>Ga0194117_10001750_pt1 | contig 24387 bp, 20 predicted proteins | sample TA2MahsurfametaG_FD_160579 | JGI IMG/M metagenome (GOLD analysis project Ga0194117, IMG submission 160579) | Freshwater microbial communities from Lake Tanganyika, Tanzania - TA2015009 Mahale N1 surface | ecosystem: Environmental > Aquatic > Freshwater > Lake | place: Tanzania: Lake Tanganyika...
GAGGGTAGGAAAATTAGAGATTGCTTTGTGGCTCAAGCGCCATATACAAATTTATTGACAGCTGACTATAGTCAAATTGAGATGAGAATTATGGCTCATCTATCTAATGACAAAAGCTTGATAGCCGCATTCGAAACTGGGGAGGATTTACACTCGACAGTTGCTTCCCAGGTTTTCAATGTAAAGCCAGATGAGGTAGATGCAGAAATGCGCAGAACTGTTAAAGCTATGTCATATGGATTGGCTTACGGACTATCTTCATTTGGACTGTCACAGCAACTAGATATAGATCCAACAGAGGCTTCAAGATTGATGAGTAAGTATTTTGAAAGATTTGGCGGTATTCAAGATTATTTAAAAGGCGTTGTAGTCGAGGCAAAAACAAAAGGCTATACACAAACAATCCTTGGTCGGCGTCGATACTTGCCAGACCTAAATAGTGAGAATCGACAGCGCCGCGAAATTGCTGAAAGAGCAGCGCTCAATGCGCCGATACAGGGATCAGCAGCAGACATTATTAAAATAGCGATGCTGAGCGTCGAAGCGGCAATCTTGAATGAAAGTCTTGAGTCAAGATTGCTTTTGCAAGTACATGACGAGTTAATTTTTGAGGTCGCAGATGGGGAAGAAAAGGAACTGACTGAAATAGTTAAAGATAAGATGTCGAAAGCTTATGAATTAAATGTTCCATTAGATGTAAATATTGGGATAGGTAAAAGCTGGGTTTTAGCAGCCCATTAGCGTGAACTTACATCTATAGGAAAGTGGAAAAATCTCGCAATAGGGTGAGAAATCAGGCTCATAAGGAAAAAACTGGATGTGAATTCGAGCAGTTTGACCCCAGACACACTTTGAAAGTAACCTTGCCCGTCCCTGTCCCTACTAGTTGCTTTACCCTGGAGTACATCTAACTAATGACCCCCTCTCAAATTGCAGTAAACGATGTTGGCAGTGCAGAAGATTTTTTAGCCGCTATTGAAGGCACAATTAAAAATTTTAACGACGGAGATTTGGTATCTGGAATTGTTGTCCAAATAGATCGTGAAGAAGTTCTTCTAGATATTGGGTATAAAACTGAGGGTGTAATTCCTTCTCGAGAATTATCAATTAGACATGATGTTGCTCCAAGCGAATTAGTAAAAGTTGGCGATCGGATTGAAGCTTTAGTTTTACAGAAAGAGGATAAAGAAGGACGCCTAATACTTTCAAAGAAGCGCGCTCAATATGAGCAAGCCTGGGGAGATGTTGAAGGTAAGAAAGAACGAGATGAAGTTGTAACTGGGACAGTTATTGAAGCTGTAAAAGGTGGCTTAATAGTAGATATTGGTCTTCGAGGCTTCTTACCTGCATCACTAGTTGAAATGCGAAGAGTTCGAGATTTAACTCCATATATAGGTCAACAAGTTGAATGCAGAATTATTGAACTAGATAAGAATCGCAACAATGTGGTTCTTTCTCGCAGGGCCTTTTTAGAACAATCTCAATCTGCATCAAGAACAACTTTCTTAAACCAACTTCAAAAAGGACAGGTTCGAACCGGCCTAATTTCATCAATTGTGAACTTTGGCGCTTTTGTTGATTTAGGCGGAGTTGATGGCTTGGTGCACGTATCGGAATTGTCATGGAAACATATTGATCATCCATCAGAGGTTGTGGAAGTTGGTGATGAGGTAACGGTAGAGGTTCTTGAGGTTGATTTTGAGAGAGAGCGCGTTTCACTCTCACTAAAAGCAACGCAAGAGGATCCATGGCAGGCCTTTGCCCGTACAAACAGTATTAACCAAGTCGTAAATGGTGAAGTAACAAAATTAGTTCCATTCGGTGCATTCATTAAAGTATTTGAAGGTATTGAAGGCTTAGTTCACATTTCTGAATTAGCCGAGCGCCATGTTGAGATTCCTGAACAAGTGGTACAGGTTGGCGATAAGCTGTTTGTAAAAATTATTGATATAGATCTTGAACGTAGACGAATTTCTCTATCTCTAAAACAGGCGAATGAGGGTCAAGAGGTTGAGGTAGAGGCATTTGATCCAGCACAATATGGAATGCCAGCTCGCTATGACGCGGCAGGAAATTTCATTTATCCAGAAGGCTTTGATGCCGATACTCAAGAGTGGAAGCCAGGATATGAAAATCAACGCGAGGAGTGGGAACGCCAATATTCCGAGGCTCAGGCCAGATTTATGGCCCATAAGAAACAAAAAGCTGAGGCTAAAGCTGCCGACGCAGCCGCACCTGCTGCTGAGTAATTTAAACTTAGAAATAGCCTCAGGGAACTGGGGCTATTTTTATATTGTGTAGGGTTAACTTATGTTGATTGTTGCTCTAACTGGTGGGATCGGTTCAGGTAAATCTACCGTTGGAGATATTTTCTCCGAGCTAGGTGCAGTTGTGATTGACTCTGATCAGTTGGCTAGAGAGGTTTTAGAAAGAGGGTCACAGGGCTTTGATTTAGTGGTGGCCAAATTCGGAGATTCAATTCTTAAGAATGGCGAGCTAAACCGCTCATTGTTAGCAAGCTTGATTTTTAATAATTCTCAAAAACGCTCCGAATTAGAGAGTATCACCCACCCGCTTATTAGACAGCGTTTTGCCGAATTAACTTCAAACTTACCCAAAGAATCGATAGTGATTAACCAAATCCCACTCTTATTTGAGTCCAAAGGCGCATATAAGTTTGACCACATAATCACTATCTCGGCACCAGAAGAATTGAGGATCGAGCGGCTCAAAAATCGTGGACTAGGTTTGTCGGAAATCAAGAGTCGATTAGAAGCCCAAGCCAGTGACATTGAGCGTGAGAGCATTTCAAATAGCATTATCCGAAATAACCTGGATGAAGCACATCTTCGTAAGCAGGTTGAAATTATCTGGCTTGAGTTAAAGAATTTAAATAGGTTGAATAAATGAGACCAATTACAGACTTAACCCGTAAGGTAAATCCCTTTGAGGTCATAAGCGAGTATGTACCTGCAGGTGATCAGCCGTCCGCTATTAGAGAGCTTGTGCTTAGATTGGAAAAAAATGAGCAAGATATAGTTTTGCTCGGAGCAACCGGCACGGGAAAATCAGCAACTACGGCCTGGTTAATTGAGCAGGTTCAAAGACCAACACTTGTTATAGCTCCTAATAAAACATTAGCAGCCCAATTAGCAAATGAATTCAAAGAACTTATGCCAAATAATGCTGTTGAGTATTTTGTTTCTTACTACGATTACTACCAGCCTGAGGCCTACGTTCCACAGACTGATACTTTTATTGAAAAAGATTCCTCTATTAATGACGAGGTCGAACGATTAAGACATTCGGCAACAAATTCTTTACTAACTCGAAGAGATGTGATTGTCGTTGCTACCGTCTCATGTATTTATGGATTAGGTACACCACAGGAATATGTAGATCGCATGATTCGACTTCGTGTTGGAGAATCTATAGAGAGAAACTCACTGCTAAGGAAATTTGTTGACATTCAGTATAAGCGAAATGATGTTGCTTTCGAACGAGGAACATTTCGAGTAAGAGGGGATACCATTGAAATCATTCCGATGTATGAAGAGCTTGCGCTTAGAATTGAAATGTTTGGTGATGAGATAGAAAGAATAATGACGTTGCATCCACTAACTGGTGAAATAGTTCGTGAAGAGAGTGAAATGTATGTATTTCCTGCAACTCACTATGCCGCCGGCCCGGAAACTATGGAGCGCGCAATTGAGAATATCGAAAAAGAAATGGAATTGAGAGTTGCGGAGTTTGAAAAAATAGGCAAGCTTTTGGAAGCACAACGCATTAGGATGAGGACTACTTTTGATATTGAAATGATGAGACAACTTGGATTCTGCTCTGGAATCGAAAACTACTCACGTCACTTAGACGGCAGAGAACCAGGTAGTGCTCCAAACTGTTTATTGGATTATTTTCCTGAAGATTTTCTAGTGGTAATTGATGAATCCCATGTAACAGTTCCGCAGATAGGTGCTATGCATGAAGGTGATGCGGCAAGAAAGCGAACTCTTGTTGAGCACGGTTTTAGATTGCCCAGTGCAATGGACAATCGACCTCTGAAATTTACTGAGTTCTTGGATAGATGTGGTCAAAAGGTTTATCTCTCAGCTACACCTGGCAAATACGAATTGGAAAAGACTGGTAATACCTTTGTCGAACAAGTAATTCGGCCAACTGGTTTAGTCGACCCGAGAATAGTTGTAAAACCGATTAAGGGTCAGATTGATGACCTAGTAAATGAAATAAAAACTAGAGCTGAAAAAAATGAGCGAGTTCTAGTTACTACATTGACTAAGAAAATGTCAGAAGAACTTACAGATTACATGTTGGGCTTGGGATTAAAAGTTCGTTATCTGCACTCAGAGGTAGATACTTTAAGAAGAGTAGAGTTATTAAGGGAGCTACGCACAGGGGAGTATGACGTATTGATTGGTATAAACCTTCTTCGAGAAGGATTAGATCTACCGGAAGTATCGCTAGTTGCAATTTTAGACGCCGATAAGGAAGGTTTCTTAAGATCTTCAACATCATTGATTCAAACTATAGGTAGAGCTGCCAGAAACGTGTCCGGGGAAGTTCATATGTATGCAGACAACATAACTAAATCCATGCAGTTTGCAATTGATGAAACTAACAGGCGACGTATAAAACAGCTGGCATATAATCAAGAATACGGAATTGATCCAACTCCGCTTCGGAAGAAAATTGCTGATATCACCGACTTAATCGTAAAAGAAGTTGATGACACCGAAGACATAGCCTTATCCTCAAGGCAAAGTAGTATCAGTAGTGGAATTACTCCAAGTTCAATTGCTTCACTTCCTAAGCGTGAACTAATTGCACTTATTAAATCGCTAACCGAGCAGATGAAAACTTCTGCTTCTGAACTAAATTTTGAATTAGCTGCCAGAATTCGAGATGAAATTAGGGAACTTAAGCGTGAACTAAAAGGAATGGAAGAGGCGGGTAGTTAATGAATGATAGATTAATTATTCGAGGTGCGCGCGAGCACAATCTGAAGAATATTTCGTTAGATATGCCTCGTAATTCTCTTATCGTATTTACTGGACTTTCTGGTTCCGGAAAATCTTCATTGGCTTTTGACACTATTTTTGCTGAGGGTCAGCGAAGATATGTTGAATCACTCTCTGCCTATGCTCGCCAGTTCTTGGGTCAGATGGATAAGCCTGATGTTGATTTTATCGAAGGTTTATCGCCTGCAGTTTCAATTGATCAAAAATCCACTAACCGTAATCCAAGATCAACTGTTGGCACGATTACTGAGGTTTATGACTACTTAAGACTTTTGTTTGCCCGTGCTGGAAAACCTCACTGCCCAAAATGTAAAAGAGAAATCGCTAAGCAAACTCCGCAAAATATTGTAGATCAAATTTTACAAATGCCTGAAGGATCTAAATTTCAAGTCCTTGCCCCCGTTGTCAGAGCCAGAAAAGGTGAGTTCCAAGATCTGTTTAAAGAGTTTATAACCCAAGGTTACTCCAGAGCAAGGGTCGATGGAACTGTTTATCAAATTTCTGAAATTCCAAAACTTAAGAAGCAAGAAAAGCACACAATTGAGGTAGTCGTCGATCGACTTAGTGTAAAAAGTGAAAGCAAATCAAGATTAACCGACTCAATCGAGACGGCACTGAGATTAGCGAGTGGTCTGGTTGTTTTGGATTTTGTTGACAAAAAGCTTGGATCTCCGGACAAAGAAAAAGTATTTAGCGAACATATGGCTTGTCATGACTGTGAACTATCATTTGAAGAGTTAGAACCAAGATCATTTTCATTTAACTCGCCATTTGGTGCTTGCCAAGAGTGCACGGGAATTGGTACCAAGTTAGAAGTCGATGAAGATCTGATTGTTCCCGATGATTCAATTTCAATCTATGAGGGTGCAATTGCACCATGGTCGGGTGGGCAATCATCTGAGTATTTTTTACGCTTATTAGAAGGATTAGCCTCTGATATTAAATTTTCTTTAGATACACCATGGAGAAAATTATCTGAAAAGTCAAAGGATGCAATCTTGCACGGCTGGGACTATGAGGTCCATGTTAAGTATAAGAATAGATATGGAAGAGTCCGTAACTATACGACTGGATTTGAGGGCGTGGTGCCTTTTATTCATAGGCGGCATAGTGAGACCGATAGCGACTACAGCCGAGATAAATACGAAGCGTATATGAGAGAAACTCCATGTCATGTTTGTAATGGAAGTAGATTAAAGCCGGAAGTACTTGCTGTAACAGTCGGTGGTAAGAATATTGCTGAGATTTGCGAACTTTCAATAGCTGAGTGTGCTTTATTTTTGAAACAGATCTCACTTTCAGCCAGAGAGAAAAAAATTGCAGAGCGAGTACTAAAAGAAGTCCATGCTCGTCTAGGTTTTCTCTTAGATGTTGGATTGGATTACCTATCTTTGGCTCGACCGGCGGCAACGCTTTCAGGTGGTGAAGCACAAAGAATTAGATTGGCTACACAAATTGGCTCTGGACTTACTGGGGTGCTTTATGTACTTGATGAGCCAAGTATTGGCCTTCACCAAAGAGATAATCGAAAGCTTATTGAGACCCTAACTAGGCTACGTGATTTAGGAAATACTCTTATTGTTGTAGAGCATGATGAAGAAACCATTAGAACTGCAGACTGGATTGTCGATATTGGCCCGGGTGCTGGTGAACATGGCGGGCAGGTTGTTTCCTCTGGTAGTTATCAGGACCTCATATCCAATAAGTCCTCCATAACAGGGTCCTATCTTTCTGGAAGCTCTGTAATCAAAATACCAAAGATTCGACGTAATATTGATTCAAAAAAAGTTTTAACCATAAGGTCAGCCAAAGAAAATAATTTACAAGACATAGATGTTACATTTCCTTTAGCAGTTTTTGTGGCAGTAACTGGTGTGAGCGGATCGGGTAAGTCAACTTTAGTAAATGACATACTGTATTCAGTTTTAGCCAACAAATTAAATGGTGCTCGAATAGTTCCAGGACGGCATCGAACAATTTCTGGAGTGGACCAACTAGATAAGGTTGTTCATGTTGATCAATCACCGATTGGACGCACGCCACGTTCAAACCCGGCAACTTACACTGGGGTGTTTGACAAGATTCGAGCACTTTTTGCTGAGACTACTGAGGCAAAAGTGCGTGGATACCAACAGGGAAGATTCTCTTTCAATGTAAAGGGAGGGCGTTGTGAAAATTGTGCCGGCGATGGAACTATTACTATAGAAATGAATTTTCTGCCCGATGTCTATGTTCCTTGCGAGGTATGCCACGGAGCTAGGTATAACCGAGAAACCCTTGAAGTTCACTATAAAGGTAAGACAATTGCCCAAGTGCTTGATTTACCTATCGAAGAGGCAAGTAATTTCTTTGAATCAGTTCCTGCAATCTCAAGATTTCTAAAAACTCTATGCGATGTTGGTTTAGGTTACGTTCGCTTAGGCCAATCAGCCCCTACGTTATCGGGAGGCGAAGCGCAGCGTGTAAAACTGGCTACTGAGCTGCAGCGAAGATCAACTGGCCGAACTATTTATGTGCTTGATGAGCCAACTACGGGTTTGCATTTTGAAGATGTTCGAAAGCTTTTGCTTGTATTGAATCGATTAGTTGATACTGGAAATACTGTAGTTGTAATCGAGCATAATCTTGATGTAATTAAGTCTGCTGACTGGGTAATTGATTTAGGACCAGAGGGTGGATCCGGTGGAGGCTTAGTAGTTGCTGAAGGAAGACCAGAAGAGATTATCAAAGTTAGTAAGAGTTATACAGGAAAATTCTTGCTCGAGGTTTTGAAGAAGTGAAGCATGGCAGATCCACAAAGTTATAGACCTAGCAATCTACCAACTGACCCTGGTGTTTATAGATTTTTCGACGAAAATGACAAGGTAATTTACGTTGGTAAAGCGAAGAATCTCAAGAATAGAATCAACTCATACTTTGGCAGCAATCTACAAATAAAGACTCGGCGAATGGTTAAAACAGCATGTAGGGTCGATTGGACAATAGTAAAAACTGAATTGGAGGCATTACAACTTGAATTCACTTGGATTAAGCAATTTAATCCAGATTTTAATGTTCAGTTTAAAGACGACAAGTCCTATCCATACTTAGCTATTAATCTTGAAACAGAATATCCAAGGATTTTTATTTCAAGATCAAAGAAAGTTAAGGGTACGACTTATTTTGGTCCCTATTCTCATGCTTGGGCACTTCGTAGCACCTTTGAAACAATCACTAAAATCTATCCAGTTCGAACTTGTACAGACTCCAACTTCAACACTGCACAACGTAATGGGCGGCAATGTTTGCTTGGAGATATTGGAAAGTGCTCTGCACCATGTGTTAACTGGATAAGTGTCGAAGAGCACAAAATACTTGCAAACAATTTGGCTAATTTTTTAGCAAAGAAGTCACCTGAAGATATAACCACAGCAGTCGAGAATGAAATGAATGAGGCAGCCAAGCTTGAGCAATTTGAAAAGGCCGCAAAACTACGCGATCAATTGGAGGCTATTAAAAAGGCATTTGAATCTACAAACCGCTTTCTAAATGAAAATATTACTGCAGATGTCTTAGGAATTCATGAGGACATAACACATGCATCCCTGTCTCAATTCAATATCTCCCACGGGCGTATTACAGGTTCTAGATCTTGGATTATCGATAGGTCGAACTTACTTGAGGGAGAAGAGATAATTTCTGCAATGATTGGAAAGGTTTATTCTGAAGTGCCAGCCCCAAAGGAGATAATTGTTGATCAACTACCATCTGATTCTGAGACACTTGAGAGTTGGCTGTCAAACAAAAATGGAACCACTGTCTCATTAGTTCAGCCGCTAAAAGGTGAAAAGCTAGAGATCGTTGAGATTGTAAAACGAAATGCCCATCAAGCACTGATTCAGTATTTAAGTAAACGGGCCAATGACTCTGCGGTAAGTGGCCGCGCACTTAGTGATATAGCTGAAGAGCTTGAATTAGCAGAGCTGCCACTTCGAATTGAGTGCTTTGATATCTCCAATATTCAGGGTACAAGCATGGTTGCGTCAATGGTTGTTTTTGAAGACGGAAAAGCCAAAAAGAGTGACTATCGACGATTCTCGATCAATGATGAAGAAGAGTTTGATGATACAAGAGCCATTGCACATGTCATTACGCGAAGATTTAAGCGCTACTTGGAGGAAAAGGCTATTGATGTGGTAGAGGCGAATATTCAAGGAAGTAATAAACCAAGATTTGCATATCCTCCACAACTTGTAATTGTTGATGGTGGAAAGCCTCAAGTAAATGCTGCTGCTAAAGCATTAAGTGAATTAGGAATCAGTGAAATTGCCTTATGCGGACTCGCAAAGAGGCTGGAGGAAGTTTGGTTGCCGAACAGTAGTGAACCAATAATATTTCCTCGACATAGTGAGGCACTTTACCTACTTCAAAGAATTCGAGATGAAGCGCATAGATTTGCTATCAATTTTCATCGATCCAAAAGATCGAAGTTAATGGTTGAGTCCTTACTTGATGAAATCGATGGACTCGGTGAAACTAGGAGAAAAGCGCTGTTGGCGGTGTTTGGAAGTGTTACAGCTTTGAAATCAGCATCATTTGATGAGATATCTGCCGTACCGGGGATAGGACCTAAGTTAGCAAAAGTAATTTTTGAAAAGTTAATTCGGCAGCAAAATATTGACACAACTACGGGGGAAATTTTAGATGCTTGACAGATGGAGCAAAATAAGGTCATGAGTAAAGATTCCAGAGTATTAATCGTCAGCGGAATGAGTGGGGCAGGTAGAACCACGGTCGCTCACGCTTTAGAGGATCTAGGCTGGTACGTTGTGGACAATTTACCTCCAGCCATGATCGAGAATCTTGTAAATCTTCTTAAATCTACAATTACTAAGATTGCAATTATTGTTGATGTTAGAGGAGGAGAATTCTTTGATAGTTATTCAAAAACTGTCTCTGATCTAACTAAATCCGGCGTTCTAGGTCAAACGCTTTTCATTGATGCCGCCGACGATGCACTGGTAAGAAGATTTGAATCCACTAGACGCCCCCATCCGCTGCAAGGGTCAGGGCGCGTGCTAGATGGAATATCAAAGGAGCGTGAGCGCCTACGTGGGATCAAGGAGTCAGCAGACTTGATAATTGATTCATCTTCTTTGAATATTCACCAACTTGAGCGAAAAATCTCAGATTACTTCCAAGATGTCAGCGATGCTGATTTAAGTGTGAATATTGTTTCCTTTGGTTATAAGTATGGGTTACCAGCAGATGCTGATTTGGTCATGGACTGCCGGTTTATCTCAAATCCACATTGGGTCCCAGAACTAAGACCTCTAAATGGGCTGGATCAGGAAGTCAGAAAAGCTGTGCTCAGTAGTGAAAATGTTCAAGAATTCTTGAGTAGATATGAGCTTCTGTTTGAGACCATGGCGCTTGGGTTTATCAATGAAGGCCGTAAATTTCTTACACTTGCGATTGGATGCACTGGCGGTAAACACCGGTCTGTCGCTATCACAGAAGAGTTATTGAATCGATTAAAAAGAGGAAGTAGGTTAAATAAATTCAAGATTAATTCTCAAGCCACACATAGAGATTTGGGCAGAGAGATCTAGTGAAGAATTTGAAAGTGGTGTGCTTGGGTGGTGGTCATGGTCTGGCTGCAACTTTAGGTGCTATGCGTAATTTAACCCCTGATGTAACTGCGATCGTTACGGTTGCCGACAATGGTGGCTCATCAGGGCGCTTACGGGATGAGTTCAACTCGTTGCCACCCGGTGATTTAAGAATGGCCTTAGCGGCTTTGTGTGCAGATGATGAGTGGGGCAGGAGTTGGGCTGATATCTTGCAATATCGATTTACCAGTCAAGGTCCATTAAATAATCATGCACTAGGCAACTTACTACTTACTGCGCTATGGGATCGCGGATTAGAGACAGTGCAGGGCTTAGAAAAAGTAGGGCAGCTACTTAAAGTTGTTGGTCGAGTACTTCCTATGGCCTTAGAACCTCTAGATATTGAGGCTACTTTTGCTACAAGGGGTGGACGAAAAGTGGTTAGAGGCCAGATAGAGGTGGCCGAATTTAAGGGAAAAGTCGAAGATTTGAGATTGATTCCAGGTAATCCCAAAGTTGCTAATGAAGCTAATGATGCGATAAAAAATGCTGACTGGATATGCATAGGTCCAGGATCATGGCTATCTAGTGTTATGCCACATTTTCTACATCAACAACAAGCAAGAATGCTTGAGCAAAGTAAGGCTAAAAAAATCATCATTTTCAATTTACCTGATAAACAGGTGGCTGATGAGTATTATGACAAGCCTTTAGAGGAGCATCTACTCCTAGTTTTGAAACATGCACCAAGTTTTAGATTTGACTATGCGTTAATTGATAACTCTCAAAATGATGCTGACTCAAGGTTTTATGACCTTGTAAAAAAGTGCGGTGGCCAAGTCATAGCATTAGATTTGAAAAATAGTGAGCAGAACTACCGTCATGATAAGGAGAAATTAATTTCCGCTTTTAGCCACATTTTAGGGTAATACCTGCTTAGATATTCACATAAATAACGGGGGAGATTAAATGGCAATGACAGAGGCAGTAAAAGATGAGCTAGGAAGACTCTCCGTAACTAGGCCATGCTGTAGAAAAGCCGAGGTATCGGCTCTACTTAGATTTGCTGGTGGACTTCATGTAGCAGCTGGAAAGATAATTGTTGAGGTTGAACTAGATGCGGCTCAGACTGCCCGAAGGCTACGCAAAGATATATCTGAAATTTTTGGTCATGAAAGTGAGTTATCTGTTGTTTCTTCCAGTGGAATTAGAAAAGGCAGTCGATATATTGTAAGAGTGATTGCTGATGCAGATGCATTGGCGAGACAAACTGGCTTAGTTGATGCAAACAATAGGCCGATTAGGGGTCTACCCCCACAAGTAGTTTCGGCCGCAATCTGTGATTCGGAGTCAGCATGGCGAGGAGCCTTTTTAGCTCATGGCTCACTAACTGAGCCGGGTCGCTCCTCTGCATTGGAAATTACTTGTCCAGGACCTGAAGCTGCTCTTGCGTTGGTAGGTGCTGCAAGGCGACTTGGAATTACCGCTAAAGCGCGTGAAGTTCGTGGCGTGGATCGTGTAGTTATACGAGATGGTGACGCGATTGGCGCACTACTAACAAGACTTGGTGCTCATGAAACGGTACTTGCTTGGGAAGAACGCAGAATGCGACGTGAGGTACGAGCTACTGCAAATCGATTAGCAAATTTTGATGATGCAAATTTACGTAGATCAGCCAGAGCTGCCGTTGCAGCATCTGCCAGAGTTCAGCGAGCAATGGAAATACTTGGACCAGAAATACCAAGTCACTTAAAAGAAGCAGGCGAGTTAAGAGTTTTGCATGGCCAGGCCAGTCTTGAAGAGCTTGGTTCCTTAGCCTCACCTCCAATGACGAAAGATGCAATTGCAGGACGGATCCGTCGCTTACTTGCGATGGCCGATAAACGAGCTAGGGAATTAGGAGTGCCAGATACTGAGGCAAGCATCAGTCCAGATCTGTTGAATTAGAGTATTTTTTTCCTGATAAGATTATCTTCTCACAGAGTTGTGGCGATAATTTTTTATTTTAGATTAAGGAACTCATGTTAAAAGTTGGCGTAAATGGCTTTGGCAGAATCGGTAGAAACTTTCTTAGGGCTTCACTGGAGTCTGGAGCAGATTTTGAATTTGTTGGCATAAATGACCTAACCGATAATGCAACCCTGGCTCATCTTTTAAAGTACGACTCAATTCTTGGCAGACTCTCACAGAGTGTAACCCACACTGAATCTAGTATCACCGTTGGTGGCAAAACTATTGCCGTAAGTGCGGAAAGAGATCCTGCGAACATACCTTGGGGTAAATTGGGAGTTGATGTTGTGATTGAGTCCACTGGAATTTTTACAAAGGCTGCAGATGCCAGGAAGCATTTAGCTGCTGGAGCTAAGAAAGTGATCATTTCTGCTCCAGCTACTGACGAAGATATAACAATTGTTATGGGTGTAAATCATGATAAGTATGATCCATCTAAGCACAATATAATTTCCAATGCCTCTTGTACAACAAACTGCCTAGCACCAATGGCGAAGGTATTAAATGACGAATTTGGAATTGTTCGAGGTTTAATGACAACAATTCACGCTTATACAAATGATCAGGTTATCTTGGATTTTCCACATAAAGATTTGCGAAGATCTAGAGCTGCCGCACTTTCAATAATTCCAACTTCAACAGGCGCTGCTAAAGCAATCTCGTTGGTTTTGCCAGAGTTAAAAGGAAAACTTGATGGCTATGCCCTGAGGGTTCCAGTCCCAACTGGTTCTGCAACCGATCTAACGGTTGAGCTTGCAAAAGAGGTTAGCGTTAGTGAGATAAATTCTGCGCTTAAGAAAGCTAGCGAGGGATCCTTAAAAGGATATTTGACTTACACGGAAGATCCGATCGTATCAGCTGACATAGTGACAGACCCAAGCTCTTGTATTTTAGATGCTGGTCTGACCAAGGTCATTGGCACCACAGCCAAAGTTGTGGGCTGGTATGACAATGAGTGGGGATATTCAAATCGTTTGGTTGATTTAATTAAATATATTGGTAAAAAAATTTAGTTAGATGGGTCTAAAGAAACTTTCCGAATTAAACCTTCAATCACATCGAGTGATTTTAAGATGTGATTTGAATGTACCAATAAAAGACGGCGTTATAACTGACGATGGCAGAATCGTTGCGTCCATATCAACTATTAGGAAACTAGTTGCGGCTAATTGTTCAATCGTTATTGTCGCCCATTTAGGCAGACCAAAGGGTGAGCGGAAACCAGAGATGTCCTTGCGCCCGGTTGCTGAAAAATTGAAAAAATTGATAGGAACATCTGTTATTTTTTCCGAATCGGCATTGGGTGCTAGCGAACTAGCGAGGAGTCTTAAACCTAAACAAATTTTATTACTAGAAAATATAAGGTTTGAGATGTCTGAGACTAGTAAAGATGACAGCGAGCGATTTAAATTAGCAAAGGAGCTTTCAACCTACGCTGATTACTATGTTGGAGATGGATTTGGTGCAGTACATCGCAAGCATGCATCTGTATTTGAATTAGCAAATCTCATGCCTCATGCCGCAGGTGATCTAATTGCTAATGAGGTAGAGGTTCTTGAAAAATTGACGAAGAACCCATCTCGTCCCTATGGGGTTGTACTAGGGGGAGCCAAGGTTTCAGACAAAATAGGAGTAATCTCAAATCTACTTGATAAAGTTGATGTAATAGCAATTGGCGGCGGAATGGTTTTTACTTTCCTCGCAGCAAAGGGATTTAGTATCGGAAAATCTCTAGTCGAGGTAGATCTAATTAAAACAGTTAGAGAGTTAATTACAAGAGCAGATCAGATCGGAGTTAAGTTAGTCTTACCTGAGGATATTGTTGTTGCAGCTGAATTTACTGCCGACTCTACTCCAATGATTGTGAGAGCAGACCAAATTCCTGAGGATATGATGGGATTAGATATCGGCCCAATTAGTGCAAATTTATTTGCACTCGAGATAAAAAAATGTAAAACTGTTTTTTGGAATGGGCCAATGGGAGTATTTGAATTTCCAAATTTTGCAAATGGCACAAGGGTGATTGCGCAAGCACTCACAGAAGTGGATGGAATGGCGGTAGTCGGCGGGGGAGATTCAGCTGCTGCGGTTCGTAAACTAGGCTTTGCAGATCAAGACTTTGGATATATCTCGACTGGTGGTGGTGCATCACTTGAGTATCTTGAAGGAAAAGAACTTCCAGGCCTATTGGCTTTAAGTTAGGAGTAGTAAATGCGCAAACCACTTATTGCTGGTAACTGGAAAATGAATCTAAATCACTTAGAGGCAATTGCGGTTACCCAAAAGCTTGCCTATTCACTGGAAGATAGAGATTATGATGCAGTTGAAATTGTTGTAATTCCTCCATTCACAGATATCAGGTCGGTTCAAACTTTGGTGGATGGAGATCGCTTAAGACTTCTTTACGGAGCGCAAGATTTATCAACGGCTGAATCTGGAGCATATACCGGTGAAATTTCAGGCTCCATGTTGAATAAGCTTGGCTGTACATATGTATTGGTGGGCCACAGCGAACGCCGAGCAAATCACAATGAAGATGACCCAAAGATAAACAAAAAAATTAAAGCAGCGCTGGCAAATGAATTGAAACCGATTCTTTGTATCGGTGAAGAACTTGCGATCCGCGAAGCGGGTAACCACATCTCCTTTGTTTTAGAACAGTTACGAAATGGCCTTAAAGGCTTTCATAAGCCAGATCTAAAGAAAATAGTAATTGCCTACGAGCCAGTCTGGGCAATTGGTACTGGAAAAACTGCCACTCCTGAAGATGCTCAAGAGGTTTGTAGTGCAATAAGAGTTGAATTAAGCAAGATTGGCAGTGATGAGATTGCTGATAATTGTCGAATTCTTTACGGTGGGTCAGTCAAGTCCATCAATACTCTGGACATCATGAAGGAAGCTGATATCGACGGTGCTTTAGTGGGTGGGGCCTCCCTTGATCCTGAGGAGTTTGCTCGTATTTCCAAGTTTCATAGAGTATTAAATAAGGCCTAGTAGCGAGAATTTAAGTTATTTCGCTTAAAGATAGTATCCTAATCTCCGATTGATTAACTGAGCGTTGAAGGCGAGAAAATGAATTTAGCTCTAACGATAATTCTTATACTTTCAAGTGTTTTGATGATTATCCTTGTACTGCTTCATAAGGGCAAGGGCTCTGGTTTATCAGATTTATTTGGTGGCGGAATCTCTTCAACTTATGGGGGATCTTCAGTTGTCGAAAAGAATTTAGATCGAATAACAATTGTTGTTGGTGGCGTTTGGCTCGCATCTGTCATCGCGCTCTCATTACTACTTAAGAATTAGGGGTTAATCATGGCTGGTGGAAGTTCAATAAGAGGCTCTCGTGTTGGTGCTGGCCCAATGGGCGAAGCAGAGCGCGGTGAATCAATTGCGAGATTTAGAATTTCATATTGGTGCGCTAATGGTCATGAAACGAAACCTTCGTTTGCTGAAGATGGAACCGTTGAAATTCCGGCCGAATGGGACTGTCCAAGATGCGGTTTCCCAGCAGGTAGAGATAAAAATGAGCCGCCACTGCCTTTAAAAAATGAACCCTACAAGACTCACTTAGCCTACGTAAAAGAACGTCGCACAGAGGCTGAAGCAAATAAGATTCTTGATATAGCTCTTAAAAAGTTACGTGGTGAGGACTAATTAAATATTTCTAAAAGGTCACAATTTTTGTTTTTTATGTGAATCCTAAGCAGTGCTACTCCTCTAGCAGTCAATGAGTTTGCGTCCCCCAATGCTTGCGCAGAAATTAACTGGCCAAATGTATATTGTTCACCCGGTATAGCTAACTCCGTTTTTATCTCCTGAGTTATTTGAATAAATCCACCATTACTTTGACCACCCTTATGAATTTGTCCGGTCGAATGCAGATATCTCGGCCCTAGGCCGAAAGTAACCGGCTTGTTAAGTTTAGAAATCAAATGATTTTGAACTTCTATCAGCTCTTGCTCAAAAGCTGAAGGCAAAAAAGCCATAATAGAAAAGTAGGCACAGGGCAGATTCAGAAAATCTGAAACAGTAGAAATTTCTAAATTTGAAAATAAGTCAAATTTTTTATTTGAGATCCTGGGCTGCTCGTGAACAAAATTACCGGCACCAAGATCGGTGAGTATTTTACTGGTTTGGTCTTTAGCCTCTGTCACATTGGGTTGATTAAATGGATCAACCTCAAGTAAGAAACAAAGTAATACTGTCACCCATTGCCAAAGTATTAAGTGCTCGCCAAGTGAACCCTTAACTACAAGATCGTATTGGCCATCTTTAAATCCGATACTTAGCTCCTGATTTGTCTGGTTTAATTCATTTACAACTATGGGTAATCTTCCTACGCCACCTTTGCCAGTTGACTCTGCAATTAATTGCTCAATCCAATTAGCAAGTCCAGGGGTAGTACTCTGCTGCTCAACAAAGTAAACAAATTGCTTTGATCTAGTGAATATGTCTACTGCAATTTGAACAGCGACGGAGTTTGGTTCCACTAGTAATTTACTCATCTTCTCTGCATCATCTAGTAATATTGAAACATCTGTTCCAGTTAATGAGGCTGGCAATAATCCAAAAGCGGTTAAAGCGCTAAATCTTCCGCCCACCTTTGAATCAGCGTTAAAAACTCTATACCCCGATTTACGGCCGCTACTATCTAAAGAAGTGCCTTGATCGGTGATAAGCACAATATGATTCTTCGGTTCAAGATTAGAGTCTAAGAAAAGTTTTTCAAAGAACTTAAAATGCGAAAGCGTTTCGATTGTTGTGCCGGATTTAGAGGCAATGATGACCAGAGATTTTACAAGATCTTTAGGAATAGATTTAATTATCTGCTCGGGGTGGGTTGAATCCAAGATTGTAATATTTTTGTTATTGGTCTTAGCAATTAGCTCAGTTGCTAACGAGGAACCACCCATTCCACAAAGAACAAACTGGTCTAATTTGTTACTTCGAGTCCAGGCAGATAGGGCATCGAGCTCTGGCAGCAATTGCCGAGAAGTCACCGGCAGATCGACCCAACCTAGCCGATTGGGCGCCTCACTAGTTGGCCCCCATAGTGATGCATCTTTTTCCGCGATTTTAGGGAGTATCCCATTTAACTTGGAGATTAAATCTGAGTGATCATGTCCAGCGTCATTACCCATTTGCTCTTTTAATACTCTCTGTCGCTGCTACTACAACATTTTCGGCAGTAAAACCAAACTCCTTAAAGAGAACTGAGGCACTTGCTGAAGCACCAAAATGCTCTAGCGAGATTGCAATGCCATTTTCGCCAATGATTTTATGCCAAGGTTGTGAAACTCCAGCTTCAATACTTACCCTAGCTTTAATCTTCCTAGGCATTACCTCTTCCTGATAGGCAGGGGACTGTTCAAAAAACCATTCAAAACAAGGCATGCTAATAACTCTGGCCTTAACATTTTTTTCAGCCAAAAGCTCTCTTGCTTGTAGTGCGATACGTACTTCAGAGCCGGTTGCAATTATTAACACATCGCACTGCTTTGATAATTCATCACCGTAAGCAACAACGTAAGCTCCCTTAACCACGTTAGTTGTAGCTGCATACTTGTTCCGATCAAGCACTGGTAAATTCTGGCGAGATAAAACCAGTCCAGCAGGTTTAGCTCGCTCAATTATATTTTTCCAACAGATAGATACTTCATTGGCATCAGCTGGTCTTACTAGATCTAGCCCAGGAATTGCACGTAGTGCAGCAAGATGTTCAACGGGCTGGTGTGTTGGTCCATCTTCACCTAGACCAATTGAGTCATGGGTCCAAACAAATGTAACCGGTAGTTGCATTAGAGCCGAAAGACGAACTGCCCCTCGCATGTAATCGCTAAAAACTAGAAATGTTCCAGCAAATGGCTTTACCAAACCATGTAAGGCGACACCATTTAATATCGCCCCCATCGCATGCTCTCTTATGCCAAAGTGAATAACCCGGCCGTAGGGATTAGCATCTGACATTTTGCTTGAGCGTGGCAAAAATGATTTACCTCCTTCAATTGTCGTATTGTTACTTTCGGCCAAGTCGGCGGAACCACCCCAAAACTCAGGTAATCTTTCAGCAAGTGCTTGAATAACTTTTCCAGAGGCAGCTCTAGTGGAGACTTCCTTGTCTTGTGAAAATATTGGCAGATCTTTAGCCCAATCAGTTGGTAATTGCTTATTTGATAATCGATTTAAAAGGGCCGCCGGCTCTGGATTTAGTGACTGCCACTTAGCAAATTTTATTTCCCAGTCGGCAAATTGTTTTGCTCCTCGTTCTTTTACCTGCCTTGCGTGAGAAATGACATTAGATGGTGCAAAGAATGATTCTTTAGGATCGATACCTAGGATCTTTTTAGTTTGCGCAATCTCCTCTACGCCCAGTGCTGAACCGTGTGATTTTGCAGTTCCCGAGGCGTTAGGTGCTGGCCAAGCAATAACAGTTTGTAATCGAATTAACACTGGCGAGGAATTGTGAGCAGCAGCTTTTATTAACGCTTTCTCAAGTTTTTCTCGATCGACATTGCCATCTTTCTTGGCTGTTACCTCAATAACTTCCCAGCCGTAGGATTTATATCTTGCTGAGACATTTTCTGTGAATGCAACATGGGTATCACCTTCGATAGAGATTCTATTATCATCATAAATTACCTTTAGATTTCCCAATGCTTGAGTTCCGGCCAAGGAAGAGGCCTCTGCACTTACTCCTTCTTGGAGATCACCATCTGAACAAAGAACCCAAATATTATGATCAAAAATATCAGTTGTATTATCGGGATCTAGCAATCCTTTTTCATATCTGGCCGCCATCGCCATACCAACACCATTTGCTACACCTTGGCCTAGTGGGCCAGTTGTGGTCTCAACACCTAAGGTGTGCCCATACTCAGGATGACCAGGAGTAAGTGAATTAAAGGTTCTAAAATTCTTTAGGTCGTCAAGCTCAACGCCATATCCTGATAAATAAAGCTGAATGTATAAGGTAAGAGAGGAGTGCCCACAAGAGAGAATAAATCGATCCCGAGCAATCCAATCTGGTTTAACTGGGTTATGTCTTAAAATCCTTTGAAACAAAGTATAGGCAACGGGGGCTAATGCCATAGCAGTGCCTGGATGGCCATTGCCAACTTTTTGCACTGCATCCATTGCTAAGGCGCGTGAGATCGCAACCGCCTGATCATCTAAGTCATTCCACTTATTCATTTTCTGAGTCCTTGCACTCTAAATCCAGAATTACTGATCTTGGCAATACTCCAAACCGATCCCCACACTAGTGTAGAACCTATCAAATGAGCGGCAACAAGGGCTTCAGGAAGGTCAGTGAAGTATTGGATATATCCAATAACCCCTTGCGAGAATGCGATAAGTAGGAATATTGCAATACGACGAACAAGCAGTGACATTCCAGATTGGTGGACAATAAGTAAAAGCATTACTGCTAGGACTATTAAGGCGATAACAAGATCAGCATGAATCCAGGAGACTACTTGCGGGTCAAAAGTAAATCGCTGCGCCTTTTCATCTCCGGCATGTGGTCCACTACCAGTAACTATCGTGCCGGCTACCAATACTAGGAAAGTTAGCCAAACAAAGATTGGCATTAAAAAACTAATTAAGCCTGTAGTTTTCTCAACCGGTGTGCCAATAAGTTCATACCGCAATGAAATTGCGCCGGCAATCAACAGGATTGATAGCAAATAGTGAGCTGCGACAGTAAGTGGATGAAGGTCAGTTAACACAGTAACCCCACCAAGCATTCCTTGGCCGAGAATTCCCAAAACTTGCAGCGCGGCCAGGGATCTAACTCGCTTCTTGTTGGCGGCATTTTTTGATACTCTGACTGAGAATGTTACGACTGCCAATGCACAAATTAATAAAACAAAAGTAAGTAATCTATTTCCAAATTCAATCCAAGCATGTAGCTGTCCCTCCGCTTGATTAGCAATCGGGACATATGATCCAGGGGTGCACTCTGGCCAGGTAGGGCAACCAAGTCCAGATCCGGTTAGGCGAACTGTGCCACCGGTAACTATTAGGGCAGATTGTAAAAACACCAGTAGACCTAAAACTCGCCCACGCAATGATTTTTTGGCCAAAAGCATGATTTAAGCCTACTGATTGCGGGTAACTCAGGGCTTAAAATAGGGGCGGGTAAGTCCTATTTCACACCTGCTTCTGTGGTTTGGGACTGGCATAAAGTGAAGAATTACGCAACACTTATGTTGTGAAAAAGACTGAGCCCGATAAGACTCGCGATCAGGTGGCCCGTAGGATTTTAGAGTTTGGCCCAGCCACCGCCGTTGAGCTTGCTGAAAAACTCGCGATTACTCCAGCTGGAATAAGACGACATTTAGATTCGCTAATTGCTGAAGGAATTCTTACCTGTCGAGAGCCTTACCAAAGCGGCACCTTGCGAAGTAGAGGCAGGCCATCGAAGGTATTTCTAATGACTGATCAAGGCAGAGAAAAATTTGAACACTCCTATGATGACTTAGCGGTATCGGCACTAAAGTTTATGGCGAGCAAGAATGGCTCATATCTAGTTGATGAGTTTGCCAAATCTAGAGCGTTAGAGTTTGAGCGCAAAAGTGATTCGATCATTAATTCAAAGAAGAGTGTTTCGGAAAAAGCAAAGGTATTGGCTAAGTTGCTCACCAAAGAGGGTTATGCGGCTACTACAGACAAAATGGGAAATGGTGAAGAAATCTGTCAGCATCATTGTCCAATTGCTCACGTCGCATCAGAGTTTCCACAACTGTGTGAAGCTGAAACAGCTGCATTTTCAAGAATTCTAGGCACGCACGTTCAACGACTAGCAACTATTGCTCATGGTGACGGAGTTTGTACAACATTTATCCCATCAGATATTTCCCAAATCAGTAAGACCAAAATGAAAGAAGGAGCACGATAATGTCACAAATAACTCATCCAGAACTCGAAGGTATTGGAAAGTACGAGTATGGCTGGTCTGACAAAACGGATGCAGGTTCAAATAGTCGTCGTGGTCTTAATGAAGATGTCGTGCGTGATATTTCAGCAAAGAAAAATGAACCAAAGTGGATGCTCGATCTTAGGCTGAAAGGTTTGGCGTTGTTTGATAAGAAGCCAATGCCTACCTGGGGTTCAGATTTAAGTGGAATATTTTTTGACACAATTAAATATTTTGTACGATCAACGGAAAAACAAGCAACATCATGGGAAGATCTTCCAAATGATATTAAAAATACCTATGACCGCTTGGGTATACCAGAGGCCGAAAAGAAGCGTTTGGTTGCTGGAGTTGCTGCCCAATATGAATCTGAGGTGGTTTACCACTCAATTCGGGAAGATTTAGAGAAACAGGGAGTCCTATTCCTAGATACAGACACTGCTTTAAGAACGCATGAGGATATTTTTAAAGAGTATTTTGGAACAGTAATTCCGGTTGGTGACAACAAGTTTGCAGCATTAAATACCGCAGTTTGGTCTGGCGGCTCTTTTATCTATGTGCCAAAAGGTGTGAAAGTAGATATTCCACTTCAAGCCTACTTCAGAATCAATACCGAAAATATGGGGCAATTTGAGCGAACACTAATAATTGCTGACGAAGATTCATATGTTCATTATGTAGAAGGTTGTACAGCGCCAATCTACTCTTCTGATTCACTTCATTCAGCTGTTGTTGAAATCATTGTAAAAAAGAATGCGCGTGTTAGATATACAACAATCCAAAACTGGTCAAACAATGTTTATAATTTAGTAACAAAAAGAGCTACTTGTGCTGAAGGTGCCACTATGGAGTGGATTGACGGCAATATTGGTTCAAAGGTCACTATGAAGTACCCGTCAGTGATGTTGATGGGAGCACACTCAAAAGGTGAAACACTTTCAATTGCATTTGCTGGCGAGGGTCAACATCAAGATGCTGGAGCTAAAATGGTGCATGCAGCACCGCATACATCTTCAACAATTATTTCCAAATCTGTTGCCCGAGGTGGTGGTAGAACTTCATATCGTGGCTTGGTAAAAGTCGCAGAAGGTGCACGTCACTCCAAGAGCACCGTAAAATGTGATGCCTTGCTCGTGGATACAATATCAAGATCAGATACCTATCCATATGTTGATGTGCGCGAAGATGATGTCTCTATGGGTCATGAGGCTACGGTATCGAGAGTAAGTGATGATCAATTATTTTATTTAATGTCTCGTGGACTTGGCGAAGATGAGGCAATGGCAATGATCGTCCGTGGCTTTATTGAGCCAATAGCTAAAGAGCTGCCTATGGAGTACGCACTTGAACTCAATCGTTTAATCGAGTTACAAATGGAAGGCGCCGTTGGTTAATGAGTCAGTTAGCGACTAATTACCTTACGCCAACCGGTCGCGAGGAGGCGTGGCGGTTTACGCCCCTAAAGAAATTATCTGGAATACATGACTTAGAAGTTTCGGTAGCTGACAATATTTCACTTTCTGCTAAATCTGATTTACCAAGAGGCGTTAGCCTGACAACTGTGGATGCATCGGATCATCCACCAGCATACGCTGCAGGAGATATCGTCACAAATAGAGTTCGCAAAGAGACAAAAAGAATTATATTGCTCGCGATTAGTAGTAATACTGAAATTGCCGAGCCCATATTTCTAAAGCGGAAATGCGGACCAACTGCTGAGGTTAGTCGTGCTGTAATTCAAATAGGAGTGAATAGTCGAGCCACTGTAATTATTGAAAATAATGGCACCGGTAAGTTAGGTGAAGAAATTGAAATCTCACTTGCGGCTGGATCTAACCTCAATTTTATTTCATTACAAGAGTGGGATTTGAACTCTGTTCACCTTGCACAGCATCACGCCATTATTGGTAGGGATGCTCATTTTCACTCCCATGTTGTTTCGATTGGTGGATCAACAGTTCGCATCAGCCCTACAGTTGAATATACCGGCATGGGAGCTAGTGCTGACATGCATGGACTTTATTTTGCAACCGAAGAACAACATCTTGAACATCGCATCCATGTGAAGCACAGTGCTCCACACACTAAATCCCGTGTTAATTACAAAGGAGCGCTAGCCGGTAGCGGTGCGCACACCGTGTGGATAGGTGATGTCTATATTGATAAAGGAGCTGAAGGGACTGACACCTATGAACTAAACCGAAACTTATTGCTCACAGATGGTGCCCGCGCAGACTCTGTTCCAAATTTAGAAATTGAAACTAGTGAGATAGTTGGCGCGGGTCACGCTAGCACTACTGGGCGCTTTGATGATGAACAACTTTTCTACCTACAATCTAGAGGGATTCCAGCAGATATTGCTCGCAGATTAGTAATTCGCGGTTTTTTTGCTGAGATTGTAAGTAATCTCAAAAATGAAGAAATTGTAGAAAGAATAATGAATCGCATTGAATCTGAATTATCAAGGGTTGGCGAATAATGACTGAGGTGGCATTTGATTCACTAGTTAGTGGTGAACCTGTAGCTATCGAGGTTGATGGAGTTGCAGTTTGCCTAACTCGTGTTGGAGATGAGGTATTTGCAGTTGAGGATACCTGCACACATTCTGAAGCCTCATTATCTGAAGGTGAGGTTAGTGGAACAAAGATCGAGTGTTGGCTTCATGGTGCCGAATTTGATCTACGTACCGGCGAAGCACTAACACCGCCAGCCACATCTGCACTCAAAACATTTAAAGTTGAAGTAAGTGGCAACCAAGTAGTAGTAACTAACTAAGGAGGCAATTATGAGCGTACTAGAGATCAAAAATTTACAGGTTAGCGTTATTACGGAG
>Ga0194117_10001752_pt1 | contig 24385 bp, 14 predicted proteins | sample TA2MahsurfametaG_FD_160579 | JGI IMG/M metagenome (GOLD analysis project Ga0194117, IMG submission 160579) | Freshwater microbial communities from Lake Tanganyika, Tanzania - TA2015009 Mahale N1 surface | ecosystem: Environmental > Aquatic > Freshwater > Lake | place: Tanzania: Lake Tanganyika...
TTTTCAAAGCAGCTATAGCTTTCAACTGTATCCTCCAATACCAAATTGCCAAAGATTTAGTTAGACCTATTCTTGGGGATATACTAACAGTTTATCTCCAGCTTTTAGAAAAATACGATTTATAAAATATCACCAAGTCTTTATAAAGTATCGTGTATAATTTCACCGATGAAATTGGTCCCTTCTCTGTGGGTTTGGTAAAACATGTAACTATAATTTTCTTCAAGTTTTTTAGTAAAGATGCTTCGAAATCAGATTAGTAAGAATTTGTCAGCGAAGCAGAAATGGCTGCAGTTAGCTGTCTCTAGACCATTAAAAGAATATTATAAGCTCCTATCCAACCAGATTGCGTTACAAATATAGAAGCAGATGTTGTTTCAATTATTGAGTTTATTTTCTACAAACAAGAGGCCGAATTTATGTAACTTGCTTTAGATATATTAAATGCATTTATAGCTAAGGTTCCAATAGTGAGTAAACAAATCTGGTTCTTTTATCAAGTTGTGGTCTATAACATGGTGGGAATACGGAAAGAAATGTGGCTCTAAATTTAAAAACTTAAGATGCCCTTAAAACACAAGTATATCATGATAACTATTCGTTCTGTTTAGAATATTGACATGATCGAAACAAGTACTCCTGTTTTGAGAAATTATATTCAAAAAAGTTCAGTTAATCCTCAGCCAGACCATGAGACTGTGAAATCAAATATCATTTAACTGCTTTTCTATCTGATAAGCTAAATATACAAACATCCTCTTTGTAATTTGAATGGAGAAATTCGCCTTGAATGTTGCACTAATCTGTTGATCTGTCTCTTGGAAAGCTATCAACAGACACTTCCTCCACAAGTCTACATTCATGTATATGAGTTCATCAAAAATAACATTACCAAATTTACAGGTTAAATGTTGAAGGTCTAAACTAGCCAATTAATCGGTTTGCTTCTATGGGTAGCGCCCACTCTAGCACTTAATCTTGCATATAGAGACAGTTTGCTATGTATTTTCTTAAAATAGTTTGTTAGTTACAACAGTAAGTATAAAAACAAACTCTAGAGAACTAGGGTTATTTTAGGAATCAACTCTTTGCTTTTGCTGCCTTAAAAACCTCCTGTGATAATGTAATATATACCTTAACTATTCAAAACTGCGATAATTCTTGTCTAAAAGAATGCATAATAAAGAATATAAGATAATTAAAACTAAATTGAAGATATATAAATTGAATAATTCGACCTCGATGAAGAAGATATCTAGTAAGAGGAGTAAAATGACAAGTATAACTCTGCTCTATGTTTGATTGACTAAATCCTTTAATTCAAAACAACGATGGAAAAACTTGCAAGGGATGAGCCACAAATGTATTGTGAGCTATTGACAACAGCCTAAGTTAGAGACTGGCCAGTTTTTTTGTATAAGGTAAGAAAAGCTCTTTAAAAAGTAGAGTAAATGATCAGTTGATAACCCTTATAGATCTATATAAGTATTATTGGATTTAGGATGATAAAAAAGTTATAGCTTTAAATTCAAATTGAATTAATGTAAAGTCAATCTTGATGATAATTATATACTTGCATATTAGTTCTTTCTTTCCTTTGTAAAAAAAGTAAATAAAGAAAAAAACACTACTATTTAGTGTATTTGAAGATAAGTTAGAACTATGATGATTCATAACTCTATTAATCAAGCTATAGTTTTTTTATTAGAAAATAGTTATTTAGTGGCAGTTAAAAAATATTACTGTATTTTTTCAAAGCAGTTAGAGATAATTAAAACCAACATGGAATTGCCTCATATAATCAACCATTAGCCAAAAATCAGCGTTTTATGCTCAAATCTTTACTGGCTCGGGCAGTTTAAAAAGAGCAATTGGAGATAGTTCAATATAATATAATTAAACATTTATAAAACCTATGGCTTTTTTCTATCCCATGTTTTCCTCATATGAACAAACGTCCTCCAATATCTATTCTCTGATATCTCATCAAAAACCTCAGCTTCAAACAACAACCATTCTTATTTCAAATGTTTAAAACTGCTCAAATTCATTTCCCAAAATTCATTCAGATACCTTGTCTATTATTTTGGATTACTCAAGCACAGTTGAGATCAAAGGCTAGATAAAGAGTAGTAAGAAACAAATAAAAAAGTAAAACCGTCAGAAGAAAGACTAAAATTTCGGATGTCGAAAACAGAACAAAGACCGTAACGTTCTTTCAGGGATATTGAAAAGTTACATTCAGTTCACGACAAACAACTAAAAAATAAGAAGAACCATTGAGAATTTATCAAATCAAATGGGATTAGAAAATGGTGCCCAAATCTTTTATAAGTTCTTAAGTTAAGCTTTTCCTCAACGTAAATCATATGTAGGAATAAAATAAATGAGAAAGTTTCTTAAAGGATAGTAAAGTGGAAAATAGATCGCTAGACTGTTGGCTAGCTCTTTACATCATTATCTGGCCGATATTTACCCTTTGACGGTATGTTTAGGAGTTAAGCAGAAGAAAAAAGTTAAATTAAGTTTACTCAAAAGAGTAAGAAATCTTAGATCATCTTTATTTTAATCTTGATGTTTATACTTTTGATTTTGTTTGCATTGGTGTTATTGATTTTTGTCTCTTTAATTAACCTAACTCTTGGCAACAAAAAAATAAGGGCCTTCCAGATTTTTAATTATTTAATAATATTTTGTTGTTCACCTAGATTGGAGGTAAATGCATAACAAAAAACTACTCACAAGTAAAATCCTTTTTATTTACTGAGGTTTTTGCTTGATGATAATACGGTTTCCTCTCAAGTTAGATTTCTGAAATATTATAGGAAATACTCAAGAGAAGGAAAGAAAAAGTCATAGTAACTTGTTATATCCCTAAAAATTTACATTTCATACTTGTTAACTTGTCTTTCTCGATTCAAAAATTCAAAAACAAAAATAAGCAAAAGAAAATGAAACAATGTGGAGATTTGTAACTGAGATACGGTAAGATTGGCTAAATATACATCCAAACAGATCATTTTAATATATTTATGGAGCACTCTATTTTAAGCTATTAAGAGTCGCTTAGATTTGAGATAATTGACTTAATCTATTCTTAGTTTCGATTATTCAACATAATTATACTACTAGATAGCTATCGAAATATAGTTATAGGATTTAACCTTATATATTAGCTATTCCTCATCTTAATATCCAAATAACCTAACTTTATATATCAGTAGGATAATCTATAGAGAATATGGATGGCAAAAGATATTTTAATTTCAATTATGAGCTTATTAATTGTAGGTTCCTGCTCCCGAGTTACCCAAGGGCTCGTTCAACATCTCGCCAGCCAAAAAACATATGAAAAAATCACAATCTTAGATCTTTTGCCCGTCTATGATTTCCACTACAGATTCTATAGACTTCAAAAGCAATTAGCATCTCAATAAAGTCAAACCAAAGTCGGTATTAACAAACTTTATCAACTTGGTGAATTCGCAGCAGCAATCAAACAGCATAGAGATTTGCTCTTCGTGACTCATGATTATTTTGAGTCAGTCACATCAAAAACAAAATTGATGGAAGTCACTGCTAATCTCTCAGGGCAAGTAAACTTTAGATAATTAAGAGAAATATAGTATTTGCTTCTCCACTTGAGTATGATCATTTTGGCCTAGCTGATCCAGTCGGAGCTTTTTAACAAGCTAGATAAAAAGTTATAAAAGCTAACCCTAATGCCACCTTTGTGAGAAGTGACATTCAAGATTCTACTGAGTTTTTGGCTTATTTGCATGGCCCTAAGTCACTTATACAAGAGAAGCTTTTCAAAGTTCCTGAATCCTTCCATCCTAACATCGCCAGCTCAGCTGAGTTCAATGAAGCAGTTGCTTCAGCATTGAAGGGAGGTTCAAAAGGAGAGACTCATCTTATTAATGGTCAAGCTCAGGATGCTCTTTCTGCTCCCTACAATAGAGATGTTCATCCTGATGAATTCAATCATCACACCTCAAATGTTGAATCCATTTTCAAGAAATACAGAGCTATGCCAAAAAAAGAGAGCAAATCAGCTTGAAAGTGATACGTTGTAACTGAATACCTATTTTTATTTAATGATTATAGCCTTTATATACATTTGATTACAGATGAAGTAGTAGGGATTTTTCGAAGATTAGACGGATGAAAGACTATAATCAATGAAGCAAGGAATCTCAGCAATGCTCGTAGTTCTAAGAATAAGGCCTCTTACATCAAAATAATCATCAATCAATCAAACTTAATGCTTGAAACCATTTGACAAAAAACTGGTTACTTTAATCGATATGGAAGATGGAGATAAAAAAAGATCAAAGTAAACTCAGTTTTCATTTGATTTTGTCTATTCCAAAGTACAAACTATATAATATAGGAAGTTACTACAAAGAAGATCTACGATTAATGTTTATCTGGATTTCTAGGAGGAGTTCTCCAAGGATTTAATGCAGCCATCCTAGCTTATGGAGCCACAGGATGCGGCAAAACACACACGTAGGGCCCAAAACATTCAGTATGATAGGAGATATAAATAATGAAGGAATATGCGCATTGTCCCTAATCGATCTCCTAGGAAGAACTCAACAACTCAAAGCCACGCATCACGTAGCCCTTAGATTATCCTACATTGAAATTTATAACGAAGTAATTAAGGATATTTTGGTATCTGAAGGTATGAATATAAACCATCTAGATAAATCTTTGTAGTTGAGAGAAGATCCCAAGGAGGGTGTCCAAGTGATTGGAGCAACTGAAGTGCCTATCACATCTTTCCTTTAATTGGCAACTTTATTGAAAGTTGGAACTGCAAACAGGTCAAAATAATCTACTAGTTTAAATGAAGCTTCTTCAAGGTCTCATGGATTGTTGCTTATAAAAGTTTAGACTAAATAAAAAGCACAAAGTACCAAAGAATAGGTATTGATCGGGAAATTGAGTCTTGTGGATTTAGCAGGTTCATAAAAAGCAACAGGTGGTAAAAACCAAAGGCAGCTGTAAGGCAGCAAAATAAACAAATCATTATTGGTATTGGGAAATTGTATCCAAATACTTTCTGAACGAAATGGTAAACACATACCATACAGATAGAGTAAGTTAACGAGAATATTGAAAGAAGCTTTAGGGGGTAATTGTAGAACAATTATGCTTGCTTGTGTATCACCTTTCTCAGGGAATAGAGAGTAAACATACAATACTTTGGTATATGCAAGCAGAGCACGCAATATCGACAGTCATGTGACAAGAAATGTACAAAATTCTGAGGCTCATTTAAGTTCATATATCGCACTTATCAGTAACCTAAAGAAAGAAAACGAAGATTTAAAGCGTCAACTGAAGAGCAATAGTATACTTGTTTTAAAATAGAAAACTATTCACTCCCACATTTGAAGATCGCTAACTCTTCTCAGATAGAGACTGAAAGATTGTCTACGAAAATCGATTCTCATTTCGCGAAGTAAGCAACCCTAATATGTGCTATTAATTAAATAGCATTGAAGATCGACAAAGCAGCCTTCAAGTTATTAAAATGTCAATTCCAAAAGAAGAAAAATAGCTAAAAACATCAAAAGAAGATAAAAAAGTAAGATAAGTCATAGTAAAATTTAAATGATTTAATCTAATAATTAGGATAACAGAAGTAAGGATTCTAAAAAAGACTGTAAGATCTAGTTTTAAAAAGGAGCAATTTAGTGGAGGAAATCAAAGATAAAGAATGGTTACCGAACGAGGTAGCTGCTTTGTTTACTCATTACCGCTAGAAAAAAATAGAAGTGGAACTTGAAGAGATCAAGTTGAGAGAAAGCAGATTATTGTCAGAAAAAAATTAAAAAGATTAGCTGCTAGCTCTTATTGCAGAAGAAATGAAACTTCGTTAGAGTATAATCTAGTAACAAAAAATTATCATCCAAAAAAACAACATTATTAATAGAATAACCTATAGCCGTCTCAATAACTCGCATCTACTCCCCACTATTTCATAGAGACTATAGGTTCCTCTTCAATCATCTCTTTTTAAATAACTCTCTACGTAATTGTCACAAAGTAGTTTACATAATACAAAAAGAGAGTAGAGCATGAATAACCACTTGAAAAATAAGTCTTCAAAAAAGATAAAGCGTGAGGGTCAGTAAAAATATGCGTCTAATTATTCAATTGATAAATTGTAAAAGATTAGAGAGAAAAGTCTATCTCCACGTGTCAAGCTGAATAAAAAGCAAGGAGAGGCTAGTAAAAAGAAATACCAACAGTTTGATTTGGTTTACATGCAAAGATGACCTTGATGTTAGTAACAACGTTTAACTAAACACTTTTATTTGATTACAAAATTTAAGTAACTATGAAAGTTTCAGAAACATCGAGTTATGATCATGAATGGCGATGGAATAAACTTTTATAGGCTGTATTAATTTTTATGATAGAAAATCGATTGCTTAGTAATTTATAGACTTTATTCTACTTTATTCTATCCATATGGCCTAAATAATAAAAATTGCCACTGCCAGGATTCGAGCCTGGGTTCTCAGAGCCACAATCTGAGGTACTAACCACTATACTACAGTAGCAACCTTATTCCTTATAAAGTAATTTGGGTTATATGTTACAACATGTTACTTATCCGATACATTTGATTTTAAGAATTTTTAAGTTAGAAAATAATTACCAGAAATTATTTTTTAAGGAGATCTGCTTTAAAAATATCACTATCATAGTTTTGCAATATATTGTAATGACTATTTATTTAGTAGTGACTTTTCTTCAAAACTATTATTCATATTTATTGTTAGCTTAGATGGGCTGCATTTCCAATAAATAATAGGAAAGACCCAGGGAGAAATCAATAAAAAGTCAACCCAAGTACGAACTTGACAACTTCGATCTCACTGATTTCACCAATACCTTTAAGAAAACTGATGTTAAGCCACCTCGTCCCATAGATTATCTTTCTTATCAAGCAGAAGTAGTAATTCCCAAAAAAATCGATGAAGATATGAATGAGTTATTAGGTAAGCATTTGTTTGAAATTGCAGGACATGGCAAGTAGCCAATCGGAGATGATAATGAGGCTAAAATGATGCGAGTTCCAAAAGTTACTTACCCTAAGCTAGATTTAAATTTCTACGATTTGCCACATGATAGTTGATAATACTTCTTGATTAATCTTACTTTTATTTATCCTATTCCGGGATAAAATATTGAATAATAAAGTTGTATAGCCTAACGAAAATGAGCAAAAACAAACGTTTCAACACCTAACCTTCCTAAATTTCGGGTGTTCATCAGTCTGTTTTGTCAACTAAAGGTACCAAGGAGCCAGATTTGAAGATAAAGAAAGGGATATTTTGGTAGCAATCGAGTCATTTTTATAAAAAGCCGAGCAACATCACTCTACCGATTGAAGGAGAATAGTAATAGACAAATCTACCTACTGTAAAAGTTTCTAAGAAAAATCGAAACCCTAAAGGACTAGTACCACCTCGCAACAATCTAAGATGTCTCAATGATTTCCTGAAGCAACAAGCAATTTTCATAAAAAATAAAGAAAGAATAGTGTCAAACTTGAGTAGAAAGTATATTAGTAACATCTCTTTGTAAGCTCTAAGAGAAAAAGTTTTGGGTATAATAAATCAGCAAAAAAATCAATCTTAAATCATAAATCAAGAATCTTCTCTCATTTAGAATTTTAACGACGTTCACATTAAAAATATACAACTTGAATGCTAACAAATAGAGAAGAAAGTAAGAAGAGAAAAACACTATAAGATAAAGGCCAATTCAATGTTAGGAAAACATTCTTAAAATGTAGTTTCTAAAAAATAAAGATTAGTCTCTCTAACTCCATTACTAAAATCTCCAGAAGTTTCAAATAAAGGTAGTTGTTCAAAGATTATCAAAACATACGAAGACACTTCAATCAGAGATACTTAGCTTAGTAAAATTAAAAACTCAACAGTCTTTGACAGATAAAGTAAATTTTCTTGCAGCATAGTCGACATCTCTTTTAAATGATTTTTATCTCTTCTAATATTAACCTATACAGTTTAAAATTTAATTAAATTCTATTTTTGATAATTATTGATGAACGATCAGTCGTCGTAAATGGTAAATATGTTTTATTTTGGAACCTTCAACTTCTCGATACCTTTTAAAGCTTTAATGTGACTCAACAAAAGAATGCAAACAACTTTAGCTCCTAGTTTTTCCACTAGATGGATTGCAGCATTCAAAGTTCCTCCAGTTGCCAAAACATCATCCAAAAGTACTACTTCATCTCCTGGTGATATTAAGTTTTTTTGCACTTAAATTACATCTGAACCATACTCTAAATCATATCCCAAATTTTAGCATAGGCCAGGTAACTTTCCTTTCTTACGTATTGGGTAGCAAGGTTTATTGACTCTTAAAGAAAGAGCAGGTCCGAATAGGAATCCTTTGGATTAAAGCATAAATATCTTTGAGTATTGAACATTTTTCAATCTGTTTTAGAAAGAGTCGATGACGAGTTTATAAACTTCAGGATTACAGACGATAGGAAAAATGTCAATAAAGCTCACTCCTGGTTTAGGGAAATCGGGATATGTAATTGTTGCTTGTTTAATTTTAGTTGAGATGGCTTCTTCCATACTAAGATATAAATATATAATTCTTTTCTATTTATTTTTTACTATGCTATAAACAGATAAAATAAATTGATAAATGCGTTGTGTGGTGTTTTCCTTAAAAGTAATAGATAGAAAGTTAAACATCTGGAATTACAGATAATCATTAGTTTTTTTTAGAAGAACCATTTGCTTCTTTTGTAAAACTTGATGAATTTTTAAAGTAGTCGTATTTGTATTATCTTTGGGTTTAATGATTCGAGCTTCCGTACATTTTCCAGCATTTGTAAACAATCGTCATAATCACCGAGATTATTGCAAGCATTAAAAGATGTGTCCATTAGTTAGCAGGAATTATACCAAAGTAGTATTTCTTGTGGCGTTTTTCAACTTCTTCTTATACCATCTTTTTCAGTTACTTCCCTTCTTCTCCTTATACTTTTATTAAATCTTTTTAGTAGTTCTGAATACTATTTTCATTACATCTAACATTCCAAGTAAAAATGTGTCAAATTAAGTGGTTTGCGTTTCAGATATGGAACTAAGTAGCGGAATTTCCGATGCAGGTACTATCTATTCATAATTTTTTGTGGCTGTCATATTTTTTCCTATAAGGGAGGTAATTTTGACAACACTATCTTTACGAGTTATATGCTTAAGGCATATTTTGATAAAGACAAGTTTTTATCTTTGATTTGCCAAAGGTAAATATTCTCTTGTCACAAGCCAACAACCCACAAGCATTTCCATTCTTACTTTGTATTTGTCCGCTTTAAATTTTGCTAAATCTTCAGTATACTAAGGTTTTTGTTCATTGTGTTGTTGTGCTGAAACAACAAACAGAACGAAGGCTAAGCAAATCCATTTAGTCATCATAGTATATCTTATATTTATTTCAATAAATAATTAACTTACATTTTATTCACATATCACGCAAAAATGCCTGCTGCCATCTTTGCTAAAGTTGGATTCTGTGTTACTATGTTTCCAGAACTGCTTAGGCATTATCTACTCGCTGCATCATAAACAGTACCAGATGCACAGTTTGTACACTTCTTCTATATCATACTAAACAAAGGAGTTGGAGCTGAACATGATATGCAGGTGATTCCATCATAATAAGGTCTTGTAGGAGGGCAGTCTCCAAGCTGAGGATCTGCTAACTGGTTGTTGAAGTAAATAGATTTCCATTCATTGAGAGGATGACCTCCTAAAATGAGATTAAGTGAAGCTAAATTCGTTTGTGCGCGTTGACCAATAATACAGCTATGCAAGTTGCTGTTAAAAAAAGTGCCTGCTGGACATGCATAACACGATTTGGTATCAAAATTATAGTAGGGTGTAGCTGTTTGACAAGATATACATGTATTTCCATTGAAGAAAGGCTGATTTTGAGGACATGCTTGAGAGTTGGGTAATGCAATAGTTTGATCAACTTCTTTCTGTATCTGTTCTGGGCTTTTTATTTGAGTTACCCATTGATTATTAGTTTTGATTGAGGAATAAAAATTAATTTTTTAACAATGGTAAGTTGTGGCTGAATATACAAATCCAGAAGGACAAGTTTGGCATGCATTTATTTATACCGAAAAATACTGACCTTAAGTGCATTTCAGACATTTTGTTCCATCGAAAAATGGAGTTTATGTAGGGCAAGCAACAGCATTAGGATACTTGCTACTTAATTATTTTGAGTATTCCAAGAAGTTTTTATTATTTGGAAGCAATATTCCATTGGTATTCTGCAGATTTGTTATTCTTTGTACAGGTTGTACTATTGGAGTTGTGGGAGTTGTGGGAGTTATAGGAGTTGTTGGCGGTGTAGGCGGAGTGGTAGGAGTGATGGGAGTAGTTGGAGGTTGAGTGGGAGTTCCATCTAAGCACACATGTTTAGTAGTATCAAAATTTTTACAAGAAACACAAGTTTTGGTGTTCAAATTAAAATAACCTACACAATTGATACATTAATTAAGTTTGCTGGCAAAAGGTTTTTAAGGTGGACAAGTCTATCCATTTTGGAATCTCCCCACCTGATATGAGTGAGCAATAATCGTTAAATCTGCTCCACCTAAGCTCCAGTTATTGCCAGCAGCGAGATTCGTTTGAGCAATTTGTATAGGAGCTGCAGCTGTTGGTATTCCACTCTTCTCTTGAATACCTAGTTTGATAGTATCGACAGTATAGGTCAGCTGCTCTGTAGTATGTTTATTGGGATGGTTTGCATCACTAAGTGGTGGAGTATTTCTGAGTACAGATATTGATTGTTTGATACTATTCAAGTTGCTATTGATAGCATTGGTCTGTTCGGGTGTAATTTGTAGATAGTAATAAGTAAAATTGTTAAGCGAGATACCTGTTTGCCAATAGATATTGATTAGAGATTGTCGTGCTTGATTTATAGCATTTTATAACTTAGTTATTCTTTACTCTTGGTTGAATGGGTTTAATGATTAATTCATTGTTTTTAATGATGATTTGATTTATGAGAGATTGTGTTTGGCGTTGTTGATTATCATACTTAGATCCGTGCGTGTTAACGCCATGTGAACAGGGCAGGTTTGTAGGTGTAACGCATATTGGTGCGAGATTAGCAGTGTAACGACAGTGAGGATTGAGATCATTATCGTTTATAAAGTTAACTTCTATTATAGAATTACTTATCATAGTAATTTACTGTATTTTTTGGGAAACATACATATCTTGAATTCTTTGTAGCTATATTAAGTTAAGAATTCCAGACTTTGATTATTATCTCTAGATATTTGACTAGTAGAAAACTTAAAATTATATCAATTTCATTCAAAGCGTCGATATCCTTTCCAATCTTCAGGAGCTTGTCCTTTATTTTCTTCGATAAACTTGATCAAACTCTGAGAAGGGCCATCTGTTCCTTTGGGTCCCAATGAACTTGCTTATGTCAAATACTGTAATGCTTGCTCCCATTTTCCATTAACGTATGCATCAAAGCCTTTTTTCCACTCAGCATAAAACCTTTAAGTATAGTTCTCCTGCATGATTTTGATTTCTTCATCATTCCACAATGCATTTGTAGTTCCTTAAATTGCTATCTCTTACTCAAGTTTCTTTCTGTTATTGTTTTGATAAATTTTCATAAGTCTCTTTTGTTTTTCATCTAAAACTTTATCTGGCGTTATGCCCAACTCATCAAAAAGATGATAAGGCTATAAGTCCACTGTATAAAGATTTACCTTTTTCTCTTCTCCTTCAGGAATTACTTGATCTATTTTACGTAGATAACGTTTTTTTTAAGTCATTATATTGTAAACAGAGTCAGTAATAAGCATATGTGCTCCATAGCCTTTTGTTGCTGCTTACAGACGAGAAGCCATGTGAACGTCAGGACCAAGATAACTAGCATCTATCTTGTATTATGAACCGATAGGACCTTCAATAGCCCATCCCATATGGAGTCCAAATCCCATTTTAACCCCACCATAATTTGGTATTCTTTATTGTAGACCTCGATTCTTTTTATATTTTTGAAGACATTCAGCTCTAGTCATTTCGGCGATCATTCTGATTAAGCCTAAAACTGCCAGATCAGCTTTTTGTGAGACACAAGTTGATTTAATCAACTAAAGTTTTGTGTATTCATCTGTTTCAGTTGTTTTAATGTGTTAGTTTGCGAATTTCCATACTAATAAGAAAGCATCGCCGATATTTTTGTTAGGACTGCCTAAATGTTCATAAACTGTTTTGTGGCAAATTGCTGCGATTTCATTAACAAATACCATGACATCAGCTTAAAGAACTTAAGTTGCATCTGTAAAGTTTCTAATATCACAAAATCCAAAGATTGCCATGATTTTTTGTCCAGGAATCATGACATCGATGATACTTGGATCTTCAATAACTCTACATATAATTTCTGTTCCAGCTTCTCCGAAACCTACAGCAAGCAAAGACCCGATCTTAACAATAGTATTTTGAAGAACAATAGGTTCAGTTTTTTAGATTTTACCTTCTTCCTATTCTAGTTTTTCAAGACATAATTTTTTAAGTTCAATTTATTTGATAGCATTTAAAGGATTAATGGCCATTTTTTTGACAGTCTCCATCATTTCTTATAAAGGAAGTACTGCAATTTGATCAAGATCGTTTGAGAAAAGGATAGTTGTTATTACTAATAGTATACACACAAAAATGGTTCTTACAATATTGAAAATAGAGATGGTTTTATTGTATTAAGAGATACTGTAGCCAAAAATATACCCATTTCCTGAACTGATGTAGATATCATCAAGTCGTGTATTTGCCAGAATGGTTTATTATGTGCTCTCGTAACTTGAGTAGTAGTCTGGGAAAACATCAAAAATATTCTTAGTATCAATCTAAAAACATAGTAGCTTATTTGAATATGTATTTACTGCTTTAAGAATGTAGTTGTTAGCTACTGTTTGATAAGATAAAGGATAGTTATTAGCATAAAAGAGTAAACCAGTTTGATCTTTATCGTAAACCGTTGTATTTGTGAACCAAGTGGTACCATCTAGAAGAGGAATACTTATGAGGATTAAAATGATAAGTAAAATTATGTTTTTTTGAACTTATTCTTGCACTTTGGCTCCTACTTTACTTTCTGGGGGAATTTGGATTTACTCCTAGCTGATACCTTATTGTAGAGTGATTTTTTTATTTGTTTTCTAAAATTTTGACTTTTTCATTAAGAGGAGTTCATTTTTTTTATTGCAGTGGGTTTATTGTTTTTATTCGTCTTAAGCTTTTGCTTCTTCTCTAGTCTCCTAAAAGACAGGAATAGCCACATTTCTTACACTACCTCCTTCACTTTTCAGCTTGCTCTTATCTTTATGATTTCTAACTTCCACTTTCTGAAGTTAGGAGGGATTACTGGCTGACTATTTGTCAATTATCTCATCTTTGTTTTCATAAGGAAGGCAGTTGATAGACATTACATTTGCTGGTGGTTGTGAATGTAGTTGGACTCCTCCTACACACTATAAATCTTTTATAACACTCCATCTTTTAGAGGGAATTCTTTAAACATGATGTAAAGAGTTTGCTTTTTCAAGATGTTTTTGTGAGACTATTTTAGAATGGACGGATGATATTCTTTATGATACTTTTTTGGATGTGGTCTAATTCTGAGTTTTATGAAGGTCTTTGGAAATGAGCTTCATTTGTTTTATCAACTTTATCATACGAATAAGCCTTATTAATCGAACAGTTCGAGTCCCCAAACGTGCAGCTCTTGAAGCTTTTGAAATCTGTGAAATATTCGCTGCACTTTTGCCTCCACCTGTCAGGTATTGAGTAATCCAAATTAAATCAAAAGCCATAGTTAAGGTAGAAATCAAATCTAACCAAAAATAGTATCGAAGAAAATAATCTTTCTAAATAAAACAAAATATACCTGCACTAAAGAGAAGACAATGATTTCGATGCCATAGAATATCATACAGATTAGAGTAGCGATAGAGAAACCCAGATCTGCAGATAGTGGAAAACAGATCTGTCGAATATCATCTGAAAAAAGAGAATAGATCATCACGAAAGTGGTGATGATAGCATATGTGCCACCATTCAGAAACTAGTTCACTTTCTGAGTATATAAAAAGTTACTTTGCCTAGTTCTGTATCCCCCTGGAACAAAGTCCAGCTTTGATTTGTCTTTTCAATATCAAGATTTTGGCTTTATTTGGCCTTAGCTTACTTTCCCATATGTATTTTCTATAATTTAATTTCTATTTTTAAGTAAAAAAATCGTTTCATAGTTAGAAAAAAACCTAAATTTCACAAAGATAGTATTTTAACAAAAATAGATAGAATAATCGATTTTCATAATTGAATTGTATTCTTGATTATTCTTATTAATGTAGCCATTTGTAAAATAAAGTTTCTAAATTCAAAGTATTCATTTCAGAATGTGCAAATGGAAACAAAATTAATACAAGAAAAAGATGAGCGCAAGTCAAATTTTGTGAATATATCTCAAAATGCAAATATATGATAGTTATGAAAACTTTTAAGTTCTTCTTGCTTCTTTGTTTAGCTAGTTTGGTTCTTGGTGCAAACAAAGAGGAATGGAGAAAGAGATCAATTTATCAACTTCTGACTGATCGCTTTGCTAGAAATGATGGGCTACAAACAGCTTGCTCCAATTTAGGTATCATCATTCTTATAAAGGAAACTATTGTGGAGGTGGTTACAGAGGAATCATCAATTATTTAGATTACATACAAGGTATGGGTTTTGATGCTATTTGGATTTCACCTATAATTGATAATAGAGATGGAGGATATCATGGTTATTGGGGTAGAAATCTATACAAGTTGAATGATCATTTCGGCACAGAAAAAGATTTCATAGACCTAGTAAGCGCTTGCCATGCTAGAGGAATCCTTGTGATGGTTGATGTTGTAGCAAACCACATGGGAAATACCGATACAAATTATTCAGCAAACATACCTTTTAACAACTCTATTCACTATCATGACTACTGTTAGATCACATCTCAAGATTTTGCTACTCATAATCAAGCTAGAATTGAGAATTGTAGGTTGGCCAAACTTGCAGATCTAAAACAGGAAAATGACTATGTACGAACTACCCTTCTAAATTGGATTAAAGATTTGGTCACAAAATATCATATTGATGGAATAAGAATAGATACAGTCCCTGAAGTTCCTAAAACTTTTTGGAAGTAGTTTGCTACGGCATCAGGAGTGTATACTGTTGGTTAAGTCTTTGATGGGGATATGAAATATGTGGGCGGATATTTAGGTTCATTAGATGGAGTGTTAAACTATCCATTTTTCAACCTGATTAGAGACATCCTCTTCAATCGAAAAGATATGTATGGTATTAGAAACTTCTATAATGATTGGGGAAGAAATATTGATACAAATCAACTTAACTATATGGCTAACTTCTGTGATAACCATGATAATGCAAGAACTTTGAGTTGGAGTGGAGTTTGGGAAGACAAAAAGAAACATCATAAAGCTTGTAATGCGATGGCTATGACTAGTGTTGGAATTCCAATCGTTTACTATGGAACTGAACAATACTTTGCAGGCGGTAATGATCCTGCGAATAGATAAATCTTGTGGAGAAACCTTGATAGAAATTCGGATATGTATGTTTTTTTAAGCAAAATAAATGCAGCAAGAAAAAAACACTCGATTTGGGCTCAACCTCAAGTTTAAAGATATGCTGATAACGAATTTTTTACTTATTCTAGAGGCAAGTTCTTAGTATGTTTGACAAACAAAGTTACTGATGGTGTTCAGAAATTCATAAGTTATCATCCTTTTACAAATGGTGAGATTATCTGTAACATTTTCTATCCTGACACAGATTGTATTACTGTAAACGGAGGATTCAATGTGTATTTGCTAAACGGATAAGTAAAGATATATACAGTTAAATGATAAATAAAGAACTCAAATTGAATATAAACATAAAATAAACATTCTTAGTTATTTGTAAATTCATTTCTATGCTTTATTTCAAAAGATGGAAAATAATCAAGATTTTTGACTTCAATAATTTCTGTCTACTTGTTCCCAATCTTGTTTTAATTTTTATTATTTAATTTCGATCCAATGAGCAGATCTCAAGTTAAGGCACCTGCCCCCGCCCCCACTAAAGCTACCAGCTGGAAAGACAGACTGAGTGAGGAAGACTACAATGAACTCAGAGACACATTTAACGTTTTCGACGAGGACGGAAGTGGAACTATTGACCCAGTTGAAATCAACAAAGCCCTCTAAGAATTGGGAATCGACAAGAGAAACCCCTTCATCCTTGGCCTTATCCATGCTCTTAGAGATAAGAACAAACCTATCACCTTCGAAGAATACTTAGAGATTTTGGGATCAAAGGTTGGTGACTTCAAGACCAAAGACGGACTTAAGAGAATCTTTGCTATCTACGATGCTAACGAGGATGGACTGATTGACTACGAAGAATTCAGAGCTATTGCTAAATGGATTAAGGATGGAATCAATGATGATGAGCTCCTTGAGATGCTCCACAGCGCCCATGTCAATCACAAAACCTCATCCAACGAAGGTTTTAACTTCGAAGAGTTCGAAAGAATTGTGTCAAAGTTCGCCAACAAATGATTGCAGCCAAATTTATCTTAAGTAAAAATATACATATATAACTGAAAATATCTTTGCTTCAAACAAATAAAAATATTTAGTTTATTATTGTACTTTAGCCAATAGTTACCTATTCCAAAAATATTAGAATAGAAGATAGTGAATTTGATATTTTATAACTAAATAGAGGTTAAATCAAAACTTTTCCTTTCTTAGACCTTTCTCAATGAATTTCAGTGAACCATGATAGTAATTGCTAAAGTCCCATTCTTAGTACTATTTTAGAGTCCTTTCCATTACATCGAGTAATTGTTTCTAGCCAGAATAGTTTGTCTTTCTTATCTTTGTTTTTATTTAGTGAAACCACATCTCAATAGGATTCAGCTGAGGTGAATAAGCTGGCAGATACATTACATTTACTCCCCATTTTTATGCCAATTTCATAGTTTGTTCTTTATCATGAATAGCGCAGTTATCCATAATCAGCCACTTTTATCTATCTGGTTCTTCATTATGTTCACGAAGTTTTTCGAAAAGTTCTTTAATGAAATCTATGTATTCATATTTTTTATATGTGCCCTATATAATGCGCCAATTTGCTAATCCGTCTTCACCAATAATAGCGATCAATGAAAATCTTTTTCCTTTTGATATGGGGCAATTAACAGTGATTTCTTCATTTGGTCTTGACCAAGCCTTTTAACGAGTCATATACAAGTTGAAACCTGACTCATCCAAAAAGTAAATCTTCGCATGCTTATCAAGTAATTCTTTATATTTTGTGCTAAATTAATATCTCTTTTAAAGAGACTTAGTTGTATTTTTTTACTTGGGAATGCAGCGAACTCTTTTCTTTTTGAATTTGCCAGCTCTGAGAAGCCTTGAGACTGTGGTTTTATTGATCTAAACACGTTGTCCATCTTTGAAACATTTCAGATCTTCGATCTTATTGAGCTCAACACAAATTTAGTATTGAGTCATGAAAGGATTTTATTTTATCAAACGTGCTATATGTTATAACCTTTCTACAGTTAACCTTCTTTCAGGAGTGCGTTTGCGTAGATCATATCTTATCAATCTATCGTAAAAGGTAGGATCGTCCATCCATTCAGTATAAAGTTTATGAATAGTATTTGCACCAATGTCAAACATTCTGCCTATTTCTAAAATTGATATTTTCGGTCCTTTATATTCGAAATTATTTTCATAGGCATAGTACTAGTCAAATTTTTTAGAGAGTAACTATAATGTACGTTTAGTTATGATTTTTTGTCTTTTATGCAGCTTTATTTTTTAAAGGTTTTAAATATTTTTGGGCTGAAATTTTAGCAAAGGATTGAGTTATTTCTTTTCCTTTTTCATCTTTTATAAATCTAGTTTTTGCTCTCTCTTGATTTCTTTTCTAATGCTTTACAAGCTGACGACAGAGGTAGTTTCAGACCCTCTTCTTTTAACAGGAATGATGGGTTAATCAAGATCTACATCAATAATATCTCCTGTCGTGTTTGTGAGAGTTCCATTTTTCTTAGAGGCATCCTTAAAAAGCTGATTTTTGTACATCTAAACTGATATTTCTTCATCCTACTAATCCTACAATTAACCTTGCATTAAATTTTTAACTCCCTTTGTCTGGTTTGATGTGTTAGATTTTTATTACTTCTAGTAAGGTGAGTTTTAATTCTTTTTCATCTAATGGCTGAAAATAGAAGATCCCCTTTATGAAGGGAAGTATTGATTACTTTGATTATCTAAAGCTAATTTATCAATTTAATCATGACTGTATTCAAGATTTGACACCTTTGAAAAATGGCTTCTTAAATCTTTGGCTGTCTGTTCTTAGAATGACTATTCTGAATCTTACTTTTATTAATAGAAAGAGTAAGTTAGATTATTATGGTTTTTCTTATTTTTGCCCATTTATGTAGCAGTTAATGTAGATAAAGCTGGTCAGTTTTAAGTAGATTAAGATGTTTATAAATATGAATTAAATGATAAATCATCTTTGTTTAGTTAAAGATAAAATCCTTTAAATATTTTTTCAAGGATTGAGAAAACAAAAAAGTAAGAAATGATGAAAGAAAATTCGAAAAATTGTTTTATTTTTCAATAATCAACAGAAAAAAGATGAGAAGTCTCATACTTTTAGTAGTTTTATTAAAATGCTTCTCAAAATAAAGAAAGATTTACATTTTTAGACAAAGTAAAATAAGTAAATTAATTCATTATCACTTTTTCTCACATATTTTGTATTTACTATTTATTTTTTCAAGCGAATGATGAGCTTTCTTTACAAGTTTGGCCGCTCTATGATTGCGTCTCTGTACATCCAAAACATCTTAGAGAGAAGTCCGAGGCTTCTCGAGAATCGCATCTTTTTGTTAATAGGTTACAACCTAAGAAGAACTACCACAAGCTCCCATAAATCGAAGAATATGGAAAAATGGAATTTGTAAATAATAGCAGACACTTAATTTAATAATCCACTAAAATAACATTAAAAATTGTTAAATGTAAAAACTTTAGACTTAAAAATCAAGTAAATCAAAATTTTTAAAAGAGATTTTATAGAAAAAATAAAAGGAATTATATAAAATGGCTTTATTTTCACTTTTCTTAATTATTGCCTTGCCTTATTCTTTTTCTCAAATTTGAAGTACTTCCACGACTTACTAACCGAGTTTATAAATGGGGCCTTTGAGTTATTCCTAACGAATTCTATAGTTATTTATCACATGAAAGACATTTATAAGGAATTTTCTTACATGCACCATTATCTCTTTCAGCTTGTTGTTCTTCGGCCATAATTAATACAATTTACTTGATCTTATCCTCAATAAACCGAAAAGCTTTCTTCACTTCTTCCCTTTCTGCCTTTTTAGTAACATGGTCACTTAAAAGGTCTATCTTACTTACTATCTTACTATGTTATTTCTGCCATTCTTCTTTTGGAATTTTCTGTTAGATTTGTTCTTAAAGCAGACGTATTTGCCTCTTAATCATCGTAATAAAGTTATCAATTATCTTTTCATCTACCCTTTTTTCTTAGATTTTTTTGAATTGCAAGAAATAATCTGTAATTCTTTTGCTTTCTTTTTATATTCTTCTGTTGGCTATTTCCACCAGATCTTTTAGTAAATCACTGGTATTCTTCAATTTATTGAGTTATTTTTCATCAAAAGCTATCTTCTAATAAATGATATTCTAAATGTGTTCAAGTTTTGTGGTTATTCGATACTATAAATTTTTATTCTAAAACTCAATACGGTCAACTGAATTTTCCTAATCTTTTTGACTGGATTCAGATAAAAGATGTGTATTTTTGCCAGCCCACATAATTTTATTCAAGCTTTAGTTTTCTTTGGCTGTTAACCGTAAGTCTAAAGCATCTAATTTAGCCGACACGGAAGCATATTGTAGATTTTACAATTGATTTCTTTAATTATTTTTTTTTCTTTTCCTTTCTCTAGCTTATTTCATTTATTTCGACTATTTTGATTGGTTAACTGATTTTTATAAGGAAAAGGTTTTTTCTTTATTTGAAAAGTCATTGCCTGTAAAATGTCTGTTTGGTCTTAAGATAACAAATTAGTTTTGCTATTGGACTTTTTTTTATTTTTATGATTCATTTTTTCCTTTGTTCTAATATGTGTGAACCATATTTTTGAGTAAAAAATCTTGAGTTATGCCACTGTTCTTTAATTAAGTTTCAATTGTCTTTATTTTTGAGTTTAAGTCTGCGAAATCATTGCAAGTACTCAATTTATGTTATTGCAGCTCTAACTTGAGTTCATTAATTTTGTTTGCTCCCATAGGTAAATTTTTCAGTTAGCTCATTTCTTAATCAATCTCAGTAAATTTTTAACTTGTCGATTAGACTAATTTTTAATGTTTTCTCGTACTATCCTGTACAAGTGTGTTAAAAAAGGTATCATCATCTTTTCTTTTTTTATCTGCTCTTTCCTTCTCGTATTCGAATTCGCTTTTAATTTTAGATATTGTTTATTACAGTTGCATTTTCAATTGTATTACTTCTCGTGATAGTTGTTGTATTTATTTATAATGGTTGCTAAAAGTATTGGATACTGCTAAAAAGAACTGACTTAACTTATCAGTGTTGACGGAGACTTATAGGAAATTCGGAATTGATTTAGTTTCTATATTCATCCGAATAATATTAAGAGTATTATAGAATATTATTTCTGAAACTCGTTTTTCTTTTAATTTCACAAACTCGGATAAATCATAGAGATTCTTGTGATATTTTTTTAAAAATTTGGCGAAATGAAAAAGTAATCCATGATTATTATTTGTAGTTATCATTTTTATGAGTTATAAAAAAGTAGGTTTGCAGATTTTTTTTATATTTGATATTATATCCAAATTGTAATGAACAATTTTCACACCAAGTATATTATAGTCGGCGCAGGCATCTCAGGATTGCAGGCTGCCAACAATCTAGCCTAACTTGATCAGGATTTCATAATACTTGAGGCTCAAAATCGTATCGGTGGACGTATCAAAACACTGACGATTGCAGAAGCACTCAAGTAAGATAAAATTACTTGCAATTATGCATGGTTTTAGAAAATCAAAGATACTCCTGTTTAAGTTGGAGCTACTTGGGTATGCTAAGAACATTCTTAAATGCAGCAACTTGCAAAAAAATATAAAATAAACCTTTATCCTCAATACTACTAAGGAAAGCATATTTTGGCATTGAGTGAAAAGACCAAGCTACATCTTGAAGAATATTAAGAGTATTACTGTAATTTCAAAGAAAAACTTATGGTTTTACTTGAAAAAATGTGGAAGATACGAGATAGATATGAGGAGCTCCTTTAAAATAAAAAGATAGGAAAAATTAGCCAGGAATAGTTTGCATAGTTGAAAAACATGTATGAAGTCTACGATGCAATGAGTGGCTATTAGTTCATTCATAATTAGCTTCAAGATTAACAATTATCACGTTTGATTGATAACTAAATTTAAACACTTCAATCCATAAGCTCAAAACATTTTTCAGTCTTATAGTTTTTGAATGATGATGCGGCTTGGCATAGTATTTACTTCTATCTAGGTATCCGTCAACATAATATCGATGGATATAGAGCAGCCCAAGGCTTATCAGCTCTTTTAGATGGGATGAAAAATAATATTCAGACAATTTTTAATTAAAAAGGTCTTAAGAAGACATTATAGTAAGTGTTAAAGCTTAACCATCCTGTAATTGAAGTAAGAAATGATTTAAATCCACTTTAGGTTGTAACAGAAAATGGGTTGACTTTCACTTGTTAAAAAGTACTAATGTGTATACCTGCTGGCGTTTCATATAAAATCAAATTTGGTAAAATTTCACCTGGAAAAAAACTGTTTTTTGACAACATGCTTACAAGTCATACAATAAGAATGACTATAGTTTTTCCAACTCCGTTTTGGAGAAAAATGAATCATTCTGGAAATGTTAACTTTTCACAGGAGTTTCCCATGAATTAACTTGTGGAGCTGACTCCAGAAGATGAGAGTTGTGGAATAGTGGCTTTTGTTTTTTTTAAATAAGGATATTAGAAGTGGCTGAAATAAATTGAAGAGTAGTATAATAAGTTATTATAAACTAACAATACCTATAGCTTGTATTAATTGACAAAAAAGAAGTCATTGAAGATTATTTCGGAGTTATTTCTTCAAGGAGATATGGAAAGTTAATTTTTGAAGTAATGTGTGCTGTTTACACGCACACTTAGCTAATCTCCATTTATCCGAAATACTTATGATTCAACTCCTGCAATAGGCACTTACAAGAAACTTTTCTAAATCAATTAAGACTATTTGGATCCGTTTGAACGTGATGAATAAAATTTGTTGATGCTGGGTTCCGATTTTTGGTAAGTTGAATAACATGCTGGATATATGTAAGGTGCTATACGTGTGGCAAACAGTAAAATAAATAAATAATTTATTAAATAGAGTAGGAATGGGTGAATGATGATGTCTGCTATTGGTATTTTGTTTGCTATCTATTTATTACTCAAAATCACTAAGTACTTGTTGCTTGTTTACAAATTAATAACATAGTTATTAGATGTAGCTACTTAGATTCGGATTTACGAGTAAATCCGCCCGAATCCGAGTCCTTGTACTGATTTATCAAATATGAGTACAATTATCACACTTATTCAGATTCGAATTCGTTTCGCAATCGATAGTTATAATTAAGTACATTATATTGTACTTACTAGATGTTCAAATCTGATTTTAGGTTTGTCATAATAGGAGCAGGCATTTCTGGGGTCAGGGCAGCCTTAAAATTAGCTGAAAACTAACAGGATTTTATTATTCTTTAAGCAGATGATCGTATTGGGGGGCATGTATGCACCCTTTCTATCGGGCAGGCGCTTGCAGAAGACAACATTGATTGCTAGTTTTAGTGGCTAAATTAAAAAATAAGGGTTCTTCCAGTGTAATGTGGAGCCACTTGGCTTTCCTAAGAAAAACATGCTATGCATAAGATCGTCGAAGATTTTGGATTGACTATTTTTCCTCATTATTATTAAGGTTCAAACATTATCGCTTTGACACCTAACTAGCCTAGCACCTTCCACAATCTACCTAATTTAGGCGAGTTTTATAAGTTATACAACGATAAAATTCAAAATCTTTTCAATTCTCTTAAGTAAATTGAAGACTTGTTATACTTTTTAACAAACAATAAAAAAAATGGGACTTTAGATGAAGCTCAAAAATAAAAATTAGACTTGCTTTACTAAAAATATGATACAATGAACGCTTATGAGTTCATTTTATAAAAAGTTTAAGATAATTACTTGGCAAAACACTCTCAAATGAGGTAGCTACGCTAAGCTCTGTGGAATCAGAAAACTATTCAGTGCTTAGCTTGATAGCTAATCATAATTTGGCCAATGTAAAATACTATATGGGTGAATAGTCTTGTACGATTGATGGATTCAGGTTAAAATAAGGAATGTCTACAATTGTAAATAAAATGGTAGCTCGGATCTAATAACTTACAAATAAAAATAAAAGTAAAAAAGTATTTAAGTAGGTTAATTCATTCATCTTAAATCTCCTGTAGTTGAAATCAGAAATGGCTCTTCTCCGGTTGAAGTTATAACCTAAAAAGGGCTAGTGTTGACATGCGAAAAAGTGATCATGGCAGTACCTATTGCTACCATGCATAAGATCAAATTCGGTTGTATCTCATAAGGAAAGAAATTAATCATTGAGAATCAACTGATGGGGACCATGGCCCATCAGGTAATGATCTTCAAAGAGCCTTTTTGGAGAAAACTTAATAAGTCTGGTTATGTATTATTTTCTCATGAATTCCCAATGAATGAGCTAGTAGACCTCACCCCTTGCGACAATGAGTGCGGTAACTTAGGATTCATATTTGCTGGGGATGGATTGGCGCGTTGGAAAGCTCAAATTCTCTAAAATATCAAAGACTAAAATGGACCAGAACTCTAGAAAATAAAATATGAAATGCTAAAGAAGTAATCATCAAAAATTATTGCTGATCTTTTCCTGGATGGAAACGTTGAACACGAGTATTTGAAGTAGATGGTTACTTTTACTCGTAGCTTCTCAACAAAGCCATATATCGCTGCTGCATATCAGGCTTCTCCTGCTCTTGGTATGTTTATGCAAGTCAATGCTTTGGGATAA
>Ga0194117_10001761_pt1 | contig 24307 bp, 20 predicted proteins | sample TA2MahsurfametaG_FD_160579 | JGI IMG/M metagenome (GOLD analysis project Ga0194117, IMG submission 160579) | Freshwater microbial communities from Lake Tanganyika, Tanzania - TA2015009 Mahale N1 surface | ecosystem: Environmental > Aquatic > Freshwater > Lake | place: Tanzania: Lake Tanganyika...
AAAATAATCAGCGCCCCGCACAACACCCCACCCACACTCCCCCGCCCACCCCGCAACGCCGTCCCGCCAATCACGCACGCCGCGATCGCGTCCAACTCCATCAGATCCCCCACGGTCGTGGTCGAGGCCCCCGCGTACGCGGTCGTCATGAACCCCGTCAGCGCCACGGCCACGCCCATCAGGCCATACGCCCCGATCAGGACCCGCGACACCGGGATGCCCGACAACGCCGCCGCCTCCTCATTCCCCCCAATCGCGTACAGGTGCCGGCCAAACGGGGTGTGGCGCGTCAGGAAGTGCACGAGGCCCGCCGCCCCCGCCAGCACCAGCAGGGTCACGGGCACGCCCCGGAACCGGTTGCACAACAGGACCAGCCCAAACGCCGCCAAGGCCACCGCCGCTCCGCGCAGGATCGTTCCCCAGATCGGCGGCACCGCCAACCCCAGCGCCCGCCGCGCCGCCCGGTCCCGCCCTTGCGCGAACGCCAGCCCCGCCAACACCAGGGCCGTCAGCGTCAGGCCCACCGCCGCCGGGAGATACCCGGTAGTGAGGCGCGAATAGAGGTTTTCCCCACCGCCCGCCACGACCGGCACGGTCGAGTTGCGGATCACCAGCCAGAACAGGCCCTTGAACACCAGGAGGCCCCCCAAGGTGATGATGAACGCCGGAATCCGCTGGCGCACGATCAGCGCCCCCATCAGCAGCCACAGCACCAGTGCCGCCCCCAAGCCCGCCCCCAACGCCGCCGGCGCCGGCCAACCGTGGTGGAACACCAACACCGCCGCGATCCCGCCCACAAGGCCCACGCCACTCCCCACCGACAAATCGATCTGCCCCGGCAGCAAGATTAGGAACATCCCCAAGGCCAAGGTCCCCGTCAGCGCGAACTCCACCAGCAGCTGGGTCAGGTTGCGCGGCCCGAGGAACAGCGGCTCGCGCAGATAAAAGAACAGGCACAGCACCCCCAGCGCGAGGGGCAGGGCGAACGCACGCGGCGAGAAGGACGGTTTCATCCGGGTAAAGGGTGGGGCACGGCCGGCGCCGCCTGCAGGGCCGCCGCGAGCAGGCGCTCCGGGTCAAACGCGGCCCGCGCGAACTCCCCGCCCGGCCGCCCTCCCGCCAGCATCAGAATGCGGTCACTCATCCCCATCAGCTCTGGCAGGTCACTCGACACCAGCACCACCCCGCAACCAGCCGCGGTCAGGCGCTGGATCAGCTGGTACACCTCCACCCGCGCCCCCACGTCGATGCCCCGCGTCGGCTCATCGAGCAACACCACCGCCGGCTCGGTCAGCAGCGCCTTGCCCAGCACGACCTTCTGCTGGTTCCCGCCCGACAATCCCCGCACCGGCGTCGCCAGGCCCGGCGCCCGGATGCGGAGCGATTGGAACAGGCCCGCCGCCGCCTGCTCCTCCGCCGGCCGATCCAACCGGCCCCCCCAGCGGGTGAAACGCCCCAGGCTCGCGAGCGACAGGTTGAAGGTGATGCCCTCGCCCGGGATCAGGCCCAGCCGCCGGCGATCCTCCGTCGCCAGCACGAGGCCCCGTGCGATCGATCGGTCCGGCGCCGGCTCCGCATACGGCCGGCCCCCCAAAGTCACCTCCCCGGCCCGCCGCCGCCCCCAGCCCGCGAACAGGTGCAGCAACAGCTCCGTCCGCCCCGCGCCCATCAGGCCGCCAATCCCGAGCACCTCCCCTGAGTGCACGGTCAGCGAAACCTCCGCCAAGCGAACCCGGGAACCCGCCGGCGGCGCCACGCGCAACCCCCGCACCGCCAGCAACGGCTCCCCGCGCCGCTCCACCGCGGCGGCCGGCCGCGGGAACTGTTCGGTCAACTCGCGCCCGACCATCTGGCGGATAATCACTGCTGGTTCCGCCTCAGCCCGCCCCAAGGTCGCCACGGTCGCGCCGTCCCGCAGGACGGTCACCCGGTCCGCCAAGGCGCGCACCTCCTCCAAACGATGTGAAATATAGATGCAGGCTGTGCCCCCGGCCCGCAGGCGGCGCAGGTGTTTCTGCAGCACCCCGACCTCGCGCGCGGCGAGGGCCGCGGTGGGTTCATCCAGCACGAGCACCCGCGAGCGCTTGTCCATCGCCCGCGCGATTTCCACGAGTTGCTTCTGGCCGATGCCCAGCCGGCCGACAGGGGTCTCGGGATCCACGTCGAGGCCAAATTCCCACAACAGGTCCGCGGCGCGGCGGTACAGGGCCGGCCAGTCGATCCGCCACCCCCGGCGCGGCGCCCGGCCCAGGAACAGGTTCTCGGCCACGCTCAGGCCGTCCACCAGCGCCAGTTCCTGCGTGATCACGGCCAGGCCGGCGGCCTCGGCATCGCGGACCGAGCGGAAGGCGGCCGGTTGCCCATCGATCCGCAACTCGCCCTCGTACGACCCGTGCGGGTGGATGCCCGACAGCAGCTTGATCAGGGTCGACTTGCCGGCGCCGTTCTCCCCGCAAAGGGCGTGGATTTCCCCCGCGCGCAGGTCGAAGTCGACCCCGCGCAGCGCCACCACCCCGGGGAAGCGCTTGGTCAGCCCGCGGGCGGCGACGACCGGATGCATCAGGCCGGGCCGCGCCGCCGGTTCACTTCAGCGCCGCGGCCGGATGGAACCCATCCGCCACCACTGTCGCCTGCAGGTTGTTGCGATCCACGCTGATGATCTTCTCGAAGATGGCCGGCACGTCCCGCGCGCCGTTCGGGATGGTCACCGCCGTGGTGGGCCGCTGCCCGCGGGCCACGTCCACCGCCACCTGCGCCGCCAGGGCCGCCAGATTCTTGAGCGGCTTGTAGATGGTCATCGCCTGCGTCCCGCGCAGGATGCGCTGGCACGCGGCGAGGTCGGCATCCTGGCCCGTCACCAGCACCTTCCCGGCCAGGCCGTCCTCCTGCAGCGCCTGGATCGCCCCGCCGGCGGTGCCGTCGTTCGAGGCGAGCACGGCGTCGATCTCCCGGTTTTTGGTCAAGGCGGCGTTCAGGATGCGCTTCGCGTTCTCGGGCTTCCAATCGAGGGCCCAATCCTCGTGTACCACCGTGACGCGCCCGCTGGCGATCAGCGGGGCGAGAATCTGGTCCTGGCCCTGCTTGAACAGTTTCGCGTTGTTGTCCGTGGGGGCACCATAGACCCGCACCACCCGGGCGGGCCGGCCCGCGGGCAGCCGCGCGGCCAGATAGGAGGCTTGGGCCTCGCCCACCTTCACGTTGTCGAAAGAAAGGTAGTAATCGATGGGCGCGTTCAGGATCAGCCGGTCGTAGGCGATCACCGGGATCTTGGCCTCGTTCGCCGAACGCACCGCGCGGGTCATCGCGGCGCCATTGTGCGGTACAATCACGAGCACATCGACCCCGCGGCTGATCAGGGCCTCGACGTCCCGGACCTGGCGGGTGTCGTCGCTGTTGGCGGATTGGACGATGACCGAGGCCCCGCGCTTGCCCGCCTCGGCGATGAAGGTGTCGCGGTCGCGCTGCCAGCGCTCCTCTTTGAGGGTGTCCAGGGAGAGGCCGATGACCGGGCGCTTCTCGGCCGCGAGGACGGTGGCGGCGGCAAGCAGGAACGACAGGAGCAACCGGACAGGGGTGGGGCGGGCGGTCATAGGGGGAACGGCGGGGTTTACTTCCGCGAAAACTTCGTGAGGCTTGCGGCCGCGTGACGCTCGACAACCCAAAACTGCTGACCCTGCCCGCGGCCGCCGCGTGGCGCGAGACGCAGCGGGCCGCCGGGCGCAAGGTGGTGCTCACCAACGGGGTTTTTGACCTGCTCCACACCGGGCACCTGCACACTTTGCAGGCATCGCGGCGGCAGGGCGATGCCCTCGTGGTGGCGCTCAACGCCGACGCCAGCGTGAAGGCCCTGAAGGGCCCCCTGCGGCCGGTGCAGACGCAGGAACAGCGCGCCTTCGCCCTCGCCGCGCTCGCCTGCGTGGACGCCGTCATCATCTTTGGGACGCCACGGCTCACCGCCGAGATCACGGCCCTGCGGCCGGATGTCTACGGCAAGGCGGGCGACTACACCCTGGCGACCCTCAACCCCGAGGAGCGCGCGGCCTTGGAGGCGGCCGGCACGCGGATCGAGTTTTTGCCCTTTTTACCCGGGTTCAGCACCACGAGCCTGATCGCGCGGATCAAGGCTGCGGCGGAGATCTGACGATGCGCATCGTGATTTTGGGTTCGGGGCGCGGGTCCAATGCCGAGGCGATCTTGCGGGCGCAACAGGAGCAGCGGCTGGGCGCGGCCCGCGTGGTCCGGATCTTCTCGGACCAGCCGGGCGCGGGCATTCTGGCGCTCGGGCCCCGCTTCGGGGTCGAGGCTCTCTTCGTCGATCCGACTCCCTTCCGCACCAAGCTGGAAGGCGAGGGCGAGGCCCGCTTCATCGCGGCCGTCCAGGCTGCCCAGCCTGATCTGGTCGTGCTGGCGGGCTTTATGCGGGTGCTGAAGCCCGGCTTCCTCGGGGCCTTCGCCGGGCGCATCATCAACCTGCATCCGAGCCTGCTGCCCAGTTTCCCGGGCCTCGACGGGATCGGCCAGGCCTTCCGGCGGGGCGTCAAGGTCACCGGCTGCACCGTCCACGCGGTCACCGCGGAGGTCGATGGCGGCCCGATCCTCGATCAGGCCGTGGTGCGCATCGATGAAGGGGACACCCTGGAGGCCGTGGCCGCGAAGGTTCATGCCGCCGAATACGCCCTGTTGCCGGCGGTGATCGCCCGGCTAAGTGGTCTGAGCCGGGAATGACGTTGCGCCGGCCGCGACGCGGGAAAAGCTCCCCGCCTTGGCCCTGCACGAATTGAAGGTCGAAATCCCGGCGGAGTCCGCCGGCGCGGCGGACGAACTGCTCCTCGAACATGTCGCTTCCGCCTGGAGCGTCCTTGAGGACGTGATCGCGCGCCGCGCGTGGCTGGTCGGGATCGGCTCCACCGCCCCGGCCCTGGCCGGCGAATGGACCGCCCTTGCCCCCGCGCTGGCCACGGCGGGCGTCGCGCCCCTTGCCCCGCCGGCCGCCCGCGAACTGGTGGAGGCGGACTGGCGCGACAGCTACAAGGCCCACTTCCGTGCGTGGCGCTTCGATCGCCTGCATTGGGTGCCCGTCTGGGAGCGCTCGACCTACGTGGTGCCGCCGGGCGACGCGGTGCTCTGGCTGGATCCGGGCCTCGCCTTCGGCACCGGTAACCACGAGACGACGCGCCTGTGCGTGGAGCGCTTGGTGGTCTGCGCCGAGGAGCACGGTTCGCGGGGGCGGGTGATCGATGCTGGCTGCGGCTCGGGGATCCTCGCGCTGTCGGCGGCGCTGCTGGGCTACCGGGATATCCTGGGCTTCGATAACGATCCCGAGGCGGTGCGGGTGAGCGAGGAAAACGCGGCCCTGAACGGCCTGACCGGCCGGGTGCGCTTTGCGACCGCGGACTTGGAGACCGGCCTCGCGGGGCAGCAGGCGGACCTCCTGTTGGCGAATATCCAGGCGGACGTGCTGCTGCGGCACGCGGCGGTCCTGACCGGGGCCGTGTCGCCCGGGGGCACCCTGATCCTGAGCGGGATTCTGGCAGGGGAGAACAGTCAGGTGCGGGCCGGCTTTGAACGGGCGGCGCCGGGCTGGAGCGTCAATGCCCGGGTGATGGGCGAGTGGAGCGACGTCGTGCTGGTCCGGCCGGCGTGACTGCGCGGTGGCGGGGCTTCCGCCTTGCGTGAGGGCGCGGGGCGCGCATTGGTTCGCCCTATGGCGGACTTTTCCCGCGTTCCCCTTCGCCCTTGGCTGCGGCGCGCCGCCGGTCGGTGGCTGGCGCTTGGACTGTTAACGGCCGGCCTGTGGGCCCACGATCCGGGCTTGAGCACCGTGCAGGGCGAGTGGCGGGCCGGGAGCCTCACGTTGACCACCGGCTTGGCCCCGGCGGACGTGGAGGCGTTGCTGCCGCTGGAAGCCCCGCGGGCGCCCCAATGGGGACCGGCGGAATTCGAGGCGGTGCGGCCGCTGCTCTTCCAGCTGGCGGCGCGGCTGTGGGAAGTGCGGCGCGGCGCCCACTTGCTGGAACCGAAGGAGGTGCAGGTGGAACTGCTGCCGGGGGACAACGTGAGCTTCCAACTCCGGGTGAATCCGGGGGAGGGCGGCGAGCCGGTCACCCTGCGCTCCCTGCGCTTGGCCGATTTGGGCACAGTGCACCGTCAGTTCGCCTTGGTCTTGGATGAGGCGGGGCGGCTGGTCGCGCGGAAGTTGCTTAGCGGCCGCGATCCCGTGCTGGAGGTACCGCGGGTCGTGGTGGCGGTGCCGAGCCCGGACGCTCCGGGTGCGCCCGCGGCGCCCAAGGCCGCGCCGGCCGCGGCGGCGGCCTCAGCCCCGGCCACGGTGGCCGAGGAATCAGCCTTGCCCACGTTGATGGAGTTTCTGTGGCTGGGCGTGCAGCACATCTGGACCGGCTACGATCACCTGCTCTTCCTCTTCGCCCTGCTCGTGGTGTGCCGGACGTTCCGGTCCATCGTCGCGATCGTCACCTGCTTCACCTTGGCCCATTCGCTGACCTTGGCGGCAGCGACCTTGGACTGGGTCCGCCTCCCGGCTAGCCTGGTGGAGCCCATCATCGCGGCCACGATCGTCTACGTGGGGGCCGAGAACCTCTGGCGTCGGGGCGAGGAACCGGCCGGCCGCTGGCTACTGACCTTCGGGTTCGGCCTCATCCACGGCTTCGGTTTTGCTAGTATCTTGAGAGACCTGGGCGTCGGAGCCGATCCGGGGGGCATCTTGGGGCCCCTCTTCGCCTTTAATCTGGGCGTGGAGCTGGGTCAGGTGGCCATCGCAGCGGTGCTGATGCCGCTGGTTTGGCGGTTGCGGCAACGCCCGGCGTTCGTCACCAGGGGCGTTCCGGCCCTGTCCGGGCTGATCGCCCTGATGGGCCTCTACTGGCTGCTGGAACGGACGGTCCTCTGACCGCGCCTGTCGGGTTTAGGTGAACAGGTCCGAGCCGGTGCGGCTCAGAAAATCTTCCATATAGGCGGTCGTGGCCTTACCCTCGATGAAGATCGGGTCGGCCATAATCGCGCGGTGGAGGGGGATGGTCGTCTTGATGCCACGGATGAGGTATTCGCTGAGGGCTCGGTAGGCGCGTTCGAGGGCGACCTTCCGGGTGGAGCCGGTGCAGATCAGCTTCCCGATCATCGAATCGTAGAAGGGCGGGATGGCATAGCCGCTGTAGGCGTGCGAATCGACCCGGACGCCGTGGCCGCCGGGCGCGTAGTAGAGGCCGATCGTGCCGGGGGAGGGGGCGAAGTTGCGCGCCGGGTCCTCGGCGTTGATCCGGCACTCGATCGCGTGGCCCTCGAACTTCAGGTCGCCTTGGTCGAAACCGAGCTTCTCGCCGTTGGCCACCCGGATCTGCTCCTTGATCAGGTCGATGCCTGTAACTTCCTCCGTAACAGGATGTTCCACCTGGATACGGGTGTTCATCTCGATGAAGTAGAAGTTGCCCTTCGCGTCGACAAGAAATTCGATCGTCCCGGCGTTCTCGTAGGCGGCGGCCTCGGCGGCCTTGACCGCGGCCTTGCCCATCCGCTTGCGGAGGTCCGGGGTCAGGAAGGGTGAGGGGGACTCCTCGATCAGCTTCTGGTGGCGGCGCTGGACGCTGCAGTCGCGTTCGCCGAGGTGGAGCACGTGGCCGTGAGAATCGGCGAGGATCTGGAACTCGATGTGCCGGGGCTTCTCGATATACTTCTCGATGTAGACTGCCCCGTTGCCGAAGGCCTTCTCGGCCTCCCCGCGGGCCACATGGTATTCCTTGGCGAATGAGACGTCGTTGTGGGCGATGCGCATCCCGCGCCCGCCGCCGCCGGCCACCGCCTTGATGATGACCGGATAGCCGACCTTGCGGGCAATCTTGACCGCTTCGGTCTCCGACTCGACCGGACCATCCGAGCCGGGCACGATCGGCACGCCCGCCTTCCGCACCGTGTCCTTGGCAATCGCCTTATCGCCCATCATCATGATGGACTTTGACTTGGGGCCGATGAATTTGATATTACAGGTTTCGCATTGCTCGGCGAACTTGGCGTTTTCCGAGAGGAAGCCGTATCCGGGGTGGATGGCGTCGACGTCGGCGATTTCCGCGGCGCTGATGATCCGGTCGGCGCGCAGGTAGCTGTCGGAGCTCTTGGGTCCGCCGATGCAGATGGCCTCGTCTGCCAGTTGGACGTGGAGAGACTGGACGTCGGCCTCCGAGTAGACGGCGAGGGTTTTAATGCCCAGTTCGCGGCAGGCGCGGACGATGCGCAGGGCGATTTCGCCGCGGTTGGCGATCAGAACCTTTTGGATCATGCCAGGCCGGTACGAAGGTTTACTGTCTGATTTTGAAGAGCTTCTGACCGTATTCGACCGGCTGGCCGTTCTCGACCAGCACTTCGACGACGGCGCCCTTGGTCTCGGCCTGAATCTCGTTCATAATCTTCATCGCCTCGATGATGCAGACCACGGAATTCTCGACGACTTTGGTGCCGACATCGGCAAACGGTTTGCTTTCGGGAGAGGCGGCGCGGTAAAACGTTCCAACCATCGGAGACCTTACGTAAGTCACGCCGGCTTCGTCGCCTGCGGGGGCGGGAGCGGCGAGGTTCGCCGCCACCGGGGCGGGAGCGCTGGAGGGCGCGGGATCGGCAGGGGCGAGGGGAGGATTCGAGCCCGGACTGGTGGATACGATCGGGAGCCCGGTGGCGCCGCGGCGGATCTTCAGCTTAAAGCCCTCTTCCTCAACGGCGAACTCCGTCAGCTCCGAGCGCTTCATTAGATCGATGATCTGTTTAATTTGTTTGAGGTCCACGGCGGTGCTGGGGTTGTCGGTTAGTCGTTCTGGGACCGTTAGTCCGTTTCAGCGGACGGACGTTCAATCTTAAGCCGGTATGGGCTGCAATCCCCGATTTTGGGCCCTAGGGCCGTTTTGCGGTGGCTTCAAACGACGCGGTTTTGGCCATTTTAGGGGCTAAAAGCCGATTTTTCAGCGTTTTTGGGCCGGTTTAAGAGGTTTTTGCGTAAATGAACAGGATGGCGGTGCGTTGAAGCAAGGCGGGCAGTAGATCGGGCCCAAGACCTGATTTTAGGGCAAAAAGAGCCGCAAATGTGCGGCATTTAACGAATGCCGCCGTCGCCTTTTGATGGAATTTGACCCTTAGCGGCCGGGCTTCCTTGTCCCCCAGAAGGAGGCTTAAGGGTGTCGTTTCGGGATAGAGGGGCGGCGGGGGAACGGTGCAGTCGAGGAAACAAATCGCCGGGCAGCGCGTCAAAGAGAGGGCGTGAGGACTCCCAGCTTCTGCCGTTTGCAGGTGTTCGTCCCGGGAGTTGCGTTGCTGCTCTGCTCCTCAGTTGGTTGGTTACCGGCCCAGCCCTCCGGTGCCGTCGCGACCGTCCCGCCGGCGCCGGTGATGGAACGCCCGCTTGATCCCGCCACGCCGGACGAGGCCGGCGAGCAGCCGACGGCGCAGCACGCGTGGGTCCCTGGGCATTGGCGCTGGTTGGAGGGGGCCTATGTCTGGGAGGCGGGGCGCTGGGAAATCCCGCCGGCCACTGCGGCGGTGTGGCAGGCCCCGGAGTGGCGCCGGGAGGCGAACGGCTGGACCTTGCGGGAAGGGTATTGGGATGCGGCTCCGGCCGCGGCAAAGGCGGTGGTCGCGGCCGCTCCGGGAGCCGGCGCCGAAATCATCGTCGATGCGCTGCCGCCCCTGCCGCGGCGCGAGGTGATCGCGGAGCGGCCGTCGCCCTTGCACGTCTGGGTAGGGGGGCATTGGACGTGGCGGCTGGGCAAGCATGTTTGGACCTCCGGCCGTTGGTCGACCGCTCCGCGGCCGAACGCGGTCTGGGTGGGGCCTCGCTGGGAGCCGCGCCACGGGCGGTATGTGTATGTCCCCGGCTATTGGCGCGACGCAGTGGTGGTTGTGCCGGCCCGGCCGTCGGTCCCCACCGCGGTGGTGGTGGCGCCGACCGCGTCGGCCGGGGTGGTGGTGGTGCGAGCCCCGCCCCCGCCGCGGGCGGAAGTGGTGTACGCGCCGCCGGGACCGAGCTTCGTGTGGGTGAAGGGGTATTGGTCTTGGCGGAGTGGCCGGCACGTCTGGATCGCGGGGCGCTACGAGCGGCCGCCGCGGGGGCATCACCATTGGGTAGAGCCCCGGTGGGAGCGCCGAGGCGGGCGATACGTCTTCATCGAGGGGCGCTGGGGCCGCTAGAGCAACGCCGCCGGGGAGCGCGCGCCGCCTCCCGGGCCGCGGGCGGCGGCGGGGTAACGCGGAGTAGGCTCAGGCCGGAGTGGGTCGCGCGGCCGGGCAGGTGAAGAGGATTGCGCTGGCCGAAAAGTTGGCCCGTTCTCCGGCTGCGCCCGCGTGGGTGTCCGCTTTACCGCTATGCAAACCCCTGCTCCCGAACCCATCACCGGCCGCTGGTGGCACGGTCTGAACCGGTACCACTGGTTCGTCTTCATCGTCGCCTCATTGGGCTGGCTGTTCGACTGCCTCGATCAGCAGCTGTTCACCCTTTCCCGGATGCCGGCCATGAAGGCGCTGCTTCCGGAGGGTCACGATCCTATCCTTTGGGGTGGCTATGCTACCTCCGTCTTCCTTGCCGGCTGGGCCACCGGAGGCCTGGTCTTTGGCGCCCTCGGCGACCGCATTGGGCGGGCGAAGACGATGATGCTGACGATCCTCATCTATTCCCTGTGCACTGGCCTGAGCGCCCTTTCGACCTCGTTCTGGGATTTCGCCTTCTACCGCTTCATCACCGGCCTTGGGGTTGGCGGGGAGTTCGCGGTGGGCGTGGCCCTGCTGGCCGAGGTGATGCCAGCGCGTTCCCGCTCCGGGGCCCTGGGCGCCCTGCAGGCCCTCTCGGCGGTGGGCAACATCTCCGCCGCCCTAATCGGGATGGGCATGGCCAACCTCGAGAAGTCTGGGGCCATCTCCCTCGGTAACTCGTGGCGCTGGATGTTCGTGATCGGCACGATCCCCGCGCTGCTCGCCCTCGTCATCCGGGCCCGGATGAAGGAGCCGGAGCGCTGGCAGAAGATGAAGGACTCCGGTGCGCTCGACCGCCATAGCGGCTTCACTTACGGGGAACTGTTCCGCGATCCCCGCTGGCGCCGTAATGCGATCGTCGGGATGCTGCTGGTCTGCTCCGGCGTCATCGGTCTCTGGGGCATCGGCTTTTTCACCCCGGAACTCATCCGTACAGTCCTGAGCAAGACCTACGCCTCGCAGGGGATGACTAAGGAGCAGATCGGGCCGCTGGTCGACAAGTGGGCCAGCTGGGGCCTGCTGACGCTCCAGATCGGCGCCTTCTTCGGGATGCTTTCGGCGAGCTGGGTCGCCGCGCGCCTTGGCCGCCGGAAGGCCTTCGCGCTTGCGTTCTCGACCGCGCTCATCGCGACCGCCTGCGCCTTCCAGTTCTACACCAATGCCAGCCAGACCTTCTGGCTAATCCCGATCATGGGCTTCTTCCAGCTGGCCGTGTTTGCCGTCTATGCGATCTACCTGCCAGAACTGTTCCCTACCCACCTCCGCAGCACCGGCACTTCGTTCTGCTACAATGTCGGCCGTTTCCTCGCCGCCGCAGGCGTGCCGGTGATCGGGATGCTCAAGACGGAGGTCTTCTCGCATCACCCCGAGCCAATGCGCCCCGCCGCGCTGGTGATGTGCTGCGTCTTCCTCCTCGGCCTCATCGTGCTGCCCTTCGCGCCGGAGACCAAGGACAAGCCGCTGCCGGAGGACGAGCGCCCCTTCGCGCACTAAGCCCGAAGGCTTACGCCGCCGCGCGGCCCCGGGGAGCGTTCCCCGGGCGCCGCGGGTCGGCCGATGCGCCGTGTCAAAGCAGCGCGCGGACGTCCTCGAGGGCCTGCTTGGTGCGACGGATGCCGTCGATCTCCGAGTGTTTTTGCCCCTCGTACTCGATCCCGATGTAGCCGGAATAGCCGGCGCCCACGACGATCTTCAGCAAGCGCTCGAAATCGAGGGTCATCTCCATCTTCTCGCGCCGGTCCTCGGTGTAGAAACGGCCCGCCCCGGTGTCCCAGTCCCACGACTTGGCGCTCACCGCCTGCTTCACCCAGGGCATAAACTCCCGCAGGCCCTGGTACGGATTGTACATTTCCGACTTGGTCCGGTCGGTGTAGAAATTCCCGAAGTCGGGCAGGATCCCGACGCGGGCGTGCTTGGTCAGCTGCATCACCTCGATCAGCCATTTGCCGTTGGAGGAGAGGCCACCGTGGTTCTCGACCACGACCCAGAGGCCGCGCTTGTCGCCCTCGACGCAGAGGCGGCGCAGGCCGTCCGCGGCGAGCTTCGCCTGCTCGTCCCAAGCAAGCTTCGGGTCGCTGGCGGCGTTCACGCGGATGCTGTGGCAGCCGAGGAAGGCGGCGGCATCGAGCCACTTGAGGTGGTTCTCGACCGTCTTGGCCCGGGCGGGCTCCTGCGGCGCGCCGAGGTTGCCCTCGCCGTCGACCATAATGAGGAGGCTCTTGACGCCCTCGCTGTCGGCGCGGGCCTTCATCTGGCCGAGATAGGCTCGGTCGCCGGCCTTGTCCTTGAACATCTGATTCACGTACTCGAGGCCGTCGATGCCCACGGAACGGGCAAGGCGGGCGAACTCGAGGTTATCGAGGGGCTCGGCGCCGGGGCGCTTGAGGAAGCGCTTGTTGAGCGACCATTGGGCGAGGGAGATGCGGAACTTCTCCTTGGCCGCGGCCGCGGGGGCGGCGGCGATCAGGGGGCGGGCAGCGGCGGCGACGGCGGCCGCGGCGGAGGCGGCCTGGAGGAACTGGCGGCGGGTGGCGTGCATCGGGGACAGGGCGGTTTTAAGGGAGGGAGGCAGGAAAAGGGCCGCCCGAGAGGCGGCCCGGAAGGAGCAGGAAGGGAAGGGGCGGGCGCCTCAGGCGACCGGCGCGTCGATCTCCCAGCCCTTGCGGTAGGTCGGGTAGAGGAGGGCGTCGACGTCGGCGCGGCCGGTTGTCATCTTGACGGGGTCGAAAGTGAACTTGCCGCCCGCGAGGATGGCCATTGTTCCCAGGCACACGGTCTCGGTGAAGGGCACCGAGTACTCGAAGTTGGAGCCGGCGTGGGTCGGGTCGTTCTTCCGGATGGCGACGATCCACTCCTTGTGGGGATTATTCTCCGGCACCCGCAGCACCGTCTTGGGAGGGAGCTTGCCGCCGTCGACGAGCGCCTTGTGCTCGGATTCCGGGATGAAGCGGGGGCTGTTGCAGTAGTCGTTGCCGTCGTAAACGGTCCCCTTGGAGCCGATGAGGAGCTGGCCGCCCTTGGCCAGCTGGCGGTTGTCCTGCTTGAGGCCGGCAGGGGTCTCGGGGCGCTCGCCACCCTCAGACCACATCAGCTTCACCGGGGGCAGCTGGCCGCGGGCGGGGAAGTTGTACTCGACGACGGCCGACTTCGGGAAGGCCACCGGGCTCTTCTGGTCGATCTTCTTGAGCTCGACGGTGACGGAGGTCGCCTGGGCCAGCTCTAGGTTCCAATAGGCGGCGTCCATAATGTGGCACGCCATATCGCCGAGGGCGCCGCACCCGTAGTCGATGACGCCGCGCCACTTGAAGGGGTGGATGTCGGGGCTGTAGGGGCGCTCCGGGGCGCGGCCGAGGAACAGGTCCTGGCTGAAGCCCGCGGGGGGCGTGCCGCCCTTGGGCCACTCCTGCATCCCTTGGGGCCAGACCGGGCGGTTAGTCCAGATTTCAGCGTTGCGGACCTCGCCGAGCAGACCGGCCTGGAACCACTCGCGCACGAGGCGGATGCCCTCGCCGGCGTGTCCCTGGTTGCCCATCTGGGTGCAGACGCCGTTTAGGCGCGCGAGGCGCAGGAGTTCGCGGGCCTCGCCGACGGTCTGAGTGAGCGGCTTCTGGATGAAGACGTGCTTGCCCAGCATGATCGCCATGTAGGCGGGCAGGAAGTGCATGTGGTCTGGCGTCGCGACGCCGACGGCATCGATCTGGCCGTCCATCTCTTGCAGCATTTTGCGGTAATCCGTGTAGAACTTCGCCTTGGGGAAAGCCTCGCGCAGCTTCTTCAGGTTCGGGCGCGACTCGTCGATGTCGCAGAGGGCCACGACCTCCTCGTCTTTCTGGGACATCGCGTCGCTGAAGCCCTTGCCGCCGCACCCGATCTGGGCGAAGCGGACCTTGGCACCGGCGGCGATCGGCCGGGGTTTGCGGGGCTGTTTGGCCAGCGTGGTGCAGCCGGGGAAGGCCAGCAGCGCGGCGGCCACAGCCGAGAATTGCAGGAAGTCGCGACGATTCAGGTATGACGTGCAGTCCATAGGTGAAAAAGGGGGCGAGGGGGAGCGGCGCCGCCGAACGGCGCCAGTTGTCAGAGGTTGTGCCTCGGCCCGGGTCGAGCGCAAGCTCGGCTTGGGCGGGAACGCGATTTTACCGGGCCGCCACCCGCCGCGCTGCCCGCGGGGTGGACAAGCCGGGGCCCGCCGCCAACGTTCGCGGCATGGAGCTGACGAAACACTGGGCCGCGACGCTCAATGACTATGTGATCGATCTCGGGTGGTCCCCTGCGGGTCTGGCCGGCGGGCCGGTGCTGGCCACCGCCAGCGCCGCGGGGCCGATCGTTCTTCACGCCCTCGCGGACGGCCGTGTGCTCCATCCGTTGCCCGGGCACGAGCAAGGTACCAACGCGCTCGCTTGGGCGCCGGGCCCCGGGCCTGCGCTGTTGGTGTCCGGCGGTCAGGATGGGAGCGTGAAACGCTGGGATCCCGTCGCCGGGCAGCATCTGGGCACGATCAATCTCGGCTCCGCGTGGGTGGAGCATCTGTCCTGGGTTGTCTCCACGCCGCCCGCGCCGGTAGGCGCCGCCGGGCCGGCGCGGTTGTTCGCGGCGGCGGGCCGCGCGCTGACCGCATTGGCGGCGGACGGGAGCGTGGTCCGGACCTTTCCGCCCGCGGCGAAGACCCTCAGCGCTCTGGCGGCCCACCCTCGGGGCGGTGCGCTCGCGGCGGCCTGTTACGGCGGCGTATCGATTTGGGATGCCGATGATGGTCTGCGGCAGAAGGACCTAGCGTACCAGAATGGCATCCACGCCCTGCTGTGGTCGCCCGATGGCCGCTGGCTGGTCTCGGGCAACCAGGATCCGAGCGTGCACCTGTGGATTCCGGAGCAGGATCTCGAGTTCCACATGAGCGGCTACGAGGGCAAGGTGAAGTTCCTGTCCTTTGACTATTCCTCCCGCTGGCTGGCGACGAGCGGCGGCCGGGACGCGTGCGTGTGGGACTGCGCGGGCGTGGGGCCGGAGGGGCGCGAGCCGGTAATGTTGCCGCACGAGGCGCCGGTCTGCGCGGTGCGGTTCCAGAACACTCACGGGCTGTTGGCTACCGGGAGCGCGGACGGCACGGTGCAATTGTGGAGTCCCGAGCGGCGCCAGCCGTTACGGGCGGCCGTGCGGATGCCGAGCCCGGCTACACGCTTAGCTTGGAGTGCCGACGACGCGTTTCTCGCGATCGGCACCGAGCGCGGGGCCGTCTACGTGCTGGCCTGCCGCGCTTGATGGGCGCGGGGCCTCGGGCGAGGCAGGCCTTAAGGCTTCGGTTACACGGTCGCGCCTTCGACGCCGACAGGGAGCGGGTGGTGGCCGCAGGATTCGAAGATTGAGTGCAGCCCGGCCTCGCGCACCACCTGCGGGTAGCGGCCGTCGCTGCCCTGCAGCAGTAGCCTGTCCAAGGTGGCCCCCGGCTACCCGGGCCCGCCCTGTCGGACGCGGTTCTCCCGGTCGGCGAAGGCGAGGTCGGCCGCGCCTACCGCAGCAGCGGTCGCTAAATGGGCCGCCGCGAGCTCGCCGGCCAGCGTCGCGGCGGTCATCGGCATGATCACTACGCCCAGCTCATCCGTCTTGCCTGGATGGGCTTGGGCGTGGCCTGAGTCATGGGCGTGGTCGCAGTGGCTGACCTCTAGGATGTGGGTGCCGGCAGGCAGGGGATAGGCGCCGGCCTTTGCGAAGGGATGCTCGGGCTAGGAACCGCGGGTCTAGGTCCACCGCCCGCTGCAGGTTGAAACCGCCCAGGTCAAGGACGTGGTCCAGGTCCACTCCGCATTGGACGGCGTAGCGGACCCGCGCCACGGCATTGATGCGCCGCCGCCGGGCCTCGTGAGGTCCGCGAGTTCTTCCGGGGCCGCGAGGTCGGCCTGATGCAGCAAGCTTATGCCCATGAGCTGACCTTCGCGCGGTGCGCGTCGACCACGGTGACGGTCGCATTAAGCCGGAACGAGCGTCTGTCATCGTCGTCCGTGAAGAAGGGTTATGCGACGGGCGGCGGGTTGGCAAGGCCGGTGGTCTCGATCAGAATGCCGCCGAGCTTTTCCTGGCGCTTGAGGAGCCGCCCGAGGATGCGGATGAGGTCGCCGCGCTCGCTGCAGCGGATGCAGCCGTCGTTCATCGCGAACAGTTCCTCGTCGCTGCGGACCACTAGCTGTTGGTCGATGCCGATCTCGCCGCACTTGTGCTCGATCACGGCCAGTTTCCGCCCGCGGGCTCGGAGGGGATGCGGTTTTAAAGGGTGGTCTTGCCGGCGCCCCGGAAGCCGGTGAGGACGGCGTCGGGAATTATGCCGGCTCGAGGAGCGGGCAAGGCCCGGGGTATTTGACCACAAAGGCGGTCAGCGGCTGGCGGGCGCGGGGAGCAGGCCGTGGCCTTCCATCTCGTAGATGCCGTGGAGGTAGCCTTCCTCCCAGCGCGGCTTCACCGCGAGGCGCCCGGCGAGGAACACCGGAACGTCCTGCACCGGCGGCAGGCCCTCGCCGCGCATCCGTACCAGCATCCATTCGTTCACCTCGGGCACCGTGCCGTAGCAGCAGAGGTTGGGGCTGCTCAGCAGAAAGAACTCGACCGCTAGGCCCTGCTCGAGCCGTAGGGGCAACAGGTATCCGGTTAGGACCACCTTGCGGCCATCAAAGCGGCGGATCGCCGCTGGCACTTGGGCGAGGACGTCGGGCGCGGGCGAGCCCGTGGGCACGGGCTGCGGCGGGGGGCGGAATTTGAAGCCTGCCAGCTGCGCGAAGGACACGTGACTGTACCCGGAGACGCTCGGGATGCCGCGCGCAAGCGCCGCCAAGGGATTCCCAGCGGGCGGCGGGGCGGGCTCGGTCGCCCCGGCACCCAACGCGAGCGTCAACAGCAGCGCGAGGCCCGGCCGCCACCGGCCGTGCACATCACTTCGCCGCCGCGGGGAAAGTGGCCTTGATGCCCTGGAAGCTGGAGCCGCGGATCTCAAGGGAGGGCACAACTACCGTGAAGGCTTCGGGACCCTTCAGCCAGTCTGCTTGGACCTCGAACTGGGAGGTGTTGCTCACCGTCTCGCCGGTGGCCGCGTTGGCGACGGCTTTAAGGCTCAGCGGCCGCGGCACGCCCCCGACGGTAGCCACCGCCTCAAGGGCTGGCACGGGCAGGCGGACGAAGTTCTCCGCGTGGCCGTCCAGCACCCAAGCGGTGAGCTTGCCCGCGGCGCGGTCGCGAAGGAGTTCCAAGTTGTAGGCGTGGTCGCCAAGTTCGATGAGGGTGCCGCCGTGGGGGGCCACGTGGCTGTGGCCGCCAGAGTGGGAGGGGCCGGGCTCCTTGCGGCCGCAGGCCGGGAGCAGGGCAATCAGCAGCAGGGTGAAAGGCAGGCGAAGGGGGTACGTCATAAAAGAGGGTTAAGCGGGCAGCCGGAAAATTTCCAGCTTTCCGGCTCCTTTTTTGCGGTTAACGGCCCTTACGGCCCCGCGCCCAGCAGGGCGTTGAAAAGCAGCCGGAAGGTGCCCTGCGCCTGCGCGCGGAAGGTGATTTCTGGGGTAAAGACCAGCAACCGCCCGAGGCCCACGGGGGCTTCAAAAGCGACCACGCCGTCCTTGAGGTGCTGCTGGCCCCAGGCCCAGCCGGAGCGCAACGGCGCCTCGGTCGCGAACCACGCGAGGCGGCGGATGCCCTGCGCTTCGGCCTCGGGCGTCAGCCGGAACACCTGGTTCTCGTCGAACATTACGTCCACCTCCGTGGCCATCCCCGCGTTGGCGGGTGCGGCCGGATCGAGGTTCATCCGCAGGATACTGCCGGGAATGTAAAACTTCTCCCGCGGGAGGGCGCGCTCGGCCTTCGCGCCGGCCGCACGCTCAACCACGGCATTGCGCACAGGCAGGCCCAAGTGCGCGGCGAGGTGGCCGCTAGTGCCCACGGTGACGATGGCCCCGCCGGCCTCGAGGAAGGCGCGGAGCGGATCCACTGACTTGGCGGACGAGAAGCGTCCGATGCGGTCCCGGTAGGGGGCCGGAACGTCCGCGGGCGCGGGTCCGCCGCCGCTGGCGCTGTCGCTGTACGCGTCGCCCGTGCTGGCGACCGGGCCCGGCCGCGGCACGGCGCCCGAGGGGAACACGATCACGTCGAAGCGCTGGCGGAGGTTTCCGGCGTCGATCTCGGGCGGGAAGACCAGTTCGAATGGGAACTGGTGCTGCTCCAGGATCCAGCGGGTCCAGCCCGAGGGCATCGAGCCGCCGTAGCGGTCCCACAGGCCGATCCGCAGCGGGCGCAGGGCGCGCGCCCCGACGGGTGCCGCCGCGGGCTGCGCCGGCACGCCGAGTTCCGCCGCGAGGGGGGCAAGCGCGGCCCCCGCCCCGGGGGGCACGTGGAAATCGCCGCTTGGCGCGGCCTTGACGGCCACGCCGGCCCGCAGGAGCCGGTTGACCGCGGTGAAACTGTCGTTGACCCGGCGGCTGAGCGTCCAGCCTTTGGCCGAGAGGGGCAGGGTGAGGGCGGGGGGCCGCTGCCGTTCGCCGGCGGGCAGGGCGACGAATGGGCCTTCAAACGCATCGAGGATCCGGTCGAAGGAGATGCCCATCTGGAAGGCGAGGGTCCATCCGGCCGCGTCGTAGGGCGCGATTGGCGGGCCGCCCTCGTAGCGGAAATCGTTCGGGTGGTCCTGCGGCTCGAACAGGTCGAGCACGTGCGGCCGGAAGGCCTGCGCGGTCTTCACCACGTAGGAGCCGGCGGGATAGGCCTTGCCCGCCACGGTGAAGGGGGCGGTCGCGCGGTGGACGGTCACGCCGCCCTGGATCAGGGCGTTCACGAACTTCACCGCGGTGGGGAAGTCCGGCTGGTCGGCCGGCAGGATGTAGCCCCGCGGATCGCGCAGCTCGGGCCGCCGCACGACCTCGTCGTAGTACTTGGCCGGGAGCCGCGTGGCCGCCGGGACCCGCGGGCCCTCGTTGGTCTCGGACTTGGCCACGCGGGGCTGGTCGCGCGCGTGGGCCTCACGGATCGCCTCGATCCGCCGCGGGTAGTGCGTCCAGTGGTCGCGGCTGCCGCGCTCGATCGCGTTGCGGCCCATCCGCCACATCCCGAACAGGAGGGTGTCCCGGTTGCGCGCGGCGTAGTCCAGCACCGCGTAGTTAAGGCTCAGGGAGTACTGGATCGACTGGGCGAAGTGCCACCGCTGCGGGGTGATGGGGAACGGGTTCGCGCCGTTGGGCGTGAGGCGCGCCGGGATGAGCGGGATGTCCATCGGGTTGGGGTGGCCCGCGATCTCGGTGAGGATCCCGATCATATTGTGGAAGTAGGCCGTGGTGCGGAGGCCGCCGTTCCACCAGGTCGAGTACACGGAGCCAGTCAGACGGGTGTAGCCGGGCTTCCCCTCTAGATGGAGGCGGTGGGCCATCGCCGCGCCCACGCCATCGAGGGCGGTCACCAGCGCCGGGTCGTAGACGTGGTTGAAGGGGTCACGGTAGGGCGGGCCCGCGACGATGGTGCCGGTCGGGGAGGACTGGTGGTGGTTGTAGAGGATCTGCGGGATCCACTCGACGTACAGCTGGCGGTTGAGGTTGGCGGACTCCTTCATCGCCCCGAGGAAGAAGTCCCGGTTGTTGTCGTGACCGATGTACTTCTGGTACAGGCGGGGCAGCCCGGCGTAGGAGCGCTTGGCCGGGACCGGGTTGCGCATATACCAGTTGCTCACGAGCTCTTGGCCATCGGGGTTGGCGTGCACCAGGAGGATCACGGTCTCGTCGAGGATCCGGCGCGTCTCCGCGTCCTGGCGGCTGGCGAGCTGCCAGGCGGTCTCGATGAGCTGGTGGGTGGCGACGGTCTCGGTGGCGTGGAGGCCGCCGTCGATCCAGACCACGGCCCGGCCCTCGGCGGCCAGGGCGCGGGCGGTCGCCTCGTCCGTGTCCTCGGCGCGGCCGAGGCGGCGGGAGATCTCGCGGAGGCGGTCGAGACGGGCGAGGTTGGCGGGGGAGGAGCAGACGAGCATCCACTGGCGGCGGCCCTCCTCGGTGGGGCCGATATCGACGAGGCGCAGCCGGTCGGACTCGCGGGCGAGTTTCTGGAAGTAGGCCTCGGTTTGGGTGTAGGTGGCGAGGTGGTGGTCATCGCCGATGGCGAAGCCGAAGTGGGTCCGCGGGGAGGTGGGCTCCGCCCCGCGCAGCGCGGGCAGGGCGGCGCAAAGACCGAGCAACAGGGGCAGCAGGAGCGCGAGGCGACCGGGGTGCATAGGTTGACGCGGGACGCTGGCGGGCCGGGGTGCGGAGGGCGAGCGAATGCGCTCGACCGCGGGCGGCGCGCGGGTTTTGTCGCCGGCGATGCCCCGCCGTCCATCCCCGCCCCCGGCCCGCTGGCCGTTCTGGCTGCTGGTGGCGGCGTGGTTCTGCGCCAATGGCCCCCAGGCGGCCGTCTACGCCACGGTGGCCTGGTTGGTCGAGGCGCGGTCCTTCTCCCACCAGCACGATCTGACCCGTTCCGTCGCCCACCTCCTGAAGGGGGAACACGCCGCCGGGCGGGTTGCGCTCGTGCTGCAGCGGACCGCGACCACGGCCGCGCCGGAGACTTCCCCGGTACCGGCCGAGGCCGTGCTGCGCGGGATCGTGCTTGGGCTGGAGGTCGTGCCGGGTCTGGCGGTGCCGGTTGCCCCCGCCCGGCGGCTCGCCCTGGCGGAGCTGCGGTTGCCGCCCTCGTGGCGGGCCGCCCCGCCCCTCGGACCGCCGCGCCGCGGCTGAGGAGCGCGTGTCCCCCGGCGGGGAGGTCCGCGGGTCCGGAGCCAGCCACGGCCCGGAGCCGGCCCGCGCCTTGCCGGATTCCCTTTTCATTCTCCGACCGGGCGGCGGCCCTCGCCGCGCCCGGGGCCGTGGCATCCCCCAGTATGCCTTCATTGCCTTGCTGCTCCCTGCGGGCGGCTTCCCTCTGCCTGTTGCTCACCGGCGGCGCCACGGCGCCGCGCGCCCAGACTCCATCCGCCGCGACGCCTCCGACCGTCCTGGATCCCTTCTACGTGGCCGGCCGGGCCACCGACCTGACCGGAATCGCCCTCTCCGCCAGCCAAGGACTGGTCGGGGCCGCCGAACTCGCGGCGCGGCCCTTCCTCCGCCGCGGTGAACTTCTCGAGGTCATCCCCGGGGTCGTGATCACCCAGCACTCCGGCGGCGGGAAGGCCAACCAGTACTTCCTCCGCGGCTTCAACCTCGATCACGGCACCGACTTCGCCCTCGGGGTCGACGGCGTCCCGGTCAACCTGCGCACCCACGCGCACGGTCAGGGTTACGCTGACCTCAACTTCCTCATCCCGGAACTCGTCCGGGAGGTCGATTACCGCAAGGGTCCCTACGATCCTGCGGCGGGCGACTTCTCCGGGGCGGGTTCCGCGGACTTCCGCCTCTGGGACGCCCTGCCGCGGCCGTTCCTCACGCTGGCGGCCGGCTCCCACGGCTACGCGCGCCTCGCCGCGGGGGCATCCTCTGTCCCCAGGGCCGGCGCGGGGACGACCACCGCCGCGCTCGAGACCACGCGCGACGACGGACCGTGGACCCTGCCGGACCGGCTCCGCCGCCACAACGCGTTCCTCCGCCACACTTGGCGGGCCGGCGCGGGGGAGCTCCGGCTCAGCGCCCTGCTCAATCGCGCCACCTGGCAGGCCACCGACCAGATCCCGGCGCGGGCCGTGACCGCGGGTCAACTGGACCGCCTAGGTCACGTCGACCCCACCAATGGGGGCAGCACTGACCGGGCCAGCGTGGCCTTCAGCGGGCGTTGGTCCGACGGCGCCGCGACCACCCGGGCCGCGGCCTATCTGGTTCATTACCGGCTCAATCTGTTCTCCAACTTCACCTACTTTCTCGAGGATCCGGTGGACGGGGACCAGTTCAACCAGCGCGATCGCCGGTTCCTTGCCGGGGCGGACGTGGGCCGCAGCGGGGGCGACGCCGCGACCGGCGCGTGGGAGTACGGCCTGCAGGCCCGCGCCGACCACCTGCCGCAGGTTGGCCTCCACCGCACCGCCGCGCGCCAACGGCTGGACACCGTGCGCGATGACGAGGTCACGCAGGCCAGCCTCGGGTTTCATTTCCGGCACCAGCGCCGCTGGTCGCCCGTCGTCCGCACCGAGCTGGGCGGGCGGGTCGATGGCTTTCACTTCGACGTGGCGAGCGACGACCCGCGCAACTCGGGCCGAGCGCACGCCGCGCTGGTGAGTCCCAAAGCGGGGCTCGTCCTCGGTCCGTGGGCGGGGACCGAGGTCTACCTGAACGCCGGCACCGGCTTCCACAGCAATGATGCCCGTGGGGTGACCGCGCGGGTGGATCCCGCGGACGGCCGCACCGCCTTGGAGCCGGCCTCGCCGCTGGTGCGTTCGCGGGGCGCCGAGGTCGGCGTGCGGCGCTCCACTGCCGGCGGGCTGGTGAGTTCGCTCGCCGTCTGGGGCCTGGCCCTGGAATCGGAGCTGGTGTACGTGGGCGATGCGGGCGGGACGGAGCCGGCGGGCGCGACGCGGCGGTTCGGCCTTGAGTGGGCGAACTTCTGGCGTCCGCGGCCCTGGCTCGCCCTCGATGCGGATCTGGCGCTGACCCAAGCCCGTTTCCGGGAGGAATCGGCGGGCGGCCGCCGGATCCCCAACAGCATCGGAAGGGTGCTCACCGCGGGCGTGGCCTTCGGGCGTGAGACCGGCGCGTTCGGGGCGGTCCGCTTGCGGCACTTCGGCCCGCAGCCGCTGCGGGAGGATGATTCCCTGCGCGCTCCGGCCTCCACGACCTGGAATGTCCGGGCGGGGTGGCGCGCGCGGGACTGGGAGATCGCGCTCGAGGTGCTCAACGCCACGGATCGCGCGAATCTGGACATCGCCTACGCCTACGCTTCGCGGCTCCCGGGTGAGGCGGCCGAGGGCGAGGATGGCCTGCACTTCCACCCGGCCGAGCCCCGCCTGTTCCGCCTCGCGCTCACCCGCCGGTTCTGAGCCGGGTTTGCCGCCAACCGCGATTCGGGTTTGAATCCAAGCGTCCGGGGCGGTGAGGTGATTCCAATGGTCACCCCGCCCCGGACCCTTGCCGCGTTGCTGCCGTGGTTCGCGCTCACGGCCGCCGGCGCCGTCCCCGCCGCCCCGGACCCGCACGCCCACGCGCGCGGCCTCATCGCGACGCATTGCGTGACCTGCCATAACCGGGACCTCGTCGGCGGGCCGGCCCCCAACCTGCTGGACCCGATCGCGCGCCACGGCGGCAACGACGAGGCCCTGCGTCGCGCCATCCGCGAAGGGTTCCCCGCCACCGGGATGCCGGCCTTCGGCGATATCTTGGGCGAGGCCGACACCGCGGCCGTGCTGCGCTTCATCCGCCACGCGCAGCGCGAGTACGCCGCGGGGCGCATCACCCACCCGGAGCCGCCCGCGCAGGCTCCGGTGCCCACCCGGCTGCACGGCGCGCGGCTCGAGACCGTTGTCAGCGGCCTGGGCACCCCGTGGGGCCTCGAACTGCTGCCGGACGGCGGGATGCTCATCTCCGAACGCGAGGGGCGGCTCCTGCTCGTCCCTGCGGCCGGCGGCCCCCCGGTCCCGGTGACGGGCACGCCCGCGACGCAGGTGCGCCAGGATGGCGGTTACCTCGACGTGACCCTGCACCCGCGGTTCGCCACGAACGGTTGGGTCTATCTGGCCTACACGGAAGTCGGGCCCCGCGCGGGCACCTCCGGCACCGTGGTGGTCCGCGGCCGGATCGCGGGCGGCCGCTGGACCGACCAGGAACTCCTCTTTCGGGGGCCGGACGCGACCTACGTCGAGGACACCTCGCACTACGGCTGCCGCTTCCTCTGGGATCCCGCCGGCCACCTGTTCTTCACGCTGGGCGATCGCGGCGTGCCCGCGGCGGCCCAGAACCTGGGCAGCCCCCTCGGCAAGATCCTCCGCCTCCGCGACGACGGTGGCATCCCCGCGGACAATCCCTTCGCGGCCCGCCCCGGCGCGTGGCCCTCCGTCTGGAGTTACGGGCACCGCCACGTGCAGGGCCTCGAGTATCATCCCGCGACCGGCCAGTTGTGGGCCACCGAGCACGGGCCCCGCGGTGGCGATGAGCTCAACCGGATCGAT
>Ga0194117_10001763_pt1 | contig 24301 bp, 23 predicted proteins | sample TA2MahsurfametaG_FD_160579 | JGI IMG/M metagenome (GOLD analysis project Ga0194117, IMG submission 160579) | Freshwater microbial communities from Lake Tanganyika, Tanzania - TA2015009 Mahale N1 surface | ecosystem: Environmental > Aquatic > Freshwater > Lake | place: Tanzania: Lake Tanganyika...
CAAAATCATTAAATATAGCTAGGAGTGCTAGAGACATATTGGGTGGGAATGGTATATCAGATGAATATCATATAATAAGACATATGTTGAATTTAGAGGCTGTCAATACATATGAAGGGACACAAGACATTCATGGATTAATTATTGGAAGAGGTATAACTAACCTTAATTCATTTTAGATTTTTAAAAAAAAATTGATTTAGATATAATATTATATAGACTAGTATATCTAAAATAATGTTGAAAAGAATTATACTACAGATCCAAAAATTATTATTAGGGTCATACAATAAACCTCCACCATTAGGAAGGTGGAATATTGAAATTTGTAACAAAAAATTAAATAATAAAATAGATTTAGCAAATGAAGATCACTGTGGACCATGTGGGAAATATTTGAAAAATATATTGAATAAAAATGTTAAGAATGAAAAGTAATAATTTACATTGTAAATGTGTTGAAAAATTTGGGGTTTGATGAAATGTAAAATTTATATAATATTTTTCTAATTAAAGAGAAACTCCACTAGGTAATATATAAAAAAATACTGTTCCTGAACCACCAGCACCACCATTACCAGCGGCGTTCCATGCACCTCCACCTCCACCACCAGTATTAGAAAAACCGGATGATCCGTCCCTATTACTACTCCAACCACCTTGTCCACCTCCACCACTACCACCATTACCAGGTTGATAATTATTACCTTCACGTGCACCACCACCACCACCACCACCAGCAGTAATAGAAGTTGTTCCAAACGAGTATGTGTAACCATTTCCACCATTACCAGCAGTGTTACCACTTGCAGCACTAGCAGGATCTTGTGCCCCTCCTCCACCACCTCCTGGCCCATCATCATTGCTTTGTTTAACCCCCTTCGAACCCACGTTACAAAACACCTGCATACCTTGAAACACACCTGTATCGGGTGTAGATTTTGTAACCGTGCCTATACCTGAATCGCCATTCTCATAAGATCCTGAACCACCAGAGCTAGCATTTGTTACGTCATAACTAATACCTTTACCTTGACCTCCTCCTCCTCCTCCACCAGCAGTTACTGTAGAACCACCACATGATATAGTTGTATTTCCACCATTACCACCATTTCTTTGATTCTCACTACCAGCTCCAGCAGCTCCACCACCACCAATAGTAATAGTAAACTCTTGACCAGCTGGAACATCTTTCATATCTCCTAGTATAACCCCTCCAGCTCCTCCACCTCCTCCAGCATTTGACTGATTCGAACCTCCTCCTCCTCCTCCACCTCCAACCGCTAAAAATTTACCAGTCACTTTATAGTTAAATTTAAAATTTGTAGTTGTATAAAATTGTATAAGTAATCCATTACTACCAGAAGAACCAGAAGGCGGCCATATTTTATAATCAACATTTATGGTTCCACTTAAAAAATTAGGTAAATTTAATTCAAATAGACTTCCCAAGCTTCTTCCATCAGAAATATAATAATTAATATTATATAATTGAGTAACAGGTATGTTAGAATTTGTATTAATTCCGATATAGTCATTGTTGATATCTACATCATTTATTCTAAAATTAGTAGTTGGAGCTTTGTTATTACTATTAGATGCATTAAAATTTGAATAAAACCATTGAAGCATATTTGTATCACTCACATTATAAGACATTATTATATATATGTAAAAATAAATTAATAATAAAAATTTTACATATTTTTATTATTTCAAGACATTAACAAAACGAATAAAGTATTTACCATCAGTACCATCAAGTATAAATGGTCTTTCTAATTGTGAAATAAAATCGATAAATTCTATTTCACGATGAAAATGAATATCATAACCATTCAAATCAATATAAAATGTTGAAAATTCTCCTTCTTTAGAAATACGTATTTCTCTAATAGTTTTATCAGCATATTTTGCCTTGAAATCATTTGAAATGTTAATTTTGTCTTTTTTACAAGCTGTTTCATATACTAATTTGCTGTTTCGACATCCCATTCTAAGATATACAAATATTCTATCATCTTCTTTAAGTATTTTAAATTTTATATTTAATTTCACTATTTAAAGACCTATATACTACATAATGTAGGTAATTTCTTGAAATTATATAAAAATCTCCTAATTTTTAGTCCCTACATATGAAGGGGAATGAACAGAAATCGAAAATTGAAAAGTGTTTTAACTTTTGAAAAATGGACAAAAAAAATGTCCAAATTTTAAAAGCCAAAATACTTCTTACTGAGAAAAAATTTTGTCACGATGTTGAAAAATTATCGTCTCATTTTAAACGAAGAATTTTTAAATTATGATGATAATTTTTATATAAAAAAACTTAAAGACTTTTTTCTGTGGATACATTAATGGATACAATGGATACGAGCATTGAGCCAAAAACGAGCAAATTTTATTCATGTGAATATTGTGATTATATAACGTGTAAAAAAAGTAATTACGACAGACATATTTTATCTGATAAACATAAAAAGATACATTTAGAGGAGAGCGGAATGGAGTTTTTAGAGCAAAACGAGCAAAAAGATGTTAAAAAAGAATTTAAATGCATTTGTGGTAGTACTTATAAATTTAGCCAAGGATTATCAAAGCATAAGAAAAAATGTAGTTATCAACCTGAACAAAATATCACCTACAAGAATCAAGATCAATTTAAAGCTTTAACTGATCTAGTTTTAGAAGTAGTAAAACAAAATAAAGAATTGGTAACCTTGAATACAGAAGCACAAAAATATAATCAACAGCTTACTAATAAGATTGTTGAAATATGTGGAACTACAAATAACAATACATTAATAAACAATCATTCTAATAATAACAATAAAACATTTAATTTAAATGTATTCTTGAATGAGACATGTAAAGATGCTATGAATATAAACGATTTTGTTGATTCACTACAATTACAATTGTCAGATTTAGAGGAAGTAGGTAAACTAGGCTTTGTAGATGGTATTTCGAATATAATAGTCAAAAATTTAAAAGCATTGGATGTTCATAAAAGACCGGTTCATTGTGCAGACAAAAAGAGAGAAGTTATTTACATTAAAGACGAAGATAAATGGGAAAAAGAAAATGAACAAAAGCAAAAGTTACGTAAAGCTATTAAACGTGTAGCATTTAAAAATGAAAAACTTTTGCCTAAATATAAAGAACTTCATCCAGGTTGTAATTATAGTGAATCGAAATATTCAGATCATTATAGTAAATTAGTGATAGAAGCATTGGGTGGTTCAGGTGATAATGATATTGAAAAACAAGACAAAATTATAAGAAATATAGCTAAAGAGATTGTAATAGATAAAACGCTGTAATATTAAAAAATCTAATAATTAGATGGTAATGGTCCGTCTGATACAAATTCTCCAGTCAAAGTATATGTAGGTGTATAATTTGGCATAAATTGTAATTGATTAGGTTTATATCTTCTATTGAATAATTTTTGACCTTCATTAAAAGATTCACCCCAATTATCAACACCAAAATTAGGTTGTGGTGGCTGAGCATACATATCGTCTGTAATTATTTTCTCTTTAGTTCCATAACCAGTTGTTAATGGAGAATAAGTTGGAGTAACACCAACTGTTAATTTTCCAGCATCATTATTACCTGGAATACATTCTTTTGTTTTAGGCAAAGGTGGTGAATAAGGCTGGCAACCATTACAATCAATATCAGTAAAACATTGTTGGCCAGTTATAGAACATCTTGAAGTTGGTCCACAAAAATTCTTACAACTATATCGGGTTGTTAAGGGTAAATCTACAGTATGTGTACTTTTATCGCTAATATTCTCACTTGTAGTAAAAGATTCTGCAATATAGTTTTCAGCAACTAAATAATCAATCATGTTAAAAATAACGAATATGAATAATATTAATATTGCAATAGAGAAAATTAATTTATTAAATGATAGTTTCATATAATAAATTGATATTAATTTTTTTTATATTAATTTAATATAAGTAATGTCTGAAAAAAAAAATGATAAAAAAAATGATAAAAGTAATATAGCAGATTATACAAAAGCTTTAAATGAAAAAATGAAACAAGAATTTTCAAGTTTTACATCTAATATAAGCAGTTTTATAGTTTATGTAATAATGGCAATAATTACAATATTGTTATACTTTTCAAGTAGTGCATTAGTTTTATTTGTATGTAAAGTAGCACAATCAAATATATTACCAACGGATGAAAAATGTGCACCTTATACAAATGGTAAAGTAGAAGTTGAAAAAATTCAGACAAATATTTTTACGTCATCTACAAACCCTAAAATGTCTATGAAATTAGAGATCCCAAATGATTATAAAAATAACTACTTAAACAACTCAAAATATCCAGTGATTGATTTTATTAGAAAATATAAAGACAAGCCTAAATCTCACTTTTTAGTAAATTATTTCATTTCTATTATTGAGCCTTTAATGCAATTAGATTATACATTTATTAATTTAACTATGAATTTAATGAATATTTTACCAGAATATTTGATTGTCTATTTGGGACCATTTATAGTAGGAGGTTTAATATTTATTTGTTTTATACTAAATGTAATGTATTTCTGTTATTTATGGTTTGCTAATTTAGGTTGGATGTTTAAAACTAATATCAATATAACTGGAGTAGGTAAACCATGGTGGGAAACCCTACCAACATTTATAAGTCCTTTCAAAATTTTGTTTTCTTTAATATTATTCATTGGATTTATATTAATATTTTTCTTTGGACTTAAACAATTGGTATTTATTCCAGGTATTGTATTATCTTATTGTGTCTTATCATCCATATTATATGCCGGCTTATTAAATGGGAAAGATGTTACAGTAATATCAATTATTATAGAAATATTTAAATATTATAAGATACTAATCATATCATTAATTGTATTTTCAGTTATTCCCTTGGCATTTTTAAAATTAGGTATAGTTGCTGGAATAGTTTTACTTATTACTATCATTATATTTTATTGTCAAGTAAAAGATTTTGAAATTTTTAAACCAACAACTGAAACAAACTTATCACCTTCTGTTATAAACGAACAAGCAAAAAGAAAATGTATTGAGCCAAGTTTGGTTACCAAAGTTTTAGAAGGAATTGGTTTATTTAGTCAAAAAGGTGGTAATATCACAAAAGAACTAAAAAATATAAGCAAAAATTTAACTGAAAATAATTTATGAAATAATACTACTTAAATAATACAAATTAATTAATATATTAATGGGTAAAAATAAAGTAAAAATTGCAAAACAACCTTTTGTTAGTATATGTACTCCAACATTTAACAGAAGACCTTTTATTCCTATAATAATAAAATGTTTTGAGAACCAAACTTATCCAAGAGATAAAATGGAATGGATCATTGTAGATGATGGAACTGATAAAATCGAAGATTTAGTAGCACATCTTCCTTATGTGCGATATTTTAGATATGAAGAAAAAATGACACTCGGTAAAAAAAGAAATGTTTCAAATGAAAAAGCCAAAGGTGATATTATTGTATATATGGATGATGATGATTATTATCCACCAGATAGAGTAAAACATGCTGTAGAACGTTTGAGGGATAGTAAGGCATTATGTGCTGGTTCAAGTGCTATGTTCATTTATTTTAAGCATATAAATAAAATGTATCAATTTGGACCTTATGGCCCCAATCATGCAACAGCTGCAACATTTGCATTTAAAAAAGAGTTACTAAAACAGACAAAATTTAGCGAAGAGTCATCTGTTGCCGAAGAGAAAAAATTTTTAAAAGATTACACAATTCCATTTGTTCAATTGGATTCAAATAAATCTATTTTAGTATTTTCACATACTCAGAATTCATTTGATAAAAAGGAATTACTTAAAAACTTGCCTAATCCAACTATTCATGATACACCAGTGTTACCAAAAGACTTAGTAAAAGAACCAGATATTTTAAAATTTTTTATGGAAGACATAGATCAGTTACTCGAAAATTATCAACCAGGTAGACCAGAAAATAAGCCAGATGTTAAAAAACAGTTAGCAGAAATGAAAATAGAAAGAGAACAAAAAATGCATGAAATGATTAAACAACAGGCAGATTATCAAAATACTATGAATTCCATAAATATGTTATCAAATCCACAAATTGCTCATCAGAAAATTAATGAAAAAGAAACGATAATCAAGCAACTAATGTTAGAAAATAATCAGTTGAAAGAACAAATACAATATTTAAACAAAAAAATTAATGAGCTTATTATGGGACAAATAACAAAACGAAAAGAAGAAAAAATTATTGAAGTTACGAGTAATGAACCTAAAATAAATCTTGCTTAAAACAATTTAAAGATAAATATATCCTATATATATTATAATATAGGATATGTATCAAGATGATTATTATAACGTTGAAGAGGAAAATGATTTCGAAAGTGAACATGACGTAGAAAAAATGTTGGAGAAGGAAAAAATGAAAGATAAAGGATATAATGTGATTTATAGAAAAGCTCTACGACGTGATGGGAGAAAATATAATAAAAAATTTAAGGTTTATACATCCGGTGGTACAGGAACTCGTATTAGAGATGTTGAGACTGGTCAATATTCTTCAACTATTGTAGGTTCTAAAGATGAAGATTTATTTTATAAAGTTACTTTATCAACTTCTGAGTGTCGAAGTGCGAATGGTTGTAATACATTATTTTTCATGTCACCACAACATTACGCAAATTATTTACAGTGTGAAGTTGATCATGAAGTTGTCCGTAATTGGGAAGTGAAACGTGATGCTAGATTGGCTGAATTAAGTAAATTGAATAAATCCACATATAAAGTTGTAAAAAACTAATAAAACAAAATAAAATAAATACATAAATAAATTTGATATTATTTTATCTATAAATGTAAATCAATATAGATAAAATATATAAACTCATATAATTTATAAGTTAAATACTTATTCAACCAATAATGTCTTCTTCTTCACCATATTCTTCATCTTCAATTTCTTTATCTATAGTACCAGCTGCATTTTCTTTAATATATTTTTCAATATAACGATAAATACGGTTAATATCAAGTTTACTTATTTCATAATTATCAAGCAAATTAGCAATTTCGACATTATCATAATTATTAGTTAGTTCAGTGAAAAACCCAAATAAATCTTTTTTATCCATCCCCAGTTTCTGACATAGCTTCTGTATAAAAAGCAAATTGTTATATTCAGTTGAATATTTTGTCAATACTTTTGTAAATCTAATCTCAGAAGGATTATATTTATTTTTATTCGGTAACATTTCATGATATAATTTATTATTTTTAAATGTTTTAATTAATGAACTCATCTCATTAAATTGCCAAATTTGTTTTTGAAACGTAATACGGTCAATATAATCAGCAAAACATATATTGTCTAATTGTGAAATATAAAATGGTATGGATTTCTTCTTATCCATATTTTCAATTACGTCTATAATATTCTCGTGCCATAATAGTCCAACACTTGTTCGATCTGTTTCATTCATTATATTATTGTGTTGGTTAATTGGAAAATATTCATTTATTAATTTGTTTGTTATTTTCTTTGTATCATCATTATAAGATTTAATTTGTAAAATATCATCAAATACTTCACATGTAAAAACCTTGGGGTTAATCTGGAATAGTTTATATAATTTATTGAGCTTTCTTAAATCACCTTGAACATATGAAAGTAATTTAACCTTTAAATTATTATTAATTGTCGGAAATAACACTCCAGTTATATTTAATATTTGTATTTGGTTTGGTGTTTTTAATTCAATTGTATTACATACCTTCATTAATTCTTTAATCTTTTTATCGAGTTTATAATTACCGATACAAATAATAGGATTTATTGTAACTTCTTCTAATTTTTGTTTTTTTGTTTTCTTTGGTCTAATAAGCTTGATAAGTGAATTAATTCCTCCTTTGTCTCCATTGTTCATACCATCAATTTCATCCATTATTATAGCTATTTTTTTTACTTTCTTATTGAACATACTCATAATATTTTTATCTGACATATTATGTTTTGTAATATCTTCAATAACAGATGTATTTCTAATATCACCAGCATCGTATTTAATTATATCATAATTAAGTTGATTTAAAATATCAATAACAAAAGAAGTTTTGCCAGTTCCAGGATCTCCATATACATAAATACCTTTTTTAAATAAAAGATTATTTTTGTTTGCCTCAAAATCCTTTAAAATATTTTTGATCTCTTTTTCTTGTTCTTCTCTATTGAGTAGTCTATTTAGATTTAATTGCTCCATTTTATATATTTAACAACATTCTTTTTATGTAGATTTCTACATAAATCACGTTTTTTCAAATAGTGATTTATTATTTCTCTGCATTGTTCTGAATTATTTTCAATACAGTAATATAAAATAAAATAAATATAATTATTGAAAACCATATCCTTATACCTATATTGCCTATTTTTAAGCCATATATCAATATTCTCTCCAAGTATTTTATCAAACACTATATTATTGTCTCGTCTAATCATGTCACGAACATAATTTTCATATAATGGTATATAAGTTTTAATAGTATGATGATATAAATTGTAAAAACTTCTGTTAACAAAAACTATCTTATGTGGAGGAATAAATTCTTTAATTAAATCAACAATAGTATCTGGTAATTCATAAATGTTCATTATACATATAATTATCAAAATATATCTATAATGTTTTTATATTTATCTAGCTTTTATATTTATCTAGCTTTTATATTTATCTAGCTTTTATATTTATCTAGATTTTATATCTATGCTTTTTGACAAGGATTATTTACACCATAAGTTATACCATCCCAAGATACGCCACAGTTCTTAGCCCATGTATATTTAGCACACATTTCATTTGCACCCATAAACGCAGAACTATTAAAGTCCATCTTTAAATATTTATCCCCATCTTTGGGTTTGCATTTTCCTAAATTTTTTGTATTCACACACTTAGCATTATTTCCCGAACCATCAATTAGCCAATAATCAGGACATTGAGGAGTTATAGGTGGCCATTTTTGCTGGTCTTTTGTATAGCTAAGTGCTAGACCAATTAATATAAGAGCAATAATTAATATAATTATTGCAACATAAAGAATAATTATTTGAGCACTTCCCATATAAATTAAATATATATAATTTTTTTGTATTTGCTTATTTTATATAAATGAACCAAGTAAATAATGGACGTATAAATATTAAATCACCTAATACTTCAACATTATTTCAAATGTATGATAAAATACCAGCTAATCAATGTGTTACATTTAGGAATGCAACTGAAGGTTTGTGGAATGAGACCCCTTTATCTCAAGCTTTTTTCTCTCGAGAAAATATCCAGATAATTCAAAATGGTATAAGAGCTGGTGTTTATAACCGTTCAAATGGACAATACATAGTAGGACCTCAAGATTGTGATTCAATTAAAATTATTATGAGAAGTGTATTTTTACAATATTCGGCCAACCAACCTTTTAATATTCCACAGCAAATCGAAGAGCTAAATAAAATAGTGTTAAATTACTGCATACAACAAGTATATAGTGAAGCTCAAGGATATATGAAATATATAGACGATGCCAGTACATTGGTTATTCCAATTGCTCATCCAGTACAAGCAAGTAACACGGATAGACAACTTGAATTTAAGAGTTGGTTTTAATCCATCCAAAGAATGTATTTTTTAACCTTTCTCTCCAGCTCAAGAAAGAAAAAGTAAAATAAAAAGTAAAATAAAAAGTAAAAACAGTAGACAACTGTTTATAAGTAAACATGATAACAAATATTTAATTTAAGAGTTTTATATTAACTATTTGAATATATATATAAAATAAAATATATACTGAAACTTCTATACCTTAATAAGAGATATTAGAATTTATATGATGTTCTATATACATGATATTCTATAATTTATAATTATCAAAATTTTTAAGCTTATTTCTTGACCACTTTCTTCACAGCAGGTTTTGATACAACTTTTTTCTTTTGTTCTCCAGTCATTAGTCTGGTTCTCTCTTCTTTGTATTCGATGTATTGTTCTTTTAAATTTTCCAATTCATTTAACCACATCTTATTAATAGTAGTAGATTTAACGCTTTCTAATTCAAATTGTTTATCACCATGCTCTTTATTTAATCTTTCTACATTTTCTTCAGTTACTGAATCCATAGGCATCTTAGTTAAATATTGATAGTTCAAATCATCATCAATAATATCATATCCTTTGCTTTGCAGCATTTCTACAACTTGTTCTTTCTTCTTCTTACGCAAATCAATTGTTCCATCCAAATTTTCCTTAATATATTTAGCTTTATTAGTAAGCAACATTAATTCACGCTCCAAACTCTCAATCATATAATCTTTTCTAGTTTGATATAATTTTAATCGTACATCATAATAAGTATCAATAATATCAGAAATCTTATCAAATTTTTGCAAACTATCATTAGAATCAAATAAGTGCATATTAGTTGTAGTATTTGTTGTATACAACTTCAATAATTTCTCAAGACCATTGCAACCATGATCACCCTTTAATTGTTCTAATTCTTCTAATTTTCCCTTGACAAATGTAATGGTAAAATCTACATTAGTATCTTTACTCATGTCTTCATAATCCTTGATAATTGCTGGTATCTTATTTTTGTCTTTATCCTCACCAGGACTAATCCAATGTTCAAGCAATTCCTTGAAATCTTCCGTCCAATATCCAACTGGTAATTCAGTAACTCTAATTTTGTCAATAGCAAGTTTTTCATATATTCCTTTAATTAAGAATTTTTCATCGGAAATCTTTGTAATTTGACCTTTAAAGCCTTCATAATAAGGAATAAACTCAATATCATCATCCTCAATATGTCTTAATTTATTTTGCAAATATTCAATAATTTGTAATGGGTTATAACACATAATATCAGTACTAAAACCAGTACCAATACCTTTAGATCCATTTACAAGTATCATAGGAATAATCGGAGCATAATAAATTGGTTCAACAGATAATCCATCATCATTTAAATATTCCAGAACATTATCATCTGTTTGTTGAAAGATTGTTCTAGTAATTTTATTCAATAATGTAAATATATATCTTTCAGAAGCACTATCTTTACCACCCTGTAACCTAGTACCAAACTGACCATTAGGTACAAACAAGTTGATATTATTTGAGCCGACAAAGTTTTGAGCCATTCCAACAATAGCTGCATTCAAACTTGCTTCACCATGGTGATAACCAGAGTGCTCTGAAACATAACCACTGAACTGTGCTACCTTTATTTCTGTAGTAAGTCTACGTTTAAATGCAGCGAATACAATCTTTCTTTGTGAAATCTTGAGACCATCCATCAAGTTAGGAATGCTTCTATCACAATCATATTTAGAGAAGTGAATTAATTCACGATTGATAAATTCTTCATAAGAAACATTTTTCTTGCTAGTATCAAGGTAAGCATCTCTATCATAGAATTTCAGCCAATCTTTTCTATCATCCGCTCTTTTCTTATTGAAAACCATATCAATCGCATCATCTGATTTTTTACCATTAAATTCGAATTCAACGATTTTTCTATTTTCAAAATATTCCCTAAATTCCTTGCCAGTACTAGTACCCAACCCTTTATAATACTTAATAGTCCAACCCTTAATATCGTTTTGCTCTTTCCATTCCTCAAATTCGCCATCATTATAGAAATTCAATTCATTAGATCCCTTCTTTGCCTTCAAGATTGGAGTATTCATAAATCCAATAAATCCTGGAATTTCAGCTAATGTAGGCCACTCACAAGAGAACAAGTTGATCCCAAGACCTTTAATATGACTACCATCTAAATCCTGATCAGTCATAAAGATTACTTTACCATATCTCAAGTTCTTATGGACTGCTTCTATATTAGGATATTTATTGCCAGTTACAAGACCAAGTATCTGTTTGATTTCAGCAATTTCTTTATTATCAGCAATTTTCTTGACAGGTTCACCACGAACATTTAGAAGCTTACCTTTTAAAGGATAAACACCGACGACATTACGATCTTCCGACGATAATCCTGAAAGAATACCTGCCTTAGCTGAGTCTCCTTCACAAAGAATAAGCATACAGTTACTTGACTTGTCGGTTCCAGCCCAATTTGCATCGGTTAGTTTAGGAATACCCCGAACAGATTTACTCTTAGTTCCATCTGTCTTTTTAGCAGCTTTCGTTTCTTTAACTTCGGTTAATTGTAAAGCAGCATCCATTACACCCATTTTCGCCACCTTTTCAATAAACTTATCACTTACTTCACATTTTGAACCGAATTTAGATGAAGGTGTATTCATATAGTCCTTAGTTTGACTATCGAATGCTGGATTTTCAATATCACATCTTAAGAATAAAATCAATTGTTCTTTAATAGTATTAGGATTAACCTTTGTCTTCTTTTTCTTTTCAATAAATTCCACTAATTTTCTCACAATTTGATTTAAAATATATTCAACATGTTTTCCACCTTTAGAAGTATGAATACCATTTACAAATGATACCTGAACAAATTCAGCGGCTGGTGTTAAAGCAACTGCATATTCCCATCTTCCTTCGTTTCCATCATTTTCATATACTCTTGGAGCAGCAGATTTATCACCAATGTACATGTTAATATATTGTTCAAAGCACTTGATAGGAAGTAGTTCATTATTATATTTCACCTTGATATTTTTATCCGTAACAGCACTAATATCGTAAACACGTTTCTTTAGTAATGAAATGATATCTGGTGTCAATCCTGAAATACCAAGTCTAGCAAAATCAGGTTTAAATGTAATTTTAGTATATGGTTTTGTCTTACACTTGGTAATGGAAGGCTTACAGATTTCGTCTAAGTTATTTTTGTATTCTTGAATATACTTTAATCCTCGAATATGGTCAACTGTTTCAATACGTCCGTAACTAGACCAAATTAAAACAAGTTTAAATCCAAAACCATTTTTCCCACCAACAATTTTTTTTTCTTCTTTATTATAATTTGTTGAAGTTCTTAAATGTCCAAACACAAGTTCAGGAATCCAGACACCATCTTTTTCAGCTACATCAATGCCATTACCATCATTAATCATAGTAATCGATCCATCTTTTTCGATACTAATGTCGATATATGTAACAGGCAATGCATTTTCAATATTAGTATCTACTTTGGTCTTCATTCGGACTACATGATCTCGACAATTCACAATACCTTCATCAAATAATTTGAATAAACCAGGAATATAATTAATATTTTTTTCAACAATTTTACAAGGCTGGTCCGACGGGTTATCTTGGATAATCCACATATCAGAATCGATACTTTCAACCGATCCGATATATGTATCTGGATTATCCAATATATGCTGCTTATCAGTCTTCTGCTGAACATCGAAGAATAAATCAGTATTAGCGTCGTTGGCACTCATTGTTATTGTAATATATACTTTATTTTTAATTCGATTTTAAAAATCAATTTTATTTTATTTAAAAATAAAAATAAAAATAAAAATAAATAATATGTCAAGCTATTCAAGAGTATATGCAAGAGTAAATTTTACACGATGGGGACAAAATAATACAACTCGTATGATTAATTACATTGCACTGTATAATCAATTATATCCTGGTAAGGCCACTAATTGTTATTGTTTTGCGGGAAAATTTGATAAAAACACACCAGTTTCAGATTCTCCATCACAGAAGGCATCTTACGCTCAAAGGATAGCTTATGTAATTAGAAACACAAAGGGTGGAAACGTTCAATATGGTAATTTTTATTTAGGACAACCGTTGGATGTAAATTATTTAGGTAGAGTGCAAGGAATGCCTGGGGGGAGTGGAATGCCTCCTTTAAATAGATTTAATTAGGTTAAAAATATTTTCTCATGTAAGTTTATAATGCAAAGTACAGGAAGTCGCGCTCAAGTATGGCATGGAACTGCCAAAAAAACATCTGGTGGATTAACCAAAAGTAATTTGATGATGAATAAACATGGACGCATTGTCTCTCGTAAGAAGCATGCTTCTGGAAAGAAAACTATTAAGAACCTCAAAAAGCTTGGATACGTGGCCAAGAAGGGTGAATTCAAATTATTCCATAAAGGAAATAAGAGTAGAAAAATGAAGGGTGGAATGCCTTATGGAGGTCCTTTGGCTCCTCATTCATTTGACGGTAAAGGCGTAGGTACTTCCGGTGTAGGTCTTCAATTCGTCGCTGGAAATGCAGGTTAAATAAAACAAACTTCGCAAAATTAAAAAAACTTATTAAATAATTATAATGTAGTAAATTATTAAACATTATAATTAGCAATCAATCCATTCAGTTCTAATGAATTTTTCATAAACAATATAATCAGTGAATTTATAATATAAATACTTTTCGAAATATCTTTTGCTTACAACAAACTTTATTGCATTTATAGTACAATACTTATTATAAAAATTATATAGATCATCAAAGCTTATAAGGGATAATTTATGATTGTCTTTAATTTCTTGTTTGATAAATTCAGTTGATTTCTCAATATCATTCAATTTATCCCAAATGGTAGATGTAATATTTAACACGTATTTCTCATCAATAATTTCGGTAGAAAAAAAGTGTTTTAATACGCGAATGATGTTCTCTTCAGACAAAACATTTTTATTTTTAGACCATTGTTTAAATAATGAACAAATTTCGTCAATCTCAAGTTCATTTTCAAAATCTGTTGTTGATGAATTCGTTATTGTTGTATCCCAGAATTGAATAAAATCTTTATATATAGGTAAATATTTACTCGTTACACCAATAAATGAATCAGTATCTTCGTTATATGAAATAATCGATTTGAGTATATTCTTGAAGGAATTAGAAAAAATTACAACTGGTAAATTATTACTAGAGAGAAATTGTTTCCAAATGAAATGTATATTTTTCCATTCAATTCTAAAATCATCAGAAGTTTTTTCTATATATTCACCAATAAATTTTTCGACTAATCCATTTTCTGTTGTATTTTTTAAAGTATACACATAATTTACAAGATCATCATCTGCTATTGTACTAATAAAATTATCTGAATTAATATATCTATTAGAATAGTGACACGCGACACATAATAGGTTTAGTCCGATTTTTTTTAAACTTTCTCTCCAATACTCATTAGAATAATTTTCGTTTATTTTAATTAATCTGCAATTATTAAAAGTATGTGTTTCGTGATATTTTGTAACAAATTTATACGAAATATTATTGTTACCAATTGAAGAAGCAGCAACATTTTCCAGTTCATCTAATAATTGCCGCATTTTTTGACTAACTATAAATGTCAAGTCAGTATTTTTCTTTAAAATATTATCACCTATTATCGTAAGAAAATATTTAGCAGTACTTTTAGACGAAAAAATAGAAGGATAAATATAATTTAATACATTTTGAATTGTATCCGTTTCAGGAATTGAAGTGAATAAATTTCTATCTTTAATTTGTTTGATAATCGCAGCCTTAGTTTTATGTTTCCACTGCAAAAGAGTTCTTTCTTTAGATATAGTCGAGAGAAGTTTATGAAGAATTTCATCTTCTTTTACAATAAAATAATCGATACCATTATACTCATAATAGAAGTTGTTGCTTGACAAATAATAATAGTTGTTCTTACTTAGAAAAACTTGCATAAAAATCTGCTGTTCTTCAGATAGATAACTATTAAGGTTGAGCCTTTTCTCATGATTTTTTGCTTCATGTGCTAGAGTGTTTGGTAAATAAACGTGAACATGATTATATATTCTTTGTAACATATAGTCATTATCTTTATAACGTTCATAAAGTTTTTCAACAGTTGATAAACAATCCGTGCGTTTAGGTTGAGCCATTACAATAAGTAATTTAAATGTTTTTAAATATATTTAAATGAAAAACATATAAAATTATGAAACTAATATAATATTAGATACTAAATTGTAAATACAGATTGTAACTACATATACAAATAATATTTATATATTATATGAAAATTAATATACGTTATTTACCCAAAAGACTTACACGAAAAGATAGGAAAAAACAAGGAAATGAACTTATGAAATCTCGACGTCTTTACAGAAAAGGAATTTATCATTCAAGACCAAAAGTCGCCTCTTTTAAATCTAAAAAATCCGACCACATTATAAAAGCAGAAAAAATGTATCATGTGGATAAAATTGGCGCTACAGATGAGCTTGCAAATTCAACGGGATGTTCTAAATCGGCTTTAGCAAAAATAATCAATAAGGGAGCTGGTGCATATTATTCATCCGGTTCAAGACCAAATCAAACCGCACAATCATGGGGTGTAGCACGTTTAGCCAGCGCAATAACATCCGGTAAAGCAGCCGCAGTTGATTATAATATTTTAGAAGAGGGTTGTAAACCAAAATCAAGAGCATTAACTTTGGCAAAAAAAGCAAGAGCAAAACATGGACATGGAACAAGACGTGTTCCTAAAACCAAAATCAATTTAAAAGGCGGAAACAGTCAAATATTTTCAGCAAAAAGATTTAATGAAATTGTACCATATATTAAAAAGATAACTATTGATGATAATATAAAGTATGAAAAATGTGGAACTATTAGCAAAACAAACGATGGATACATTATTAATATTCATGAAAAAGAAAATAATGTAGATGAGTTAAGACATCATTGTAATTTTGAATATTATGATCAAATTATATGGCATAGTCACCCAAAAATAGCAAAATTCTATCCAAGTTTAGAAGATATTTTAAAATCAATTAAATTAAAGAACTCACGAATAAATTATAGTTATATTTTTACACAATTTGGTTTTTGGACATTATACACTATAAATCATATAGATGTCACCGATGAAATGAAAAATAAAATAAATGACTTATTAAATAAATTATATTTTAGTACGGAGAAAGGCCGAACATATAATGGTGTAGCAGTAGATACATTTATTCATGAAATAAATACATTATTACAAGGCACACTTCAAATTTCATTTAATTCTTATTAGATTATATTGTTAATTAGATAATATTGTTAATTTAGATAATTATAAATATATAAATTAATGCGTTAAATATTTTATATTATAAGTATTTAAAGATTTTAAGTTAGAATTTACTATAATGTCCACATTTTCCAATAAGAACCAAATCATGTCATCAACCGAAGGTAATGTTCTTACCATAAAAACTGTCCAAATTGCACCATTTAGAACATTAATGACTGCTCTTAAAGATATTTTGTTAGAAACAAATATTACTTTTGAACCTGATGGTATGAGAATTATCAATATGGATAAGTCACATACTATTTTAGTACATTTATTTTTGTCTGCTCAAAATTTCGAGTTTTATGAATGTAAAAAAGACAAAATCATTATTGGTGTCAATATGTTTCATCTTTTCAAATTAATCAACACCATTGAGAATGATGAAACTTTAACTATTTACATAGAAAATTCAGATTATGTAGATGGTATAGTATCTTATTTATCTCTCAAATATGAAAATGGAGAGATTAAGCAATGTAAGACACAGAAGCTGCGACTGATTGAACCTGACCCAGAGGAGTTGCAATATCCAGATGTTACATTTTCATCGATTATTAATTTACCTTCTGCGGATTTCCAAAAAATTATTCGAGATTTGTCATGTATTTCAGATAAACTTGAGATAAAATCAGTCGGTAATGAATTGATATTTAAGTGCTCTGGACAATTTGCCTCTGCTGAAATTCATCGTGCAGAATCCGATGGTAGTATGGGTTTCATTTCAAAGCAGGATTCATCTAAGATTATACAGGGGGAATTCTCGCTCAAAAACCTCGGGTATTTCATAAAATGCACAAATTTATGCCAACAAATTGAAGTTTACTTGGAAAATGATTTGCCGTTAGTTGTGAAATATAATGTTGCCAGTTTAGGTAGCATAAGACTCTGCTTAGCAGCCCTTCCCTCAGCATAAATGGTCACGAAACTGAGTAAACATTTATCAATAATTCGGTTTTAGATAATAATATAGATTTTATATATATAGTATTAAACAAATATAAAGATATAATATATCTTATTATATAAACCCACATATGCCTCCTAAATATACACACAAACAAGTTCAAGATATTTTTTCTCAAAGAAGTTGTGTCTTATTAAGCACAACATATAATAATCAATTAGAAAAATTATAATATACTGCCGCTTGTGGCCATATAAATCATATTTCAGTAAAAGAAATTCTAGTCGGGCATGGAATCAAATGTAGAAATTGTGCTTTAGAAATTCCAACATACGAATCAATGTCATGTTATTTTGAAAGTAAAAATTGTAAATTATCTTACACCAAAGATGAATTTAATAATTATTATATCAATAATAAACAAAAATTAAATTATATTGCCTCTTGCGGACATGAAAATAATGTAAGTTGGAAAAATTTTCAAACGTTAAATCAAGGAATAAATTGCCCGAAATGTGTCAATAAAAATACGGGTATAAAATTAAAAAATTTATATTCAAATGGAAATAATTTATCATCGTTAAATCAAGAATTTAATTGTATAAATTACTTTAAAGATTTAGTAACCGATAATTTTACAGTGATTAAAACTTTTGATGGTTGTAAAGCCGATATAGTTTTTAAACCAAAAAATGAAGAACAAGATATGTGGTTAGGAATTCAGGTAAAAACAACTAACAAAAAAACGGAACGTAACCAATATTATTTTAGATTAAATAATGGAAAATATGATAATTGTATTCTTTTATGTATTTGTGAAGAAGATAAAAAATGTGGTTGATACCATATGAAGAAGTAAATGGATTAAAAACTATTGGTGTTGCACAAAAATCAAAATATAATAAATATGAGGTTACCATTGAAAATTTAATAGAAAAATTATATTATTTTTATAATTCAACTAACAAATTTAATTTTGATACATTAAACACGCCAACAAATAAATCACAACAACAAGAACAAGAATACCGAAAATTAAGAGAAAGCAAGATTAATTTTATTGAATTCAATGACAATCATATAGAAGGACTAGTTTATGACTTTACAATTGGAGAGAAAAAAGTTCAGGAAAAAGTTCAGGAAAAAGTAGGTTCAATTACACATAAAAATCCTAATTCGTTCTCATTTAATTTATCAAAATATGAATGTAGGGTGGATGGTAAATGTGTAAATCAAAGTTATCAAGAAGGAGATAATGATTTATATTGGCTAAATTGTAAAAACGGTAAATTTTATGTTATACCAGAAGAAGAACTTATTTGTCATGGATATATTGGAAATAATTGTAAAAATAATTTATACGTTTCACCTACAAATATGAATACAGAATGGTGTAATAAATATCTCTTTGAATATGATAATGTAGACAAAGAACGATTATTGAAAATAGTAAATTTATAAATAATTTATTATAATTATATATAAATGTCAAGATACTATGGAAATTATCCTCAATATTTAGGTGCACTAAAATGTTGTGATTTAAGAGGTCAAGGTCCACAAGGAATTCAAGGACCAACCGGTCCATCTGCGATCGGTCAAATTGGACCAACTGGACCAACAGGTCGTTCTGTTACTGGTCCTACTGGTAGAAGTTGTAAAGGAGACACTGGTCCTACTGGTCCAAAATCCTTTATCATTAATCACCCTATTGACGAAGACAAATATTTGGTACATGCTTGTTTAGAAGGTCCTGAAGCAGGTGTTTATTACAGGGGAACTGGGGAAATATTAGATAGTAATTCTACTACTATTGAATTGCCAAATTATGTATCAGCATTTGCAACGGATTTTACTGTTCAAATTACACCAATTTATAATGGGAAAATTAACGTATTAAATGTAAGCGAAGTCGCCAATAATAAATTTCATGTTTACGGTGAAAATTGTAAATTTTATTGGCAAGTAACAGGAAAACGTCTTGAAATTATTACAGAACCATTCAAATCTGATGTTGAAGTAAAGGGTCAAGGACCATACTTGTATATTTAGATGTTTGGTATAATAAAATATTAATTAAAATCGATTTAAATATTAAACTAGTAATTATTTTATGAGTTTAATAAAAATACCGAGAAATATATTTCAAACATGGAAAACAAAAAACATATCAAATGATTTTAATATTTTAACACAAACATGGAAAGATAATAATAAAAATTATTCGCATTTTTTATTTGATGATGATGATTGCAAATCGTTTATTAAAAAAAATTTTGAAGAAAACGTGTATGAAGCATATTGTAGAATAATTCCAGGTGCTTTTAAAGCCGATTTATGGAGATATTGTATTTTATTTATTTATGGTGGTATTTATGTAGATATTGATACAATTTGTTTTAATAATATTGATAATTTTATAGATGAAGATATCGAATTTATGACGCCAATTGATCTAAATAATTGTCCCTATTATGGAACATATAATTTATTTAATTGTTTTATAGCCTCTATACCAAGACACCCTATTTTAATGGAATGTATTAAACGTATCGTTTATAATGTTGAAAATAATAATGTTCCTTTCTCGAATTTAGATTTTTCTGGACCAGGTATACTTGGAAAATCTACAAATTGTTTTATTGGTAATAATGAAAATGAAACTTTTATAGGAAAAGAAGGAAACTATAATAAAACATTAAAGTTTTTGAAATTTGAACATATAACAGAATATGTTAAAGATATTAATAACGATAATATCTTGTTTCAAAATAAAAATGGAAATAAAATAATATCTGATATTTATCAAAATGAAGTTAAAAATATTGATTGTATATGTTGGGGTACTTGTAAAAATCCTATAAAACAACTTGATAATATAAATAATAGTAATAATACTATTGTAAGTATGTTTTATAAAATACGTGAAAAAGAAAATAACACTACTAATACAAATCTAAATCATAGTGTAAATAGATATCTAGAATTTGCAAAAAATTTTATACTTAAATTACCTTATAATTTAATAATATTTACTGATGATAATGAGATTATCAATTTAATTAATGAAGAAAGACAACTATATTCTGATAAGACTTGTATAATAAATAAACCATTTGAAGATACATATTATTACAAACATTTAGATAGATTAAGAGAATTACAAAAAATATATACTATATTAAACGGATATATAGATCATGAAACACCTATGTATATAATATTAAATAACGACAAGTTTGATTTTATGGAACATGCAATCAAATTAAATCCATTTAACAGTTCACACTTTATCTGGATGGATTTTTCAATTAATCATGTTGCTTTAAATTGTGAAAAAATTCATGAATGGATTAATAAAGTTCCTGATAAAATAAAACAATTATGTATTAATCCATATATTGAAAATAAAGATGATAAAGAGATGTTTAAATATATTTACCATCATACAGCAGGTGGACTATTTACAGGTTCTTCTATAAATTTATTGAAGTATTGTGACTTATTTAAACAAAAAACAGAGAAAATTTATAACGAAAATTGGTATCAAATAGATGAAGCTGTAATGACAATGGTACAAAGAGAAAATCCAGATTTATTTGATTTTTTTTATGGGGATTATAAAGGTATAATATCAAATTATTTAACACCAATTCATAATATAGATTTAATTTTAGTTGCTGTACAAAAATATATAAATTATAATAAAACAAGAGAAGCTTTCAATATGTTATGTTATTGTCATAAATATTTCGATAAAAATATTAATAGTCCTCTAATTTTTGATTATATTCAAAAACATATTATTGTAGATTATTATAATAATAATAAATTGTTACTAGATAATGTAATTTCATTGATTAATATATTAAAATCAACCAATAAAACTAATATAACAAACTTGTTAATTTCAAATAAATCAAATATAAATTTTTATTTAAATAAAAATATTTTATTATAAATTAAGTAAATTTTATGATTGAATCTATATATTTTTTATCATAAATACCTATTCGTGTTGTTCTGTCCCAAGTACTGTAATTTATTAATACTCTTTCATCTTCGACTAAAATACTTAAACAATATTCAATTGGTTCTCCTTCAAATTTGAATGGAGCTGAATAACGTAATAGATTCATATTAGCATCAAAAACACTTATTATATGATAATAATGCCTAGGGCTTTCATACGATACAATGTGATTGATAAACCATATTTCACGTTCAAAAATATCAATTGCAATATTTCCATTATTATTTTCTCCAACCTTTTTATTATAAATATATCCACAAGTTGAACCTCTTACTCGAGAGAATAATTTTGGCATGTTTTTTGTTTCAATGACATTCAATATATTATTATCTAATTTACAAATTTTTAAAGGATACCAATCATAAATGATATGTAATTCATTATCATATTCGACAAATACCCAATTTTTCTCACATTGACTATTATTAAATTTTTGCGTTAATTCATTTCCATCTAATTTTTCATTTTCAAGATCATATAATCCTGAAACAATTCCTATTTTATTATTTGAATGATATCCAGTTCCAATAAATAATAATTGGTCTTTCTCTTTATCATGATAAATTTTAACGTCTTCAATACCAATATATAATCGTCCGTCGTATGTTAGTTCCATCCATTTCTCTTTAATAACTTTAAAGTTTTTATCAAATTCAACAAATTTATTAACTGTTATTATGTGCTTATCGCAGCGAGTATAACTACCGTTTGGTTCAATATGATAATTTACATATCGTATATTACATAAATAACCATCAAGACCCAGAGTAGGAATTAGACAACTGGAAGAAGAGATAAACTTAGTATCTTCTCCATTAACAATTCGATTTATTGAATTATCTGCAGTATGTAATGATTGTTTTTGTAAAATATGTTTGTAAAATTTCATATTTGATAAAAGATTACTAATTTCTGAGCCGTTAGATTTGTTAAATATATTTACAACTTGTTTATCAATATTTTTAATACCACAATAGGCAGAAAATATAGTATATTCATAATCTATTTGATATGTATATATATCATTATGTAAAAATAAATAACTATCTCTATTTTCGTTTTTATCAAGTATTACTTTGGCTATATTATAGAAATTCATGCATAATTTATGTTTTGAATTTAGTCTATAATATTTAATTATTTCATATATTGCTTCAAGACGATTAGGATAAAAATCATAACCTTCTAACCAATAATATAATGCATCAGCAAATTTATTTAAATTTTGGTAACATTTTCCGATCCTATAATAACTATACCATACTTCTTCATGCCATCCTCCAAATTCAATACGTTTTTTATATGCTGGAATAGCTTCTTCATATTTCCCTGCATCATGATAACTATTTCCTAGATAAAAATAATAACGTGCAGCATTATTCGGCTCATCTTTTATACCATCTATCAACAATCTAATATCTCTTTCAAACTTATCACTTTTAGAACCTCCATCACCAATATCGCGAATAAATATATCTTTTTTACTGAGATGAATTGTAGTATTTGTTTGTGGAGTATTAATATATTCATGTGTAACACCAACGTATTTATATAATCCATTGTTTTTAATAATTCTTAAATTTTGGTAATAAAAAGAATCATTACCTTGAAGAATATAAAAACTTTGTGCGGTATTCAATAATCTCTTATCAAAATTATTTATTTCAAGTACCATATCTGCATCAAGTAATAAAATATAATCAGATAATCCAATACACGATTGTAATGCAAAATTTCTATTATGACAAAAATTTTTAAATGGTTCTTGAACAATTTTTCCCTGTTTTCCTTTCTCTCTAAAATAATCTTCTATTAGTTGAATAGTATTATCTGTTGATCCGGTATCACATATACAATAAGAATCGATAAAAGATATAACTGAATCAAATAAGCGTGTAATAATACGACTTTCATTTTTGACAATCATATTTAAACATAAAGTAGGAGTTTTTTCACCAAGATCCATTTTATATTAAAATAAATAAGTATTTAAATTAATATTTATTTAAATATTAATTAGACAAATAATTATTAAACAAATAATTAATTATATTATATAATTATAAGATGTCCTTCACAAGATTTAAATATGATGATTGTAGAACAAAAAAATCGTTACAACAAGCAACTGATCCAGGTAGATGGATATTAAATGTTCCAGGGAATGGAGACAAACCTTGTTATATGGAAGATCCACAAATTATTCCACAAAAATGGGGAGCTAATTTAAGAACAAATGTGATAAATTTAGAAAGTGATTTGAGAGGTGTCAATAGAAAAA
>Ga0194117_10001796_pt1 | contig 23960 bp, 11 predicted proteins | sample TA2MahsurfametaG_FD_160579 | JGI IMG/M metagenome (GOLD analysis project Ga0194117, IMG submission 160579) | Freshwater microbial communities from Lake Tanganyika, Tanzania - TA2015009 Mahale N1 surface | ecosystem: Environmental > Aquatic > Freshwater > Lake | place: Tanzania: Lake Tanganyika...
GAACGCCACCAGCACCTGGCAGCCCACCGTCTCGAGCATGCTGCCGGCCAATGCTGCCCTGCAAGCCTCCGGAGCCATCACCATCAGTGGAGCCACAGCTGACAGCAGCAACAGCGGCTTCTCAGCGGAGGCAGAAGGAAATGCTTATGGCGCCGGATCCGACGCAGGGATCAACAGCAACCTGACGGTGAGCCCGAATGTCAGGGCGGGTGTTGGCAACAACGCCAGTGCCATGTCCTCCAAGGGCAGCGCCAGCATCAGCGCCAACAGCCAGAACAAAGCCCCTGGCAGTGGGGACTTCATGGCTTTCAGCAATAGCCAAGTGGGGGGCATCATCGTGGGTGCCACCACCAATGCCACCGGCACCTACAACCCATCGGTGGCCGCCAGTCTCGGCACCAACGTGCAACTACAGGCACCAACAGGGATCACCATCACCAGCTCCAGCAACGACAACCTCAGCGTCGGTAGTTCAGCGGGACAGGCCGGCTTGGGCGGTGGCTTCGGGGGCAAAAGCAGCATCAACAGCACCAGCGCCAGCGTCACCAGTTCCATTGGCTCGGGATCAACCCTCCAAGCCTTACAGGGAGCCGTCAATCTCCAGTCCAACCCTGGGTACAACCTCCAGACGAGCGCCACGAACAAGACCACCTCTGGCTTCTTCGGAGGCCAAACCCAAGCCACCACAAACGCCGCGATCACCTCCAGCGTCGGCGTGGCCGCGAACACCACCTTGAATGCCGTGAGCGTGCTCATCGGCACCGGCCTCAACACCGCTACGGGCTCCAACGGCGCAGCGGTGAGCTCGTATGCGAGTTACGACGCCAGCTGGCCCGCCATCGCCAATGGCAATGCGTATGCGACTAACAACCTCAACCATCAAGGGCAGGTGAATCTGAGCGGAACCATCAATGCTCAGACGGTGACTGTGGGGGCCTCGATGAATGCGGGCAATGGCGGCGCCCTGAACTCCTCAGCCACGGGCTACGGAACCATTGGCGGCATGACCATCGGCGCCGGTGCCTACGGCCACGGCACCAATAACTCAACGCTCCAATCCAGCCTCAACTTCAACAACGGCGCCATCATCAATGCTGAAAATGTCACCTTTAATTCCCAGATCGGGAATGGTGGCTACAGCAAGAGTGGCCAGGGCATGTGGAAAACCAATGTGGTCTGCGGCATCCCGATTTACGGCTACGTCAACAACACCGACGGATCGTTTACGGCCAACGGCACCTCCAACTTCAACGGCACCATCAACGCCGGGGCCATCGCCATCCTCGAAGCCAGCGAGAGCTCTAACAACCCCAGCATCCCCACCGTTTCCACTCAGGGCCCCATCACCTACCAGGTGACCAGTCTGGGCGGCGTCAACACGCTTGTGGTGAACGACATCCCAGCAGCAGGCGCGACGTGGCCAGGCACCACCGTGACGCTCAGCAACGGCTCCAATTCTCAGAGCGTCACGTCGACAGGCCGGGGCAGCAACACAGAGCTCAGCACATTCTTTACCAATGCCCCCTACTGGGGTGGCTCAACGCCCTCGAGTGTTCAGTTCAGCGTGGGCATTTACGACAGCTCACAACAACTGATTGCCGCCAATAACCCGGCCTACGACGCGGTCTCGTCATTCAAAGTGAACAACCAGGATGTCAGTGTGAACGGGCAAGCCACCACCATCAGCCTCAGTCCGGGACAGCAGGTTCCCATAGACGTTGTCTTCAATGCCAACACGCTGCAAAGCAATGGTCAAAACCTGGTGCTGCAGGTCACGCCCACCGGCCAAACGGTTAATGCGGTGAATGCCGCCAACAGCACCACCCTTGTGCTGCCCTCTCCGTATCAGACCACAACGGCTACTGCTGACAACAGCACGGGATTCACTGCACTGGGCTTCCAGCAGCAACTGCAGCTCAATGCCACAGGAGTCACCAGTGGCAAGATCGCCATCCCCAATCCGGGCAGCTCCCTGGCCTCCGCCAACAACTGGCAATTGCTGGGCACGGCTCCTCTAACCCTGAGCACCCAACCCCAACCCGCCTCCAGTCAGAACGTCCTGATTCAGCAGACCACCCTCCCCGCTGGAGTACAGGGCACCTACTACCCCGTGTTCACCGCACCGCAGGGCAACACCATCACCAGCTTCAGCGTGGCTCCGGGCAGCGCAGGGGTGCTCTCCTCACCGCAGGCCGGCGGCAGCGCCAGTCAGGTTCAATTCGCCTTCTCGCCAACCCAAAACGGCTCCTATGACCTCAGCCTGGTGAATGGCGATTCCGCCAATGTGAGCAGCTGGACCGTCCAGAGCTCCGCCAATCTCAGCTCCACCACTGGCCAGCCTGCCACTGAGCTCAGCTACTCCTTCACCACACCCGCCGTGGGGGGCTCCTACACCTTCACACCAGTGAACAGCGGCACGACAGGACTCACCGCCCTCACCATCAGCGGCGGCTCGTTGACGCCCAACACGGCCCTGAGTCCCTCGGGCGCTGCTGCGGTGACCCTGGCCGCCAACACCACCTACAGCCTGACGGCAACCGCGGCAGCAAACCTCACCCCTGCCAGCGTGCTCGTGAACTGGGCGGCCCCTGGGCAAAACCTGAACGTGACAGGGAACTCGGGCCAGACCCTCTACGCCGGCACCACCTACACCTACACGCTCAGCGGCAGCACTCTGTTGAATTCCAGCAACGGTACCCCAGCCATCAATATCCTTTGGGACACCAGCCAGGGTGTTCCCACCAACCTCACCACCACGACCCCGAGCGCAGGGTCACCGCCAACCGCTGTAACTCTCGGCTCCTCCACATCCACAACGGCCACCAGCTATTTGTTCAAGATCACGGCCAACCAGAGTCTCAGCAGTTCAACAAGTGCGATCAGCTGGTATCAACCCAGTAGCGCGATCTATCAAGGCCAGTACACCTGGAATGGCACCGGTACGCCTCCACTGACCTACACAGCACCGGAGCAATCAGCCACCGTTTTTGCCAGCGGCACCAACTATTCCTTCATCTACAACGGCGACAACACCGTCTCCATCGGTCAAGCCACCACGAGTGGCGGGTTTACCCCTTGGACCGTCTCCCAGACCGGTTCAGCCTCCGGAGGCAGCTACGGATGGTTCACCTCCGTGAGCCAGCAGGGCAGCTCCGGATCGCCGACATCGATCTGGGCCAACGGTGTGCTCACAGGCTTCCAGGCCTACGTGGGCAGTGATTTCAACACACCGTTCAGCAGCTCCAGCTTCAGCGGGAGCACGGCTGTCATGACGTCGGCGCTGAACTCCAATCTGCTGACGATTCAAGTTCCAGCCAGTCAGACTTACTCCAACCCCCAAAACTTGCAGCTGTTCCTCGATAGCTTTACGCCTTCGTCGACACTGCCGGCTGGCACCACCCTGACCGGGCCCACCTCACCCGCACTGGTCGCGGCTCCAGTGGCACCCACCGGCTTCAATCCCGTACCGACCACCAGCTCCGTCACCATCACCCAGGCACCCTCTGGCAACATCAGCGGACCCACTCAAGGTGGCGGCACCAATGAGGTGGTGTTCACCTATACACCCACCAGTAGCGGCACCTATCTGATCGGCGTCAACAACACCGGCAGTACTGCTCTCACCTCCTTTACGTACACCCCGAGCGGCGGCAGCGCCACAACACTCACAACCACCGGCGCCAATACGATCACGCTCACCGGCGGCACCCAGTACACCTTCCTCGCCTCAGCCGCCAGTGGCGCCAACATTCAAGGGAACATCGCCCTGCAGTGGTATGGCCAGCAGAACCTCTACAGCTTCACGCCACCCGCCAACGGCACCTACTACACGGGCTACACCGGCGTCCTCCCAACCGGCAGCAACTTCACTGTGAGCCAAGGCGGCACCACCACAAACCTCAGTGCCAACGGCTCCACAGGTGTCACGCTCAGCGCATCGTTACCACCAGCCACGTATGCCCTGATCTCCGCGAATCCGATCAGCTCGGCATCACCCGCCTGGTATTTGCCCCAGGTGAACTGGAACGCCACTTCCACTTACAGCACGGCCCAGCCAAGCCCAGCCAACGACGGGCTGAACCGTTATTTCATCGGCCTGGACAGCACCTCGCAGGGGGTGTTCAGTGCCCTGAGCTCCGGAAACCAGAGCCTCGCCACCAACGGCTCGGTGAGCCTCGCCATGACCTCCGGAACGAGCTATCCGATCACCGCCCTGGGCAAGTACGGCACGAGCCTGAGTGCAAGCACCAACCCCTCCCTGATCTGGCACCTTCAGTCGTTTGCCTCGTTTGCCGAGTCCCCCCCGGTGCCGGCAAGCCTGGCTTTAAAAAGCAAGAGCGCTCCAGAACAAATCACCACGAAGCCCCAGATCACAGGCACCTCGGTTTTGAAGGGCAATGGCGCCGTCAAGGCAGTCGAGGGCCTTGGCTATGTCTCCATCTCCAACAGTTCCCAGGCCCAGCTCCAGATCGGTGGGATCGACACCCAAACCGGCAGCACCAACTTCACCGCCACGGTTGGGACGAGCACCATCCCTGTTCCTTCCAGCTTTACCGGCAACGGAGCCAACATTTCCTTTGCTACCCAATCCCCCAGCTCCACTCCACTGGTGCTGATCAGCAACACCACCACCAACACCACCTTTACCGGTGCCATTAATGCGGCCAATGGCACGGTGACCATCAGCAACCCGGCCGGATCACAAACCTGGAATTCCACCGCATCCAGCAGCAGCGGTGCCCTCACCCTCAGCAGCTACGGGACCATCAACCTGCAGCAAAGCTCCGTCGCCACCATCACCGGCGTCAACGGCTCCTCCGTCACTCTCTCGAACAGCATCGGCAGCACTATCACTCAGCCCCTGATGCTGGGCTACCCCAATGATGCGGGCAACGCTGGCCAGGACACAGGCCTCAGCTCCGGTGCTCTCTACTTCGGCACCAGCGGCAGCACCTCCGTGACTCTGACCCCCGTTGGAGGCCAAGGGGCATCGGCGACCCCAGATGCCACCGATGTTGGTCTACAGCTCTACGCCGGTGCCCAGTTGTTGGCCAGCAACAGCGCGAACGTCTCGAGCGGGCAAGGCATCAACATCATGGGTGCGGCTCGGCTGCAAGGCAGTACGGCCCTCAATCTCAACCTGGCTCCCACGTCACTGCAGCCCAACACCAACGCAGCCATCGTCCCGACAGGCACTAGCAGCGTGATCGACGGTTGGCTGAGCTCCAACAACGCCATCGCCATCACAGGCAGCAATCCGTCGACCACCACCCCTAGTTTCGTTGGGGCCGACAACCTGTCGCTTGGTCGACTTCTCTCAAGCAACTCCATCAATGCTCAGCTTCAAGGAGGGATCGACAGCGTTGTGCTCGGCGTGCTCCCGTACAGCAGCAGCACCCATGGGCTCAGCCGTTGGATCAACGGCGCCATCACCCTGGGCGCCCTAAACAGCAGCACAGCGGCCTCCTACGCAGGGCCCAGCAGCACCAACGGCTGGGAGTACAACACTCTGCTGATCAACGATGGCCTGAACGGCACAGCCAGCAACGGTGCCATCAACAGCAGCTGGTTGAGTGGGCTTGGGATGGGCACTTCGGCTGCCATCAGCTACAACCTATCCGGAACCACCAGCGCCGGATTCACGAACCAGAGCGTGCTTCTTGGCAGCGGCTCAAACAGCGTCAACTTCAGCGGCAATCTGGCGTACACGTCCACGGCGATCACCAGCGCAGGCGGGAATGACACCGTCACCCTCACCAACTGGAACAACAGCCAGGGTGCCAGCCTGACGGTCGACACGGGCGGCGGCAATGACACAGTCACCGTATCGGCAGCACTCACCAACAACGCCACCTACAGCAACGCCATTCCCAACATCATCCTTGGAGATGGCGATGACATCATCCAACCCAATGCCAGCAGCTCCATCGCCATCAATCTCTATATCAATGCCGGCGCTGGCAATGACACCATTACCGGCTCCATCAACGACGACATTATTGATGGGGGCTCTGGAAACAACACCATCGATGCCCTTGATGGCAATGACACCATCCGCGCAGGCGATGGCGACAACCTCGTCACTCTGGGCCTAGGCAACAAGGGGGTCAGCCTCGGAAACGGGAACAACAACGTCCGCAACTCCACAACTACCTCAACGAGCCAAACCTTCATCCAAACCGTTAACACCGGTTGGGGCGATGACATCGTGGACCTCTCTGCCAGCGCCGTCACCTCCACGATCTCCGTTGGAGCTGGCACGAACTACGCCAAAGTCAGCAATCAGAACAACAACGCCATCATCAGCAGTCTCGGCTCAACCTATGCTCAAGGGGGATCAGGCTCGGACACGTATGCTCTTGGGCCAGGAGATGTCACACTCATCACGAGTGGTGGACAAGACCAAATCACCACAAGTGCCGGAACACAGCGCATTGACCTGAACTCGTCCCCCATCACAGGCAATATCAACCTGCAACTCCGACCAGGCTATTCAGAACTGGTGGGAGGCCTCCCCACAGCCCAGCTCAACATCACCGGCAGTGGCAGGAGCCTGATCAACCTCACCAACAATGCCACCAACAGCCAGAATCTCACACTTGGCGTGGGCTCAGCCCAGGTGAATTTCATCAATACCATCGCAGGGACACCAGTCAATCTCCTGAGCATCAACACAGGCACGGTCTCTCTGACCGAAAACTCTCAGGTCAACGTGACATCCACATCGCCGAATGCACGGGTGGTCACAATCCCCAGCAATCAAGCCACATCCAGCAATGCCGCCTTGCTCACAAGCTCAATCTGGAAACCTGGGGTCTCGCTCTGGCAGCGGCTCTCCAGCTTGTTCGGGATCTCCTTCAGCTGAAATGGGTTAACTCAGCGATACCTTCAGCCAGGACAGTGGCTGGGGTGACGCGCTTGACAGACTTACAAGCCTGGCGGGGTAATGCAAGCGATATAAAATAATCTGCCGCCAATGCCACGGTAATAAAACGAGTCCATCGACTTCATCTCCATACCGCGTCGAATCACTGTCAACACAGCACGCGTCTGCTGACGCACGAGCTGCTGTTCAGTGAAGATGAATCCGTGGCCACTGGCATAACGCACAATCTCACTGGCGGAGAGGCCATTGATGGCATGACGGCACTCTGCAGAGTCAGCGAGCAACTGCAAAAAATCATCCAAGGATTTAGTTGCGCTCATTGAACCTCCAGTTGATCAGGCAATTGCTTGGTGGCCCATTCAACGATCTGATCGCGCAGCAGTTGCTCTTGCAACTCCTGGTCCAACGTTCGGATCGCGCGATCCTCAAGTCGCAACAGATGCCACTGCCCCGCCGCCTCGACTGGCTCACTGAAGTCACCAGGTTTGAGTGAGGACAAGGCATCCAGTACCACACTGCGGAAGGCACTCTGGGGCAGCGTCTGACGGATGAATTGAATCGGTAGACCCAGCTCGCGGCGCAAGCGGTCATGCAGCTGCTCAAAACTGGTGTGCCCATGGCGGATCAAGGCCTGGGCCTCATCGATCGCATGACGGAACGGAGAACAGAGATAGCTCACCGTCAGCTGTGCCAGTGAAGGGGCCTGACGCTCGTACAGGCTGGCGATGGGCTCCAGGCCGAGCGCTTCAGCGAGAGCCTGAAGGCGCAAAGATACAGCAATATGCATGCGAATCGTAGGCAGATCCTGACCGCTCTGCTCCAACCAGCCGCCCCAGACTGCATCGTCCACAAGCCCCTGCTCATGGCGTAGCAGCAAGAGCGCTTGATCGATTGCTGCTTCAGCAGGCAACGCAATGGCCTCTCGCTCAAACGCCTGCACCACAATCCTATTGATGGCAATGTCTTTGAGCATCGGCGTCAGCTTGCCCAGCTCCTGGAGATCGGCCAACACTTGGTCTCCAGTGAGGGTGTCGGCGCCGAGGCGAATGAAAGGCATGCTGAATCACACACGGTCTTGACAGCATATCTGATCTTCAGCAAATGCTACGGAATTGCCATCAACGAATGGCTATGGCCATGCATCATCCAGACCCAGCCGGCAAGCACAACCAAGCAAAACGCAACAGAAGGCATCAGGCCATGAAAAGGATCATCAGGAGGGGCCGAGAGCAACAACTTCGAGCACCCACTGACGGAATGCTTCCGCTACATCCTGATCATTAAATAAACGATGGCCGTGGCGACGAATCACGGCTCGACAGTGCTGAGCGAAATCCTCATCATGGAGCAGGCGATGACTCAGAGCCACGTACTCATCAATCGAGTGGGCGATGAGTACAGGCAGTTCAATAATCTCCAGCATCGCCACGGTGTGACGACCTCGCATCGAATCACCCCTGAGCGTGACGACAGGACAGCCCATGGACAGCGACTGAAAGGAACTATTGCCGCCATTCCAGCCGGGAGTGTCCAGTACATGATGGGCTTCACAAAACAGACTCACATAGGTGTGATGGGGAATGCGCTGCAACAACCGGAAGCGATCCAGCAAGGCGTCGGGATCGGATCCAGCAGAGGCTAAGCGAGAACGCAACTTCTGGCCGAGGCCACGGTGGCCCATGTGATCCACCAACACGCAGCACGCCTCCGGTGCATCCTCGAGGATGCGGGCATAGATCAAATCAAAGGCAGGATGATATTTGAACGTGCTCTGCAGTGACAGCAACAGTGGGGACTGACTCGGCAAGTGCAAGTCCTGGCGAAGATCGTCCTCTTGTGGCGGCAATTCAGGGTTGGCATACACCAGACCGGTACCGGGCAAAAGCACCAAACGTTCCGAGTACCACTCTTGTGAGGAAGCATCCTCCATTCCGGCTCCGCTGAGGTAGAAGTCCATCACCCCAGATCCGGTGGTCACAGGGTGCCCCCAGGCGGCAGCCTGAACGGTGGCCAGACGGAAGTAGGCCAAAACACGGCTGGGGGCATGCATACCCACGTCGGTGAACAGGAGCAGGTCAAGCTGATCGGCGCGCACCGCGGTGACCACCTGTTCCAAATTGTCCTGATCTAGGGGTAGATGCCGGTAAGTACCCAGCTGGGCAAAACTCTCAGTGGCATCGTCCTCCTCATCTCCGAGGTTGTAACAAAACAGCTCCACAGCAGGATCCATCCCAACAAGAGCCCGAACCCAACCAAGGGCCCAATAGGCTCCGTTGTGCCGTCTCATATGGGCCGAAATGAAGCCCACCCGCGGTGAGCGCTGCATGCTGCTGGTATGGGATGGCTGGTTCAAAGGCTCAGTGACGCGATGACGCAGCACAGTGCTGGCTATCTCAGCGAAGCGCTGTTGAAAGGTGCGGTCATTGCGCAACTGATAAGCGAGATAGAAGTGACTCACGCAGAACAGACCTCGATAGAGCGCCTGCCACTCCCAAGGCTCAAGATCCTCAGAGGCCACAGCCTCCTGAAGTGCCACAAGATCAGCCTCCAGACGTTCACGAACAGAAGAAACTTGCTGCGCACTGTCGTAGAGCACTGGTATCACTGCACAACGACAAAAGAGAGCAAGAGCCAGTGAAGGCATCGCATCACTGAGCGCCAAAGCCTGCTCGCAGCGATCCAGCTCAGTCAACACCGACACCCCACCCAAGGTGGCCACAAGCCTCTCACCGGGTTCAGAGGAAGCGGAAGCCCAAAGTTCATAGTGCGTCCATGCCTCCTCGTGGCGTCGCTCACGCACCAGTAATTGAGCTAAATTACGCCTGGCATTGAGATACGACGCATCCATGCTGAGGGCTTGCCGGTAGCAAATCTCAGCCTGCCCAGGCTGCTGCATGTCCGAAAAAGCCAATCCGAGATTGTTGAGGGCATCGCAATGCTGCGGAGCCAATTGAAGACAACCACGAAAAGCCTCAACAGCCTCCTTTGGCCGCTTGCGGCGCCTCAATATATTGCCCAGCAAAAACCAGGCCTGAATATCATCATTCTTCTGAAGAAGGCGCTGACGCAGGAGACGTTCCGCCTCATCAAAGCGTTCCATTTGCTCCAGGGCCAGAGCACAATTGGTCTGACACTCGCCAAACGAGGGAAACCAGGCCAGCGCCTCTTGATAACAGGCTACGGCCTTGGCTTCCTCCTTCAAAGCGCGCCAAACATTGCCGCGGTTGAACAGCACATAGGGAGTGAAAAAACCCTGCTGCTCACAGCGCTCGAAACAGCGCAGGGCTTGATGCTGATCACCACACAGGTGGTAGCAGACCCCCAGCAGATAGTTGCCTTCGCCATCCAACTGGGACTGAATCGTCAAGCTGTTGAGCACGAGCGCAGACTCCTGACGCTGCAATGCCTCATAAAGCTTGCCATAGCCTGACTCAGGGCAGTTGTGCTCGGGCCAGGATCGCGAGGACGAAAGCGCCAGCGCGTCCAGCCCGGTGGCAACGGCGATCAGGCGATGGCTGTCACGGGCCTGCTCAATCCAGCCGAGCACTAGGTCGGTGCCAATGACACCGGCTGCGGAAACAGGGCCCAAGGGCTTCCAATTCGGCAGTCGCTTCAACCATGCGTAATCACGTCCATAGAGACGTTCCACCTGTCGCCGTTGCCGTGACGTGGGAGCGATCAGATGGAGCAGATCAAGCTGAGGGAGATGAAGACGCTGATAGTGATCGAGAACCTGCTGCGGCAACCCAGCCTCGGCAGCAGGCAAACAGGAAAGTTGGTTCTGCCAGAAAGCATGGAACTGATCGCGCACAATGATATGGCTGTAGTCCACGGTGTCCGCCGCGGCTAAAGCCTCTTGGGGAATCAGGTGATGGTCCAGATCGAGCAGCTCAGGGCGATCTCTCAACAGATCGAGAAATTGCTGCCATCCAGCACGGAGTGAAGTGAAACTGCTGGCATCACACACCTCAGCGGGCATCTCCCGAGCGAATGCTTGATAGCCGGGATCGAACAACACGAGCTTGTGCCACCAGAAGCTGAGCAAGCGCTCCAACGGATCGCGGACAACCGTGATCCGGAGCCAGGTGTCATCCCGAAGCAGCTGCTGTCGCTGGAGCTCTGGGAGACTTCCAAAACGTTGCAGGCCGTGGTGCAATGGAGCATGCACCGCCATGCCCAGGCTGCGTTCCCCAGGCAACAGGGCTTGGGGCGGCTGGCGTCCGTCCAGAGCCACCAGCATGGCTTTGATGATCGTGGACTGGCACTTGGGGAGAGGCAGCACCCACAAGCGACGCTTGGGTAGCAACAGCGCTGCCTCGAGCCAGACCGAATTCATGGTTGGCCGCCAAAACGCGCTTGGATAGGAGGAATGTAATTCGAATCGGATGAAAAGATTCAGCCTCGCCGCCCTGCTCCTGTTGAGCTGGAGCACCACAGCAAGCCATGCTCAGACCATGGCACCCCCTAATAACGGGGTGGCCGGCAGCAGCTTCGCGGAACGGTTCAACGAAGGCTGTCTCAAGGGGGGGGGACAGGAAAGGCCAGGCTTGCAACGCCAGCGCTACTGCAAATGCCTCCTAGCGGCGTATCAACAGCGGTACAGCGAAAGCGAACTCCTGATGATTACCCAGCTCGCCGCTAAGGCCGGCAGCGTTGGACCAGCCGTGGTCAATGCGATGATGGGTCCTGAGAGGCGACGCTGCGGGAAGCCCTGAAACTCATCAGGGCAACTGAGAATAGCTGATCTGGAGCGAATCGAGGCTGAGAGTCGACAGGCCTGCGAAGTTCAGGGTGTTGCCCCCCCAGCGGAGCTCGGTTGATCCTCCAGAGGCGAACAGCTGGGGTGCTGAGACAACCTGATCAGGGCCCAGCCAGAACTCAAGGCGATCCTGTTTTGGATCAAAGCCGTTGACCGTATCGCTGGCGTTCACCCCAGGCCGGTATTGAAGGGTTTCGGATCCAGATCCAAGCTGGAACTGGTTACTACCCTTGCCCCCATAGATCACCGCATCACCACCGCCACCAATGAAGCGATCATTGGAAGCCCCCCCCCAAACAACCGAAGTTCCCCGGGACGCTCCGTACACGCTCACGGGTCCGATGAGGTAGTCCGGGCTGGTGAGATCAACAATCGAACGGCCGCCAGCACTGCCCATGCGGATTGTGTCGATGTTGAGGAGTCGCTGGGTGGAGTCACGGCCATGAATGTCTGGGCTCAGCTCTAGGCCATCAAAAAAAGCGGAATAACTGTCATGCAAGAAATAAGCCGTATCCCTATTCGGCTCCAGCACAATGCTGGTGATGGCGTCAGGTTGGGCCATGGTCACAAAGCTGTAGCGACCGAGCCCCACTAGAGGCAGCCGTTCTCCGGTACCGGGAGCGCCTGGACTTCCCACGTTCTGCGCCTCAAACGCCCCATCCCAGTTCCCCGTCACCAAGCCGTACACCGTGACATCCAGTGGGTCGCTCAGCTCCAGCAGATCAGGGGAGCCCTGGCTCGTAATCCGCAACCAAGGGGACGTGGACTGGCTCGAGTTGAAGCGAAAACCCAGCTGGGTTGCCGGCAGCGACACCTCCTGCGGCGTGATGGAGCCCTCTACCTCAACATCCTGAACAATGCTGCGCTCCGGCAAACCATTGAGTGCTGGGGTGGTGATCCGTAACTGGAAACGGTCTTGACCGGAATAGGTGGCAAAGGGGACGTACTCGACCGTGCCGGTCGCCCCATCCAGCTTCACTCGGCCATGGGAGGGAGGCGTCTGCAGGCTGTATGTGAGCTGTGTCGGCAACGGCGAGATATTGGCCTGCTCGATCACCACCACGGGCTCAGTGATGTCTTCGAACAGGGCCCCTGAGTTCTGTGCACCCCAACTGGTATCGGCCCCACCCAACGAACTGTTGCGATATGGGGCCTTGGCCATGGCCTCGAAGACGTCCAAACCACTTGAAACGGCAGCAAACACTGCATATCCCGGGTTAGCGCTCAGATCGTCCTGAATTGGGGCACGATCGTCGAGCACCGGGTTGTCAATCACGTTCACGAAGAACTGACCCGTGGCGCTGTGCGGTTGGTTGGTGCGCGCCATCGCCACGGTGCCGCGCCGATTCGACAGTCCGCTGGTGCTGGTGCCCTCCAGGGGAATCGGCGAAAAACTTTGGATGGCTCCAAAACCATCAGCCTTCAGGGCATCAGCACTAAAGCCACCGCCTTGGACCACCTGAATGGAATCATTCGGCTGAAGGACCCGATGAAAGACCGTGCGGTCATAGAGAAGTTCACGGGCGTAACGCAAGGCGTTGAGGGCCGTGACCGGAGCCCTGTCAACAGCCAACTGCAACGACACCTGAGCCCTGTCCCCACTGAATGCGGAGAGCTGATTGGTGCGGCCACGGCTGGTGGTGTAGGTGATGTCGCTGAGGCTCAACACAAGCTGAGGGCGCCCAAGGCCCATGGGTTTCACCTGGGCGGTTGCCTGATTGACCGCCAGAGTCAGACGTTGACGTGGAGTTGGAGGCGCAGAGACCCGAAGCACCAGCTCTCGGCTAGCGACGCGTTGACCAGCTGCATTGCGCAGAAAGAGGGGAAGGCTGTCTTCGACGCTGTTGCTCCAAGCCGCCAACATCGGCAGCTCGGCATAGGGGGTGTAGATGGCGTTACCAACCTCATCGACCTCGAGGTCGCCCGTGAGGCCCGCCAGGAGTCCTGGCTCAAAACGCTGCCCTGGGCCTGGATCGAGCTGGAACTGGGTGCTTTGGAGGGTGCCATCCGCTCTGATGGGCTGAACATCAAGCTGGTAGGCGTTCAGCTGCGGACCAGTGAAATAGAGAAGGGCATCGGCGGTGCCACCGACAGCTACAGCAGAACCAGCCCAGGCGCCTGAACCCGCACCCGAAAGAATGATGTTGCCCTGTGCGTCGGCCAAGATAGCTGAGGCGCCCACGGCGGCGTCTACGCCAACGCCGCGGGTTAGACGGGATGTCTCCAGGACCTCTCCGGCCAACGTGAGACTGGCGCGGAGCAGGTCACGGCCATCATCAGTAACCAGCTCCAGGCGATTGCCGGCTAGCGCCAACTTCGCGGTTGTTTCATCCTGGGCAGAGGCATCCAGCTGACGCAGCCAGCGCAGGCTGCCGTTGAGATCGAACGCTGCCACGAAAGGGTCAGCATCGCGGCGGGAGGGATCTCGACTGCTGCCGGAGTCGGGGATGGTGCCCCGCGTGATGCCGGCCGCGTACACGGTGGTGGAGTCGGAGACGAGCGCCGTGAAGCGGTCGAAAGAACCAACCGCACCAAGCAGCCGCTCCCAGCGCTGCTGCCCCGTGACGTCATAGGCCGCCAAGTAGGCCTGACGATCGTTTGCACCCTCAGTAAAACTGCCTGCCACCACCAGACTGGTCCCAGTGGCAGTGGTGTCCGGCACCAAGGTCACAGCCTCCAGATCATCCTCGCCGGCTCGGCCGATCAGGCGGGTGATGGGCGACGCCTCCTGGGTTGGAGGAATGATCGTGAGCAATCCATCGCCGAAGCCTCGCTCACCGGCGCGGGGGGCTGGATTGGCCTTGAGCTGACCGCCGATGCGGCCTGCTCCACGGCTCACCCCCACCAAGACGATGGTGCCGTCAGACGCAATGGCCAGATCATTGAACTGATCATCACTGGCGGTGTCACTCGCCAGCGGAAAAAACTGCAATGCATCACCGCTGACCGCATCAAACGACAGCAGCACGGCATCACGATGGCCGCCCTTCTCGGCCTCCAGAAATCCGGCGGCCAGGACATAACGGTCGCCGTAGATGGCCAAGGCCTGGAAAGCGTCCTCGCCCGGATTGGGTAGCGACCACTTCCACAGCAGGCGGCCTCGCCAGTCACGCAACGAGAGGTGCAGATCCCGGCCTGTGGCCTCAGCACTTGAACCTGCGCTGCCTCCAGCCACCAGCAACTGCCCGCCAGCGCTGAAGGCCAGATCGGTGAACAGATCACCGACGGCCGGTGCCCCCTCAATCAACACCCAAGGCTGAGGCTGGAGAGCCGACATGGTTGACGCAGCCGCCGAAGAACCAACAAATCAGCATCACGTTCGCACAACTCCCACGGAACGACTGCCCTAGCGGCCGAAGATCTCACCATGCCGACACCAATCCCGAACAGATCCGGGGCGTTCGAGGGACGATCTCGCCTGAGACTCGAGTATGAGATTGTTCCGTTGGGCGATTCCTGTGGCGCAGGGCCGAGTCAGAACAAAGACCATGCTCAACGGCAGGCGCCGCAGCACTGACCTGGTGCGCCTCTACCTGCAGGACATCGGCCGGGTGGACCTGCTCAGCCATGAGCAGGAGCTCACCCTGGCCCGCCAGGTGCAACAGCGCGAACGGCTGCTGCGGGAGCGGCGCCACCTAGCCCAGCAGTGCCCGCCCCTGGCGGAGCTGATCCAGCTGGAAGAGCGGCGCCAGCGACTGGGAGCCCAGCTGGGCCACACCCCCACCGTGGTGCAATGGGCCAAGCACTGCGGCCAGGAGCCGGCGGCCCTGCGGGAGCGGCTGCGGCAGGGGCAGCAGCTGTGGGCGGAGCGGAGCGGCCTGGAGGCGGCGGCGCTGAAACAGGCGCTGCACCACGGGCGACGCGCCCGCGACCGGATGATCCAAGCCAACCTGCGGCTGGTGGTGGCCGTGGCCAAGAAGTACCAACAGCGGGGCATGGAACTGCTCGACCTGGTGCAGGAGGGCACCCTGGGGCTGGAGCGGGCCGTGGAGAAATACGACCCCACGCGCGGCTTCCGCTTCAGCACCTACGCCTACTGGTGGATCCGCCAGGGGATCACCCGCGCCATCGCCACCCAGAGCCGCACCATCCGGCTGCCGGTGCATGTCACCGAGAAGCTCAACCGCATCAAGAAGGCCCAGCGGGAAATCGCCACGGAGCAGGGGCGGCTGGCCTCCGTGGCCGACCTGGCCCAGCGGCTGGGCCTGAGTGAGGAGGTGGTGCGCCTCACCCTGATGCGGGTGCCGCGGGCTGTGTCCCTGGACACGCGGGTGGGCCGCGAGCAGGACACCGAGCTCAGCGAACTGCTGGAGGACAGCCACGCCACCCCGGAGCAGGAGCTCACCCGCGAGCAACTGCACGCCGACCTGGAGGCCCTGCTGACGGAGCTCACCAGCCGGGAGGCGGCGGTGATCCGGCTGCGCTACGGGCTCGAAGACGACCAGCCCCAGACCCTCTCCGAAATCGGGGCCGGCCTGCGGCTCTCCCGGGAGCGGGTGCGCCAGATCGAATGCCGTGCCCTGCTCAAGCTGCGGCAACCCCAGCGGCGCTGCCGCGTGCACGATTACCTGCCGAGCCTGGACAACGATCTGGGGGATTCCTGAGGGTCCCCTGGAGGGGCCCGGTAGATTGAAGGGTCGCTGCTGCTGCCATGGCCAAGTTCGTCTTTGTGACCGGTGGCGTGGTGTCCAGCATCGGCAAGGGCATCGTGGCCGCCAGCCTCGGACGACTGCTGAAGAGCCGGGGCTACAGCGTTTCGATCCTCAAGCTCGACCCTTATCTGAACGTGGATCCGGGCACCATGAGCCCGTACCAGCACGGCGAGGTGTTCGTCACCGAAGACGGCGCCGAAACCGACCTCGACCTGGGCCACTACGAGCGCTTCACCGACACGGCCATGTCGCGCCTGAACAGCGTGACAACCGGCTCCATCTACCAATCGGTGATCAACAAGGAGCGCCGCGGCGATTACAACGGCGGCACCGTACAGGTGATCCCCCACATCACCGGCGAGATCCGCGAACGCATCCAACGGGTGGCGGCCAACAGCGGCGCCGATGTGGTGATCACCGAGATCGGCGGCACCGTAGGCGACATCGAATCGCTGCCCTTCCTGGAGGCGATCCGCGAGTTCCATGGCGATGTGGGGCGCAACGACATCGCCTACGTGCACGTGACGCTGCTGCCCTACATCGGCACCTCCGGCGAGCTCAAGACCAAGCCCACGCAGCACTCCGTGAAGGAGCTGCGCTCCATCGGCATCCAGCCAGACGTGCTGGTGTGCCGCAGCGACCGCAACATCAGCGAAGACCTCAAAGCCAAGATCGGCGGCTTCTGTGGCGTGCCCAAACGGGCCGTGATTCAGGCCCTCGACGCCGACAGCATTTATGCCGTGCCGATCACCCTGGAGCAGGAGGGCCTCTGCCGTGAGGTGCTCGACCTTCTGGGCCTGGCGGACCACGACAGCGACATGGCCCTCTGGGCCGCCATGGTGGCCAAACTTCGCAACCCCGGCCCCGCGGTGAAGGTGGCCCTGGTGGGCAAGTACGTGCAGCTCAACGACGCCTACCTGTCGGTGGTGGAGGCCCTGCGCCACGCCTGCATCGACCGCGATGCCGCCCTCGACCTGCACTGGATCTGCGCCGAGCAGATCGAGGAGCAAGGGGCCGATGTGCTGCTGCGGGGCATGGATGCGGTGGTGGTGCCGGGAGGCTTCGGCAACCGCGGCGTCGACGGCAAGGTGGCGGCGATCCAATGGGCCCGGGAGCAACGGGTGCCCTTCCTCGGGCTCTGCCTGGGCATGCAGTGTGCGGTGATCGAGTGGGCCCGCAACCAGGCCGGCCTCACGGGGGCCACCAGCGCCGAGCTCGATGCCGACACGGCCCATCCGGTGATCCACCTGCTGCCAGAGCAGCAGGACGTGGTCGACCTGGGGGGCACCATGCGCCTTGGGATCTACCCCTGCCGACTGGCCCCGGGTACCATGGGCCACAGCCTCTACGGCGATGAAGTGGTCTACGAGCGTCACCGCCATCGCTATGAGTTCAACAACGCCTACCGCAACCTATTCCTGGAGTCGGGCTACGAGATCAGCGGCACCTCCCCCGATGGTCGCCTGGTGGAACTGATCGAACTCAAGGACCATCCCTTCTTCACCGCCTGCCAGTACCACCCTGAATTCCTCTCCCGCCCGGGCCGACCCCACCCCCTGTTCCGCGGCCTGATCGAGGCAGTCCAGCGTCAGCACATCGGAGTATCAGACAAGGGCTGGGGGGGGGAAGTGGGCTTGGCAACGGCCAAGGAGTCCTATTCAATTCTGAACGATCGGCAATCAATTGAACACGATTGATCAAGCAGGTACAGACAAGTCCGAAGCCTAGGTACATGATGAGCGGCAATCATGGCGTAAAACCTGAGATGACGATGAAAACAGCGCGTCACTCATGAGCGATCAGTCTCTTCCAGTCGTGGAAATATTTCATTCACTCCAGGGCGAAGGATTTCACGCCGGACGTAGCGCACTTTTCATCCGGCTCGCAGGCTGCAGCGTCGGCTGCACATGGTGCGATACAAAGAACTCATGGGCTGCAGAAGATCATCGCAGGCGACGCATCAGAGAAATCGTCGATGAGGCGCATCAAGCCAGAGACGACGGTGCAGGCTTCATAGTGGTCACGGGCGGTGAACCCCTTGAACATGACTTGACAAGCCTGTGCGAGGAGCTTAGGCAAACCTGCTTACCGCTTCACATTGAGACCAGCGGCACGGCAAACCTGAGCGGCAGATTTGATTGGGTCACCCTGTCGCCAAAACGGCACAAGCCACCTCTCTCATCAATGACAGCTCTGTGCAACGAACTGAAAATGATCGTTCACACGGAGGATGACCTTGTATTTGCCGTGGAAATGGCAAAGAAAGCCAAAACTCGATCAGAGCTGTCGCCGAGGAATCCAATTCTCATTGTTCAACCTGGTTGGCAGAGCAAGATAGGCAAGGACTTGGCGATGAACTTTGCAATGTCAAACAGAGAGTGGCGACTCAGCCTGCAAAGCCATAAAATCCTTGGTATTCAGTAGCCATATTCGTCAAAGCGGGGGATCTTGCCCCACAAACCTAAAATCAAAGTCTCCGTAGGGCATCAGCTTTATCCTGAAAAGAACCTAGCATTAGTTGCAAATAACTCACCTTCCTGAGCTTAATATTAGCTGTCAGGGACATTCCCACCTGGAGCGGCAACAACTGGCCACTACGAAGCCTGAACTGCTGAGAACTTAGACGAACCGATGCAGGGTAACGATAACTTTGTTTCAGCTGATCCGGAGGAAGGGCATCAGAGCCAATGCTGCTCAAACGTCCCTGAAGGACGCCAAAATCGGTGGACGGGAAGGAATCAATAGAAATCTCAACAGGGCGTCCAACTCGAACAAATCCAATTTGGGAACTTTCAATTTCAACCTTTGCTTGGAGCGCAGAAAAAGGGACAATTTTCATCACTGGATCACTGGTTTGCGCCACAAAACCCTTACCCTTCGGCTTTAGATCAAAAACGACGCCATCCACGGGAGAGCGAAGGTCTTGGTAGCGGATATTCACCGATAATTCGGTGAGCTTGCTGCGCAGTTCCGAAAGCTCCGCTTGCAGCTGCTGAATCGATTGTTGAAGGATAGAAATTTGACGAAAACGATCTACACGTACTTTCTCAAGCTCGCCTTCAACCTCTCTAACTTTATTTGCTTGTTGAAGGTACTGCAATTCTGGCAACGCCCCTACCTTCTGCAGTGAAGCGAGACGCATAAAAATCTTCTTTTCGAGTTCTAGATTACGAAGAAGAACCTTTTGCTCAGTATCATTTAATGATAAATAGCGACTCATTTCCGTCTGCTTGAGGCGCAACTGCTGCTGCTTAGCCGCAATACCTTCCCTTGTGCTATTCTCACGATCAACAGTTGCTTCATTATCGAGTCGCATCAAGACCTGACCTTGCTTGACTCTCTGGCCGTCTTTGACCAGGATTTCGTCCAAAACACCACCAACAGGCATTTGAACGGTTTTTACATCGCCAATAGGCTCTAGTTTTCCTGGAGCGACGACGACCTCATCGGTTTGGGCGAAGGCAAGCCATGCCAGTGAAAAACCAGTTGTCCCAAGCAGAACCCATACAATCGTACGAACAAAGAAGCGTGACTGACGGAGACCTAACTCCTCAGGATTTGATTCAACCCGCCTCTCAATTAAGTTTTGAAATGAACGAACAATAGTCATTGGATTGCGTGTTTTTTTCACTTACTCAGCCTCCTGCTGCCGATACAACGCATAATATCGACCTCGTTGTGCAATCAGTTGATCGTGGGTACCACTCTCGACGATCACACCTTCATGCAACATGATGATCATTTGAGCTCGTCGCACAGTTGAAAGGCGGTGGGTAATAAAAAAGACGGTTGAGTCTTGAAGATTATCAAGTAGGTTGTCGCAGACCCGCCTTTCGGTGTCATAATCGAGAGCACTTGTTGCTTCATCAAGAACCAAGAGACGTGGCTCAGACAAGAGCGTTCGCGCAAGAGCAAGACGCTGCCTCTGTCCACCGGAAATATTAGTTCCTCTCTCACCAACATTCGAACTGTATCCCCCTGGCAGTTCCATAATAAAGTCGTGAGCGCATGCCAGTTGCGCAGCTTTCACGATTGCATCGCTACTGGCATCTGGATCGGTGAGTGCAATATTTTCAGCTACGGATCCTGTAAATAGAAGTGGTTCTTGGGGAACAATTCCAATTTGCCTCCTTAAAGAATAGAGCTCAACTTTGTCAATATCGTAACCATCAACCAACACACGGCCAGATTGGGGTGAATAGAGTCGAGCCAACATTTTTGTCAAAGTACTTTTGCCGCTACCACTTTGACCAACAACTCCAACGAAGGTACCCGGTGGGATTGTGATGGTGATATGGTTTAGAGTTAAAGGGGCTCCTGACTGAAAAGAGAAACAAAGGTCGTCAAACTGAACTAAACCTTGAATTGGGGGAAGGGGAATCTTTGCCTTATCAGCATCACTCGATTCTTCAGGGGTATCAACAACATCTGCAAGGCGCTCAAAAGAAACCTTAAGCTCCTGAATATTTTGCCAGATAGAACTTAGTCTTAACAGCGGCTGCGTGACATATCCGGAAATGATTCTGAATGCAATCAACTGACCTAAACTCATCTCACCCTTCAAGACCAAGGTTGCGCCAACCCACAGAACCAGTAATTGAGAAAGCTTTTGCAAAACTTGCGAGGTTTCTGTTAGGGCAGTTCCAGTTATTGTCTTTTCAAAAGAGCGACTTATATACTTACTGTAAAGACCCTGCCACTTCCAGCGGCTGATCATTTCTACATTTTGTGCCTTAACCGTCTGAATGCCTGTCAATACCTCAACAAGGTGGCTTTGGGTTTTTGCGTTCTCTTGAGCTGTATCGCGATATTGGCGCCTAAATAAAGGCGCACCAACAACAGTTAGCCCTATCTGTATGGGCAGAACGCACAAAGCAATCAATGTCAAAAGCCAACTATAAATAACCATAACAATGATATAAATGACTGAAAAGGCGGTATCTAGGAGCGTTGTCAAAGCCTGACCTGTCAGAAAGTTTCTAATTTTTTCTAACTCTGCTATTCGTGTACCCAGCTCACCCACGGGACGCTTATCAAAATAATCAAGCGGCAATCTCAAAAGATGATCAATAACCTCTGCTCCCAATCGCATATCGATGCGATTGGTGGTTTCGGTGAACAGAAATGTGCGCAGCGAGCCTATAACACCTTCTAAAATAGTCACAACAACTAACGCTATGCCAAGAACCTGCAAGGTGTCCAGACTACGTTGACTAATAACTTTGTCAATGATGACCTGAATCAACAATGGATTGGCCAAGCTAAATAGCTGAACCACAAATGATGCGATCAAAACCTGACTCAATATTCCTCGATAACGGCGTAATGCAGGCCAAAACCAATTAAAGCCAAAGCGCTTGTCAGGAGAACTATTACGGCGTTCCAAAAGCAGTACCTGAATGCCTTCCGGGAACACCTCCGGAAGTTCACTTGGTGAAACGACGACAACGCCATCCTTAGGAGAAGCAACATGCAAACCTCTGACGTTGGCATCTCGAACAAGAGCAAAACCCTGCTTCCAAGGAATCAGGGCAGGAGTCTGCAAACGTGTTCCTTGGCTAGATGGAACCAAAACACCACTTACATGCAAACCCATCGTGGCGGCGATATTGGCACATAATTGAAGATCTGGATTCTGACCACGCCTGAGAGCGTCACGAAGGATCTTCTCAATCGCATCCTTACGAAATGGCAAATTGAGTTCTGTGGCAATCATCTGGAAACAAGCAAGCGTCTCCTCGAGGGGACCCTCACCACGCAAGAGGCGAAATGGCAGTTGATCTCGCTGACCAAGATCTAATGCAGAAGCCAAAGGTGTAGAGCCTGATGCAACAACAACATTCGCGGGAGTGTTAACTGTGAGTAAAGGATTAGTCTCGTTTGTCAGCGTTTGATCTGCTCTCTGCTGTGGATCTACGACCTCCACATACCACTCCAATGGTACTGAAATCAGACGCGCTGGCATGGGCGGATTAGCCCCCGGCATCCCTGCTTCTGGATCTAGTCTGGATCCAATAGGGTGCGCGGAAAGATTATTACTAGCAACTAGCAAGACGAGATCCGGCGACAGTCCCCTGATGGAATCCCCGCTTGGATGGATAAGTCGGGCCAAAGGCTTGATGCCTTCAAGCAGCTGGATTGCATTTGAAGCTTTTGTCGGGTGCGCACTCTGAAGCTGCTGGATTAGTGCTAGCAATTCAGAAGTAAACAAATGACTTGCACACCATTTAAGAAAAGTGGGTTCTGAAGCCAGCAGTTCTACGATGAACTGATCTTCCATGACCCAAGCCTGTACTGGACCAGCACAGCTGACCGACTCACAAGCCTGGGCACGCAGCAATGAGGCTAGACCAATAAAAGAGCCCGCGGTGAGCTTCTCTACTGTTCTTAATTTCCCATCTTCGCGGTATAGCAAACGTGCCTGTCCAGATGCAATAATAAAAATATTGCTTGAGATACGATCAGCTTGGCTAAGATCCTGCCCAGTGGTAAACTCCTGAAGAATGAGCTTGGAAGAGACAGACTCTCGGCCCGGCCTTGAGAGCTCTGCAAATGCTGGATGGCTATCCAATAATTCACTGAGATGCAGCTGAGACATCAGGATTGGGCAGATGCAGGATGATGTAATTTGGAACGCAGCTGTGCGAGAGTTGCCTCAACAGCCTGCTCAAGAGATTGTTCAAATAATTCTTGACTCATTTGAATGGCCATGGACTCATCAAACGTTGCCGGTGTCATCGATTCTAATCGAAAAAGCAACCACCATTCACCAATCTGGAAAGGCTCTTGAACCTCGGCGATTGGCGACGTACGAAGCCGTTCAACCAGTTGAGGATGAGCCTGTGTCAAGGGAACGGGGCCTACAATTCCACGAGTTACACGCTCAGGGCCTTCCGCAAATTCAGCGGCTAGGTCCGCAAATGTTGCCTCGCCTTCTTGTAATTGAAAATAAAGTTCCCTAGCCAATCCTGAATCCTTCAATCGCAGCAAGCTGTATACGACTCGGTCTAACTGTTGTTTGCGCTCCAAGAAGCGTACTTCAGCTTTGGGACGATACAAACGATCGCAATGACGTCTTAGGCGAATTGGAAGCTCAACTTGCAGCTGCAAATCTTCTAATGTAAGCACATTCGCTATACGATAGCGCTCCAGTGCTTCAGTATCAGAAAGCTTGCGCTCTTGCGCAAATGCATTTAAAGCCTGTTGACGATCTTCGTCGCTGATGGGCTCCTGAGATAAAGCATCACTAATGAGATATTGCCGCAAAAAGGTACGTAGAACCCCGTAACGTGCGAGTGCGGCAAGCGACTCGAGTGGAAGAGCCGGTGCAGGGGGGGCCTTTGGAGAATTGGACAAACCCTTGTGATCAAGCCCTTCCATCATGCCCGACAAGAGTCGAGATGCAGCATAAGCCCGTAGGAACAGAGTGTTGTTGGTCACAATGATGGCCCAAGCACACAATCCCTTCGGAGGCCGAAGATGGGAATGACTGAGTCACCCCGCCAAATCGTTTCCATCGACAGATCCCTGCGCTCAGCCTCCGCAACAGTCTTGCTGGTGGCAACTGCTTTCAAAACTGCGCCCTAGCTGTTCTGTCTCACCACGTTGATCAGCAGAGCAGCGCATGGAGCCGCTGCTGAGGTGATTGGCCGCCGAGGGCTTT
>Ga0194117_10001802_pt1 | contig 23920 bp, 13 predicted proteins | sample TA2MahsurfametaG_FD_160579 | JGI IMG/M metagenome (GOLD analysis project Ga0194117, IMG submission 160579) | Freshwater microbial communities from Lake Tanganyika, Tanzania - TA2015009 Mahale N1 surface | ecosystem: Environmental > Aquatic > Freshwater > Lake | place: Tanzania: Lake Tanganyika...
ATCGCCAAAGGACACCCACCACAAAGTATCAGCGCAACTGCCAACCAAAAAATACCACTATCCCACTCTCAATGAGCAGAGAAGAAGTCAAGTCAAAACTAAAATCGATTAGGTTTTACGTCAAGACATATAGTACCTCAGATATCATTACTATCAGCCTGTTACACATCATAAGCTGGAGGTGACCAACCAAAACAAACTCATCAACGAATACGTTCACAACAATTACGAATAATATAATATATTAAATCCTTTGCCACATCTGTCTGCGCCGATGATGACTCAGAGTCGAATCCAAGATTCGAGGAGAAGAAGTCAAAAGCTAGAAGTCTACTCTTCATCCAAAAAGAAACAGTTGGGTCAGTCACAGTATAGACCTTAGTTGCAGAAAATACAGAAATTTAAAACTTAGCCCAATATCGAAGAGCTTAAGTATTAGCCTACAAAAGGAATAGTGACATATTAAAATTTATAAAGATTTGACAAAGGAGAAGACAAGACCAATATCAACTTGATAGACTACAGTCGAAGCACAAAAAGATATCTATCAACCAATCCCACATAACATAAAATTTACTAAAGTTTACATCGACTTTATCCATCAGATTTCTCCATAAAAATTGAATAGCCTCCAACTTTTGAACAAAGTTTAATCGAAAGTAACTACATCAACGAAGGCATCCATCCCCGTTTTACCTTCAATCGAGAAAATTAATCGAGGCAAATAAAAGAATAAACATAGAAAAATCCATTCACTGCGGTACAGCTGAAGGAAAAAAGCCCGCAGCTTTATAGTGAAAGATTTAGATATTGTATAGGATGTGAAAAGAGTCTGTTAGAAATCAACATAGAGTATCATTAGTAGGTTTGTACTGAGTTTAAAAATGCTTTCTCGCTTAATTTCGAACAACTTGCTGAGTATATGGGCACCAAAATATAAAAGATACAAAAGGAATTGCTTAACCATATACACTTTCATACTAGTTAGATAGCAATCTAAAAATAACTGAAGAAGTTGGTTTAAGCCTCTTCTCAGAGCAAGAAGTTAGGATTCAGAACTGGCTAGTTTTTAAAGGATCTAAGAAGACTAAATGAAGGCTGTAAGATGGAGCTATAAGAATTATAGAGGGTATCGAAGTTGAATTGGTTCTTACAAATTTACGAGAACATAGGGAAAAAATTAAAAAAATGATCACAATCTAATTTTTATTTTAATTGGATCCGTTAACTTGTTTAGCTTCAGCTTATTCTCAGGCTTGCTTATTTAACCCGACGATTTCAACTCTATCATCTATATTTTCTTCACTGTCGGCCGGAATTCATCATCAGAATATGAACTCTTTAGCTTTACGATGTCCTATTTTTTTAGCTAGAACTCTTCCTAACTGCTTTTAGGATATAAAACTTTTCCTATTATCTTTTCCTATTCCATGGGATCTCTCCTATCTATATCTTTTTTGAATTCAGGAGTATGTACTTAACGTTCTTCAATGGGTTTTTCAAATATTCTTCGAGATCTAGATTTTCTTGATTTGGATTTCTAGGCATCAGATGATGATTTTTCATTTCTACTCATTTGTACACTCTTATCTTACATTTGATTCTGTTGTTTAAATTTGGTATCATGAATGGATTCTTTCTTATCTTTGAAAGCTGTCACTTGTACTGACTTTTCCACATACTCCTTCTCATAGTTGCTGCTTTTAATATCCCTCTCAGTTCTACTCTTATTTCTGAAACTAGTTGTATTTCTGGATCTCTACTAAACATCCTCATTCGTTTGTTCTTAGTTTGAAAATCTCTGTCTTTGGCTTGGCAAATCATGGTGGTACATTTGCCTCATCACAATATCAGTAAAAGTTTTACTTTACATACTACTTTTTTTCTAGGACCCGCTGTTTTTATTTGAATCTAACATCAAACTTTTATCCGCAAGATTTCGACTAAGTGCCTGCCCAAAATGAGGATCGTTTTTGTACGACTCTATCTGATCCAGATTGTTGATATCCTCTACAGCTAAGGCCAGTAATTTGGGAGGATCTTTGTGATTAGCGATGTACTCAATCTATATACTCTTAATCACCAAAAATTTCCAGCAAAAGTAGGAAATGTCTGCTACTATGGCTATCAAACAGATGGTGATAATTATGGCAAGCAAGTTGGCGTTGATATACTTCAATTGCGAAAAGGCTATGATGAAAACGAGTACAGCTATTGGAATTAATCCAAAGATTATGACCAAAACTAAAGCTAATTTATCTTCTGCCAATTTCTACAAAATCTAGTCATATTTAGAACATTTTTTTGTTAACGAGAATCCGATTTCCATTTTTTGTTGGCAGATCTAACAGAATACATTGAACTCCAGAGGATCACCCTCGTACGCTTGATTGTACACATGTTAGAATTTCGTTATGAACCAAGTCTACAAACAACCTCTGTGCACGTATCTTGAGTTACCACTACATCCGCAGGGAGCCACATGCTAGAATCTGTTATACTATTCTTTGTGGGTGCAAAATCTGCATTAGACTTTGAGACGTGCACCTCCGCTATCTAGATGCTGATGTTTGATGAACCGTCGATCGGTCATCAGTGAGGATTATATTATTTTAAATAACGAGTCAATTAGTGGAAAGAAATGTAACTATATTATTTATACCCTAACTTTTAAATGATAAAACTTATGCAATCTATACTTTATTTATGGATTAAGAAAAGATTATTTATTAGAAGTCTAGTATTGGTGAACTAGACCTGGTTAATTTATCTTATATGATTATTTAGCGTTTAGTATTGATTGATATGGTGCTCTCTTCTTATTTATTTATTAATTGTTATAAATATTAATTTCATTTTATGGCAAAAAGAACCAAGAAGGCTGGTATCACCGGAAAGTATGGAACCCGTTATGGTGGAGCCATCCGTAGAATAGTCAAGAAGTTCGAACTCCAACAAAGGGCCAAATACGTTTGCCCAGCCTGCGGAAAGGTACATCATCATTCACTCAGTCTCAACTCAAAAGAGTTGCTGCCGGCATCTGGAGCTGCAGAGCATGCAAAGTCACATTCGCAGGAGGTGCCTACGAGTTCGCCACCAGCGTTGCAACTACTGCTAAAGTCACCATGAACCGTCTGAAAAAACTCAAAGAAGAGTTAGCTAACGTTCCTAAGGAGGAAGAGTAACCTCAAGAGAAAAAGAAAGCTGAGAAGAGATAGAAGAAATAAAAAGCACCTAAGAAAGCCTGATCTTTAGTAATCTATTTAAATACTAAAACAAAGCTATCAAGTCAGACTCATTCACTACAAACTGCAGTAGAGGGCTATTAATGCGAATAAATTTCTGCGTTTATAAATCTACCTTCCGGTTAAGAGCAAACATAAAATACTAGAATAGCAATAAATAGATATAAAGTAATAGTGCTAGTGAGTCATTTTCTAAATCATAGAGTTGGGAAGTCTTCTGTTGACAGCATGGATCTGTTTTTGATTCCTTCATCTCTATATTCTTCGTATCTTGGCTACTCTTCATAAGGCTATTTACCAAATCCCAATTTTTCAAAGATTGATTTATCGATGTCTAGACCGAATCTGCCCTCAGGATGTTTGGAGAATGGTCGATCTTTTCTTTATTTATTTTTCAAGTCCTCTTTAGTTTACAACAGGTTGAGTCTTTCTTTGTTAAACCATTATTTATCAATCGTAGTCTTTTTAACTGGAGCTTTATAAGAAGGTATAGAGTCCAAATCGATGCCTTTTGAGCGATAGTACTATAGTAACGTTATCCTACGAGATTCTTCAGTCTTATTTTCGATCACTGGCTCATTGGCTTCAAGTTAACGTGGCTTTTAAGGCACTTCAGGATTTTCTTCAGGATCTTCCCTCTCATACTTCTACCGATTCAGCTAATCTTTGATATTTCCCACGCTATGGTATCCTCCTCCTGCCTTTTTGACTCTATCTCTAAGTAGATTGCAATTTACTCTCTGCCCATACCAGATTGCCTGTCGAGATAATGTCCCTCAGGGAGCTCTTTGTGAGTATAGAGCCATTTTGTTTTTTCCATATAGGGATAATGATGGAAACACTTGAGTCTTTGAGGAAGGGGTTAATTGAAAGTTACAGGTTAATTTAGTTAGGGAATATTATTAGACTCTATTGGTAGTTTCCTGTGGACTCTGGGCATATGATGAGCTTAATCAGTTTAAAATTACGTTTTTTATGTCTTTCTTCCTCAGGGATGCGGATAAGTTCAGCCTATTCTTCGTCTTCGGTGGTAGTAACTTCTAAAAGTTCGAATGGATTTTTCATTTACATGTATAATTAATTAACATTATAGAAAAAATCTTATAATATTTCATCTATTCATTTTACGCCCAGACTCTGGAGAGATTGAGAAAAATTGATTGCAGCTTCTGAAAGACAAGTATAATGGCTTACGATATTTAAATGAATATTCATAAAATAAGTTGAAAAAAGAAGAAAACATCTTCATATGATCGAAATCCTCAATGATTTGCTCATTTCCTTCTGAAGTGCTATTTAATCCATTCTTAGATTAATTTTTGGACAATAATATTCTTAAATACTCAATAATTTATATTGTAGAGTTGTCGAGCATAAATGAACCCTTTCATCAAAAACTGCAGGACTGGTTTTTACGATGATATACTCAATCGCACCAGCCATTACTGCAAACTGCTCCTCACCAAAACCACGATACATAACAGACTTTAAAATGACTATAGCTCCCTCTTATAAGGATCCAAAAATAAAGAAGCCGAAAACGAACGACGTAGGAATAATCATTAACTTCTAACCTCGCTCATAAAAATAGATCGGAAAAGTACCAGATACAAAAGCTAAAGTGAGAAAGACCAGCTCTTGAAAAAGAAAACTCTGAAAAATGATTATCTAGAAAAACAGAAAGATCTTAGTATTTCCACTGATAACAGAAGACTCTTCAAAAAGATACTAAAAACCGATTCAGAGTTCAGTCAGTAGAAACTTAAACAATTCGACTAAAAAATAACAAAGTACTCTAACCTGATAAAACATCCTTTTAAGTAGATCTACAAAATGGACCAGCAACTTTACAACACATATCGTCTAAAACTGTACACTTTCAAGAATGGATTACAAAAGCATAATAGTCAATAGCTACCCAATTACAGTACATAAAGCAAAGCCATTAGGAAACATAAGAAGAATCGTAAGTTAGCAAAACTTCCTAAAACCAAGTATGTTTTGTATTAATAAATCAATCCATAGATAAAGTAATGATTTAAAATAAACTTCTGAACAATCAATCAATTTTACACCTGTATTATAATTTAGGTTTTTCTGATTTTTCTGTAATTTTGTTTATATTTTTTATAGATTCATGACACAAATATACGAAATCTTAGTCTTACAGTATTTCAATGCTCCTTAAGATAAATTTCTAACTCTTTATCTCCACTCCCACCTAGAAAGATCTAAAATATAAATGATTTATAAACTATTCGTACTCTTCTTCATTCTACCTAATCTCTTTGAATCTAAGAGCAGACACTCCAAAGAGTTTTTCAGCCATAGAGTCATAAACTGATACCCAAATCGAACTACTGTAATCACTAAACTCCACATTTGTATTGTATTTGTAGCTCATCACACTAGACTTGCAATCAAAACATTTTTGGGAGTTGATATTTATTTTTTTCTTGCAGAGATCACACATTTTGAAAACTATTTTGTCTTCCTGAATCTTCATTAGATAAACTCTAAATAAAAAGACAATTACCTTAGATGGTGTGCTTTAGTGTTGTATTTGTCAAGTTGTTGGATCTTATACAATTAATAAATGTTGATTGGGTTGGGATACTCAATATTCTGAGGCAGCAAATGCCCTAGTTTTCTGTATAATTAGCTTTAAGGAAGCAAACGAATGACTGTGGACTCGTTTGCAAAATCCAAAAACACAACTTTTTTCTTTCTGACATCTTCAATAACTACAACTTCTCCCTTTTTAAGATTGAGTTTGGACAAGTTTTTAAGCTGATCTGACCAAAAGCTGACTTTTACAGTTCTAAATTTATTGCGAATAACAACTCTTATGACTTCTTTAGTCTACTTGTGCTCTCCCACTTCCTTGAGACCATAGACTGTTTTCTCTTAGATATCCTAAATGATTCCTATAACATCCACATTCTCATTCTCAATATAGTCAAACTCGTGCTCCCAGTGATAGTACTCTTCTGGAAACTTGCTTGTAATACTTTGTTAGTTCAAGACGTGTAATTTATAATCTTTTTCCCGAAGTCTAATGTAATTAGAAACTTTGTTGTTAATATATTCTAGGCCTTTGATGTAATAGCATTTAGCAATTTTAAGTTCTTTTTACTCTCTTTGTGCCATTTTTCCAAGCAAATTAAGTTTCATAAGTTATCCATTTAGATCTAAAAAGCCCAAAGCCAACATATTAGTACTCGAATCTTTACCTTCTTTGACTGTCATCTTCATTCTCATGAGTTTTCCAATGAAAAAACCATCGTAGCCATTGACTACATCTCTACAAGTCAAAGGATCATCAGGATTCCTGTCTTTGCAAATACCTAAAATCTGCAATTCCTTGTTTATGACTGATATTTTCTTCTCATTCTTCTCATTTTTTTCTGTTTTCTTTGTATGTTAAATATAGTTTATCTAATCTTCACTAATTTTGACCTAAACCTAAGCTACCATCTCTGTCCTCTGATAATTATCAATCTGTTAACCTGTAACTCTACCCCTCTAGACTACTTTCTGAGAGTTGATATTTCTATTAGTTTCCAAAAGTTGATTGATTTGGACATAGAAGCTAAGTTACTAAGGTTTATTGATCTTCTTATCACAGTTCCTCACCTCTACTATTTTTCTAATCATCATTTTTAGTCGACAAATTTTAGTATCATCAAGTTTGCTAAAAAAATCCACCACTTTTATCACATCGAACTTTTTGAACTCCAAAGCCGTCCCATGATATCCACCGAAAGCACTCACCAAAATTTTATTGTTTACCACATCATAAGGACCTAGGAGGGTGGCATCAAAGAAATTTAATCCATCCGACAATCTTATTCTTTATCTATAAACTTGTACATAATTTCTTTTGGATTGTTTTCACTGATCTAGAAGGCAAGTATCTGCAAGATGGGCTGTTGTATGAGCGTGAGTTTTCCAAGATAAAGATCAAGGAGGAACTTATGTGAGAGTTCACTCTGATTCATAATGACGATATATTCTAATGGTTTGCTCCAAATCTATATAAAACTTGAGCCTATTACAAAATCAAAAGCACTCCTCAATTTTTAAAACTGACAATCACTATCTCACTCAAAAACAGCCAAAATTACATACTGGAGGTATAATGAGCTCAATAAGGCGTCATTATGAAGATAACAAAGTGAGGAGATGGATGGTTTTATGTTTTGTAAGTACTAACTTAAATGCAGCTTATACAGTATCGCTTAATTTCCTTAATAACTAAATTTATAGTTGCAAATGACAGATAATCAAGCCATCAACCAGAATATGAAGATCTTCTCACTTATCAGACTCAAAGCTGACTGCAAAATCGCACCAATCCGAGTAGATTTCGAAGCACCTTTCAAGTAGCTCTGTTTTTATTCAGACCAAACATGCCTCCAACATCGATTATCCCCACCTTTAACAATGACAGATCATATTTCACGCCTTCTTTTATCCTACCCGCCCACAAGGTACCATAACTCACTAATATAGAAATACTACGATGAAAATTCGACCTTTGAGAAATACCAATTCGAAGAAAAAATTCAACGTAGTGTTTATGAAACTACCTCTACCCTCAACATTTCATACCCCTCAGATCTCTATGTTGCTGAGCCCAACTCCAGATTTTGCCAAATCTGCCAACAAAGGTTTGAAAATTACAACTAGCATGTCCATCTCAAACAGCATAGAACCAGAGTCCAAAAATCAGATACTTCCAATCTTATCTAATAACTCTGCACATAATTCAGAGTGCAAGTTTAAAGGAGCAACAAGGGCGGCAAAATCAAGGGTATTCGCAAAGATAACAAACGATAAGAGAAAAGCCAGATTGAAAAGAAAATAAGCGAAAGCAAGAAACCCACTCGCAAAGACAATGAGAGTGTGGTTAAAGGTCAAAATTTCAGTACTTGCCTCCTCTAAGATTCGCTTCGGTCGTTCAATGTGTGAGCATATAAATTAGCTACTCAAAGGCTCATTTTTTGATATTTATACTGCTTTAATTAACCATAACTTTACTAATAAATATTATTAAAATTCTTTGATAAACGCAGTCGTAATTATTGATTGCAGTACATCCCCAAACCAAGAATAACAAAAATTAGGTGGTCTATTTTTGAAATTTAGGTTTCACTTCAAACTGTAAAATATAAGGAAAATAATTATTGAGATCGAAGTGGAAGAAAGATGGATGAAAGTTAAGAGCAGATATTGCTCTAGAATTACTCGGTGCTTTTGCTTTTATAATAATCTATTATAAATAGTCTATAGTGAGAGCTTATTGTTTTGCTAAAGTATGGGAAAATACAACAACCAAAATAAAAGATAAGTCATCTTATCCTTTTCAACAAGTGATCTCCAACACTTGTTCTCAACATTTTTTAAATAACTCTGCCTTAAGATAAATATTTTTCAGATGATACAACTACTATTATAATAACTCTTATGAGTTTGTTTTCTATTTTAAATATTAGAAAATATTTATATTTAGAAATGTAATCCCCTTCGAACAAAGCAATCCCACATGATAATCATTACAAAATATATTTTCCTTAACAAGCTTTTGGAAAACCAACCAAAAATAGAAAAGAAGATCCAAGTATGTTCGATCTCCTCACTTGGACTTCAGATGGCTTCGATAAACATTCATTCAAGAAAAATTAAAGGTTCAAGGAACCCACTGAGGCCTACCTTAACATGATAGGCAAGAGTACTTGGATTAGCTAAGCACAAGAAAACTATGTGAACTACCATGAAAACTGTATCTAAGCCGACCCAGCTGTATTGAACAAAATTTAAAACTATATTTGCTAACGGTTGCCTTAGAGTGTTAAAGCGTAGAAGAAGTCACCTCAAAAATGCACTAAAAAAGGAGATAAGAAGTATGGTATTTAAAAAGTTGAGAAGAAATAGAATAAATATCAAGTGAATAACTATGCCAATCCTAAACCTATGTCAAAAAGGCAGATCTAAATTAACATTTAAGATCCAAAGCAAAGAAAAAATAGTTTCGAAGAACACCAGAAATCATCCAAAAAAATAAAAATACAAGATGAAGTCAATTACTAAAATAACTACAAGTAAACAATAAACAAAACATTTGGTTATGAGCTAAAAAAAAGCAGAAACTAAGAAAAGTAGTTCACAGAGCAAGAACAATAGAAAATAATTGAAAACGTAACACAAATTTTATTCAGTTCAAACAAACAACTAGATGGATTCCTAATAGTGCCTTCACCACCTACTTTGGAAAACCACCTTTCTAAAACTACGGCAGAGGCAATACTAATCCTATTGATGGAGGCCTCGTCTATGGTACTTATCTCTATTCACATAATGTACACCCTCATAGAGGAAAAAATCAACCCAAATTTGTTCAATCTTATCCTGTGGCACTGATGAAAGCAAAATCGCAGGGAACTTTATTACCTTCTCATCCTAGAACGAAAGCTGACTTCTCAAACCAAGCATCCAAAACAAATCTTGGTTAAAAAGGTTTTAAGAGTAAAATCGAACCCGAATTAAACAGCTTCATAGATTCTCTAAAAATCTAAACACCCAATCTAACATAGATATAAAAATTTGGAGGCAAAGGTATCTCAAAATTATCAAACACAAGCAAGTACAATCAATAAGGTAATTCATCATGATTATTCTTTTTATAAAACCGAATGTATTTGGAATTTATCAATCCTATTATTTTTAACTATTCACAAGATAAAATGAATCTAAAACATCTCATCTTGAGCCTACTCCTCATCACAATTGCACTCACAGCTCCTTAAGAAGAGAGAGTCAATTCTCTCAAAGGCTTCTACGACTTCTCCAATGAATTTGCGATGTATAGTGGATACCTCAACATTCAGGAGAACCCTCTCATCAGCGCTCACTATGTTTTTATCACATCGAAAAACAATCCAGAGACTGATGATCTCGTTCTTTGGCTCAACGGAGGACCAGGTTGTTCCAGTATGCTCGGTACAATATAATCGATGTAGGTTTTGTTCAATAGTTCGGACCTCATGTTCTCAATCAAGGATCTGACAAACTCGCACCATCTAAGAATCCTTTCTCTTGGAATAGAAAAGCCAATCTTCTTTTTATTGAGAGTCCACCTGGAGTAGGATTTTCCATCAACGAAGATCCTAGCTACATTCAGTACACAGATGGTCGGACTGCAGATGACAACCTCTAAAGTTTGAGAATTTGGTTCAAAAAATTCCCATAATTTGCCAAAAATTATTTCTGGATTGCAGGTTAATCCTATGCAGGAATTTACATCCCATAATTGGCTCATTTATTAGTGTTGAACAAAGATACTTTAATTGATGGTGCAACTCTTAACTTCCAAGGATTATTCATTGGTAATGCCGCGTTGAACGTTGATGATTATTGGAGAACCAAAGTCGCAATAAAATATTTCGAATCTCATTACTTCTTTGGTCCTGAGATTTTGAACCTCATCAAAACATGCAAATACTCAGCTGAAGACGATAGAAATCCAAGCTGTCAAATCGGCTTACAATTGGCTGATAATGTACTATTTTGACTATTTAGGCTGTCGATAGAATCAATCTCTATAACTCAATAGGTATTTGCTACAACATCCAACCTTTACCTTTCGCTAATTAAACCAAAATAACCAAAAGAAGAAAACATTGGTATACTCCTTTCTTCAAGGGATTCTCCAGACTCTCTGAAGAGGAACCAGGATGTGATACTGATGATTCCGGAATGATCAAATTTTTCAATGATCCCGAAATCCAAAAACAACTCAATGTTAGACCTACTCAATGGACACCTTGCAGTGATATCGTTTATGATCGTTACAAAAAGGGAGCACCAACTGTCGCTCTTTTCGAAACCTTCAGAAAAGCAGGTCTTAAAATGATGCTCTTCACCGGAAACGTTGATGCTGTTGTGCCCTACATTTAAACTGAAGAATATATCAGACAAATCGGATGGAATGTAGCCAAACCAAAGAGAGCCTTTAAAAATGCAAGAGGCAGTTTGTAAGGATGGGCAACTACTTATGAGAACAATCTAGTTTACTACGTTGTTAATGCTGCAGGTCATATGGTTCCTTGTGAGAAGCCAGATGCTGCTTTGAATATGTTCTAAAGATTTGTCTCAGACGAACTCTTCTGATGAAGTGATCAGTTAAAATTATAAATACTCTAATTTTTTGATTTATGAATATCTCCTTAAATTGTCTATTATTGCACTTCTATTTTTCGTTAATACATTTAGCTTAGTTTTCCGTTTTTTTTTCTTTATTTTATACAACGAATTTCATCCTTCCTTCTTTGGATTCAAAAACCCAAAAGGTCTTTCTAAACTCATTTGTGGTATTATGCTATAAAAAGTATCCGAGATGATAGGAAAAGCAGGCTTTATATCATATGTATATTATATAATTATCTGTAAGAGATGAAAGTTCCTTAACACAAGCAGAGCCTTCCAAAGCTACTTCACAAAATGACTCTCAAATACAACACTCTGTTCCTACAGAAACTCGTTTTGCTAGAATAATAAAAAATAGACTTCCGACCTATCAGAAATTATGACCTAGAATGTGAAGCAATCCAAATGCTAGTTGGTTTTTTTAAAACCAAACATCAAAACATTTTACTCAAGGCTTTTACTGGGATTAGGGAAAATACTTATTGTAGTCAGTAAAAAGTACGCCAATTAAACCAAAAACCACATGGCACCACCAGAAGAACCTACCTCAACACAACTTTTACAGCTTCATAATGTAGTCCAATCAAAGAAATCTTTTGCCGTACTATCCGGTCAAAAAGAAGCGAGAAAGTTTAAAGTTTAACTGCTAAATCACAACTCAACAGGTCTTCAACGAATTTATAACAATTATTGAACAGAGTTAAGTTGGCCAATAGCAAAAAGGAGGAAGTTCATTCTTTCCGAGAATCACAAAATAATAAGTCTAAAAATGAATTGAGAGAAAACTACAGCCAGTAAGTGGGTAATGCGTGGAAGGCATCCAAAACAGCGCAAAAAGAACAAAGATATCACACAAATCTTTCAAACTGTGATGCTAAAGATGCAAACTACTACAAATACTACAAAAGTCAAGTACTTAGTACACGAAACAGTCGAAGATAGTTCATAATGGACAAATTCAATCAAATATAGAACAAAATCGAATAACTAAGTGGTAAGAAATAGCCCAGAAAACCACAAATTAGCAAACAAATCCTTAATGAGATCAATAATATCAAATAAAGATTTAAACTACAACTTTGAATTGATTTTTGTATATTTTGTGCTACGTCTTTATCTACCAGTATTTTATAATAAACTACTTTTCATAAACTAGCTACAGATACTTTAATTCATAAAATATCAAAAGTCCACTTCAGTTTTTAAACCTCATGCTTCTCTATCTACTTTTTGAGCATCAGCTTCGTATTTTAGATGTCTGGTTACATCAAAGAAGGGTCATTTCTCATATCGAAGTAACTCTATTCTTTGTTTAGAGCTTGCAACTACTATCTCTTTATTTTCCTTTGCTCGTAAAGTCTTTCTAGAATCCTGTCAACACACCTCTTTGCCACTACAAAAATCTCATCATAGATTTATAAATCATTGAGATAAAGTTGTAGTTTAGGCATCATTTTGTCTATAAGTTCTTGAGGCTGGAAACACTCGATCATTAGTCCATAAAGATAAAGCACGTGAAAATTAAGTTAAATATTGAGTTTATGCGGAGGAAATACCAAAATTTATAGTTTTTGAGTTGAACTAACTAACTGCTCCCTTACTAGATAGATCATACACTTCAAAGCATCAAGTAGCAAATCGTCTTTAAGTTTATCAACAGGATAGACTAATATTCTATGTATCAACTGATATTATATTTCTTTCTTATAGTTAGGTTGCTTTATGTTTTTGATAGCAAAAGGGATGCTCAAAACTGCCTGTTAGATCATGGCTTAAGACTCAAAACTCTCTATAATACACAAATGTACCCACAGAAAATGGCTCTTGAAATTATGAAGTCAAACTGCTCATTGGACATTATGTTGAAAAGTTTTAGCTTTTTGGTTAGAGCTAACCTCATTAAAGCTGTATTTTTTGGGTGGGATTTCTTATAACCTTGATAGATGATTTAAGTTGAAGCTTTATCAAACTACATAAGAATGGATAGGACCATCGCTATAATGTAGTCGGTATCTTTTCCTTCATTGGGGTTGTAAGTGACCATGGATGTCAACACAGGTCTAAAAAATTCTTCCAAAATAGTTGATTAAATTGTAAGACCCTCTTTAATTATAATTTAAAGAGTAGTCATAAATAACTTTGCTTCTCTTGGACTCATCATTTAGAGGTCATCGGTGAGAGTAGAATACAGTCTCAGCTGATTTGACTACATAAAATAGGTAATGTTAATAATTTGTTGCAGATCTATCCTCTTCTAAGGATCCTCATTAACCATATTGAGCAATAGCTATCTCAATCCTTCGGAAATAGCACCCCAAAAGCAAGAATTTCTTAGTTTGGTATCGATATTATACAGATTCTAGTAGTAATCCTTTTTATCTTTTGGTTCAAAAAGCAGTTTGATTTATTGTGGCAAAGATTAATTTGGACTAACTTTTTACTTTAATTTCTATCTTACTTTATCCATTGTTGTATATAATGTTTTCGTACTTTCCTTTTTTGGTTTTTTATCATCTTTCTTTAAAATTGAATCATTTTCGTAAACACAATTCAGAAAATTGATAAGGGAAATTCCAGACGTAAATACCTTCGATTTTTAGTGAGATTTACCATACTAAAGTTCCTATGGAGAAATAGAACTAAAACCTCGCTTTTCTTCACACCACAACATCACTCTTCCCAAATAAAAGAAACACCGCCCAATCTAAGCACTGGATTTCAAAATTTTATGCATCAAGATCCTCAGCTGAGTCTCGGACTTTGGTTTGACAAGACAAAGAGGTAGGCATTTGTGACAAATAGCAAGAGTATCATTCGATTGGGATAGAGGTCTTACTTATTTGATGGGTAAGATTAAGGTAGATGGTATAGGTGTGGCTCGATGGGGTGATTTGACGATAATAAGTGAGAGATCTTCCTGCGGATGATGAATGAATCTTAGAAACTTGTAGGAGCCTGGCAATTTAAGTGGTTTTTATCGAATATTGTACTACTTTTAAAGTTAGTTTCCCATTATTTTATGATAAAAAGACACAATAATCACAAAACGTCAATAGTCCCATTTTCTATCGGACAATCAGGTGGAAAAGGATTAGTCGGTAAGAACCAGTTAGAACTGCCGAAAATCTATCTTAAATTGGTCATCCTTGACCCAGTATCAAAAATGTTCTAAATTAATCAATCATTTACATTTTTAGTTATTCCCTAAGTAAAGGATTATAAAGTAGTAATGTTCTGTGTTGAAGTTATCATCTGAGTTACAAATAAAAAGCCAATTGAAGATGCCAACATGTATGAAGTAATGCAAGAAATGTAGTAGACATAGTAGGAAGTATTTGAAAGCTGACTTGCGTAGAATTCACCTGTAAACCAATCTATAGTGAAGGTCACTGCAACCATAAAGAGTCCAGTCTTCATTAAAACAATTTTACTGTAGAATAGATGAGGAAAAGAATGAAATACTTATGATTGAGTTTACCTACGCAATTTGCCACCCACGGACAATGATGATCCATTCTCTGTATACATTTGTTACAAATTCTACAGTGATGAAATCTCTGCTCTTTGACAAGATCACATTTGAAACAGTAACTGATTTCGTTGAGGGAAGTTATTTCTTGCCTGTAATAAGATGAGTATTACAAATTGACTTCATTTCTAATTCGTTTAGCTCTCCATGCCTTCTTCATCTGCGACTCAGTCTTCGCCTTCAGTCTCAATTACTCTAACTCGTCATTGTAATGAAGATTCTTTTTCGATCAAAAAGTACTATATGGTAACTTGAGTAGCCTGGCTCACAGTATATCGCCTTGTAGTAACTCACACAAGTTATCGAAACCACTGTGATAAAGATAGGAACGATTATTAAAAAACCCAGAGGATTCTAGATAGAGTGAAGTTTACATGTGCGAAGAGGAGAGGACAGTAGAGGATGAGATAACATGAAGTTTAGAATGTTATAATGCACCAAACGAATGTCACTACCAGTATGGCTTGTAAATCCATAATATTTTAAATTATAATCTGATAAAAATTCATTGTACCCTAAAATAAAAGCACTAAAAATTCTCTCTAAAATAAACTATCATCTACAGTTTTTCTTTTTTATGATTTAGGTTAAGTGAAATATTTCTTAGACCAAAATTATCAGACAATTAAGATTGCTATCATAAGGAATCGTGGTGCTGGGTAACAATGTGGAATGCAGTCTCAACATCCGAAATCAGAACATGTCTATCTCTCACTTAAATTCCGAACTCTCGTTCGATAGCCTCATGGATATGGACGCAGGTCTAGATGTCAATAAATCCTCCTTAATCACGCCAGTGAGTATTAAATGAAATGGGTACTCCCTTAGTTATAGTTATATTACGTTCCATCTCTCAGGATCGATTTGATTGAGTTTGTTATGAACCACCTTAATGATGCGTTTGGCAGTAAGTCCAGGCTACTTTATCATTGGGTTACGTGGTGATGAGTTTAGCTGTGTTTGGGAGGTGGGATGTAGTTGTATTTGGGGACGAATGCGAGTGTTTTGGCAGTCTGAGTGAGGAGGCGATTTATCATGAATAAATAATGACTTTAATAAATCAATCACCAAATACAATATTAATAGATCAGAGTACTAACTTGTGGCTTGACTCAATTACTTCCTACCATTATAAACCAAGTTAGCGACTGTTCTTCAAACTCACTGCGAACAGAAATTCACTCTGATCGTCACAAAGTAGTAACCTCTACTTGAGAAAAAGCAAGTAAGAAAGAATCAATTTGTAAAGGAATTTAAAACCATTTTTTTTGAATTGATCTACCACCTAATGCATGTATTCTATCGGAATGTAGTTGCTCATAAGACTCAGAAGCCACCCATTGATGAATGTTTATGGCAGAATCTACAGATTTAGCATATGTAAATACAGGTCATTAACTTTGACTTATAAAAGGTCTATGATGCTGTTACAATGGTTTTTTAAATGAACAAAACCCTATAAATAGACTGTTCTTAACTACTTGACTTCCATCATCTAGACAAAGGCCCAAAATGTTTCCTAGGCGTTTTTGATATGATATAATAAAACTCCTGCTATCATATTCATTCCCTGCACATAGCCCATTTCATAATCATAAATACTGTAGGCAACAAGAATACTTCTTAGCATCCTTTTGAAATGGTCATTTGAGCGGAAAGTAGGACAGTCTGAATGTGTACGGTCGATATCTTTGTCAATTTGTATCAGATCTTAGTTTTTAGGTTTTTATTTCAAGAGTTTTTTAAAAGTTATATGATCGTTTTTCGTTTTAGTTTTAGTCCATTAAGTCCTCCAAGGACAAGGTTATCTGCAAAGGCAACCTTACTAGCCTAATTTCACTCCATTAAAACCACAAAGAAAGTTGAGTTTACTCCAATTGAAAGCAGGCTTTATTGTATTGTACTAGATGCTTTCAGTTATGACACTTTGAGTGCGCCTAGTTGGCGTAAAATCCAGTCCGATCTTGCTGTGAGGTTACTAACTCTAAGCGTACTCCTTCTTTTTAGTCTGAGCCAAAGTAGTGCATTCACTCATTTTCTTTTTTATTGTGATTTTAGACTTAGGTTTAAGTTGATTAATGCGATAATTCAATTCAGATGAGTTCAGAAGAGATAGTCTTGATATTTTGGACAGCTGACTGGTCTAGTCCTCTTCTATACTTTTCCTAGAAATGTAGGTATATGTCATGTAAGGAGATACCGGTTCTGAGTGGCATTAATGAGCCATATTTTATTACTAACTATTAAATTTGATTGACTGCACACACAACCGATAATATACCTTTTACTCCGCTCTAAAATACTAAAAGTTTATGCATTTTCAAAACAAATGCAAATAACTAAAAAATGGGCAAATTACAAAAGAAGATCAATTCAAGACATAAACTGCAAGTTCAAATTGATTCTTTATAATAATCAACAAATATGTTAGACGAGACTACAGGCCCCCGCAAGCATGAAATCATGGTCTAAAATGAGTCCAACAAATGTTTCAGAATGTACAAAACCATTCTTGAAATTATGGACTACAGACAATATATTGTCCCTGAAGAATCGCGCACTATAACTTTTGAAGAGTTTGATTATCTCTTCCAAAATAAGGAACTCAGAGACAAAAGAGAGATCTTCCCACCTTTGGAAATGGAAGACTAAGATTAAATTGACCCTTCCATCGCCGTGTTCTACAACTTCAGTAATGAAGAGATCACTGCTGAGTACATCAATAGGATCGTCAAATCCTGTGATAAAATCAGAAAATTCTTCTTAGTTGCTCCCACCCAAGGCAAAGGTAAAAATACCACTTTCACCCTCGATAAAAAGGCTCAGGCTTTTATTTCCGATTTAAGTAAAAAGGACAGAACTGAAAAATACCCTTACAAAATTGAAATCTTTAGACAAGATGAACTCCAGTTTAATGTCTTGAAGCATGATCTTGTGCCACCTCACCGTCTATTGACTGAAAATCAAAAAGCTGAGCTCCTCCAAAAATAGTAATTTTGTTTTTACTTAGTAAAGTAAAAGAGTCACAACTCCCCAAAATTTTATTAAGTGATCCCGTTGCCAGATTCCTCGGATTGAAGAGAGGTCAAGTGGTAAAAATCAGCAGAAAGAGTGAGACAGCAGGAACCTACACAACTTACAGGATTGCCATTTGATTTGGATACTTTTATGAACTAAATATTTGAAAAGTATGATTTGTTATTATGTATAAAAAATCAATAGTTTAGTTTTGATTTTCTAGCAGAACTATCTGCATAAACTGTTGTTCTAGTCATCAATACACCCGCTTCTTCTACTTTAGCTCTTGCTTTAAGAACTCGAGCTTTTCTATCAATCAGGTTTCTGACAATATCGTCTTACTAAGAGTATCTTTCTAAGTTTACTACTAACTTTATTATAAGATAATTACATCGGAATTTAAGAGGGATAGGTTTTCGAGATGTTTTCTGCAATACTCTATATCATCTCTTAAATTTCCATTTAGTTTGCCTAGTTTCTAGTTTTAGCCTGCCAATCCAGCAATCTCTTTCTTTCCTTCATCAACTTGGTTGATCCTCAATCTATAAGTATTTTCAGCTTGATTTAGCATTTTTGTCAAATCATTGTTTCTCATGATTTATGCTTGCGTTCCTTTTTGATAGTGTATGGCCTCAGCTTTATATTTTTCGGAAAGACCTGAGACTTCAGCAATATCTTTCTGCAGATTGATAAGATCATTCTGAGCATTTGAAATTTGGTTTTCCAAATTGCCCACATCTTACACAATATTGTTAATTTCAGCATCCAAGTTGTTATTTTAATTTTCATAGGCAATAATTTTCTCTTTGAGAATGTTCTCCTCATTTTTTAGCTGCCCAGCATATTTCTACATATCATCAATCTTCCTTTTTATTGTATCATTGTTGTGATGTAAATCTCTTAAGTTGGCAGACAAAAGTTAGTTATCTTTTCTCACACCAGCTGCAGATTGATCCAGTCTCAATTTTTCATTTAATAACTACTCGTTATCAGCTAAATATTTGTAATTGTACCTAACAGACTGTTCAATTCGTTTTTGAGCTTTTATATTTAGATGGCTCTTTGGTCTAATTGTCCAATCAAAGTGTTTTAGTCACTTTACAGGTCATTAATTTCTAGATTTTTTTCTCTCAAGTCTGCCCTCAAAGCATCTATTTCATTTTTGAGCTGTGAAATGGTGCGAAGTGCGAGATCATGGCGCTCTTTAAAATCTGCATCTGCGTGTGCCTGCATTAATAGATAGATACTTTCTCATCTGAGAGTAATCTAAATCGATATTCTAGTGCTCTATATTGGTCTTCGAGTTTGATAAGTTCTTGTTCATTCCTTTTGAGTACGTAAATCTCATCCTGAAGATGTCCAATGATAATATCTTTCTGGTCTGACTAAACTTTGAGAGGGGAGTAAAAGTAGGGTGATCTTTTGGAGCTGCTCATTTATTACTAAAATTAATAAAGTTATAATACAAAGTATAAAGTTATAATACAAAGTATTTAACTTTAATCCATAATAGCTTCTTTACTTTATATTTGAAAATACTCTAATAAAGTCATAGTGATCAAGAAATCGAACTGTTATTCTAGTGCTATGCAGAGTTGATTATTTTCTCTACATTCTTTTTGAACTCCTTTATTCCATTTTAGGACTCTTCTACTTCAAAGTAATTTATCACAATGTAATTAGCTAAGTCATATATATTGTCATCTGGATGAAATTGCAACTCTTCAATTATCTTCGCCCCGCCGTTTCTGATCAACTACTCTGCTATGAGATTGACATTTGATCCTCTTTACCTCATCTTATCTTGGGAAAATGTCAGGATGAAATTAAGTGAGTCGAGTGCATCAAATACACACTTTGGTTTACAACTTTAAAGGAGAAGTATATAACAGTTGGTGATTTCTGTGTTAACATAAATTTCATCTAGAGATAGTGTCTTGCCTGCCCAACAGATATTCCTAAAAAAAAAACCAATTTCGCTGCGAACTTCTTCCACATCACTCACAAACAACTACAGCAGCTTTTAAACTATTGCATCATTTGCTAAGATCATTTGTATATGATCTAGACATTTACTTGCTGCCAAGTTAGACAATATCCAAGTAGATTATCTCCTCAATACTTTCTTGCTAACTTTAATGCATTTTTACAAGAGATCGAGAACTTTCCTCTCCATAAGATAATCCATGTATTCACCTACCGAAATCTGTCCGACTATTCTTAGGATCGGAAAAATCACATCGTAGTCATTAGTCTACAGAGCTATGGGGATCAAAGTGTCAAGCAGATTGACCTCTACAAGATCTTTGACTCTGTTTTTTTCTACTGTATAGTGATAAGATAATGCCCAACAACTGTCAATAAAGACTTCCAAGTTTTTTATACAACCCAAAGCCAGCATTGTATAGATTATTCTTAAAAAATTACTCACTTTATCAAATTCAGGCAAAGGTTTTCCACGACAAAGAATGCTGAGACTCCAGCAGCATTCTGTTTTAAATTAATTTCCCATTTATTTACTGAAAATTAAATTAATAATTGCGTCACCTGCACCTGCATCTAGCAACTTATCTCGATATTTAGCACAATCTGTACTAATATTCCCGATAGCCCACACAGCCTGTTACACAATCCCTAATTCTCTTTTGTTCACCATAGCCACAAGTTTTGGAATTATTCCTCCACTGACGAGAGCTTCGCATTGAGAACCAGTTCCACCAGCTATATTTGCAATTGACCATGTTGCTTCAAGTTTAACTTGGGGTGATTCTGGATAGTCTGTAAGTTAAATAAGAACATCAACTAACTCTGTGTCTATGATTTGTTGAATCACATCAATATTAAGAGCCGATAGTCTGCGTATTCCAATAGCGCCGTAAATAATGTCAGTCGTGTTTTTCGATGTGATAAGAATGGCCAATTAATTGAGAGAGTCTATGGTAATTTCACATTTATTGGCTCTAAATATGTAAACAAGTACTTCTTTATTTATTCAGAATAGCGTTAGTCTATTATGATGAATTGATTTTCCTAATGTTCATGTACTTCTGTGTTCGGATCTAAAATAGATGTGATTGTTTCGCTCTCTTCTTTTTCTTTTTATTTCTAACTGGTATTCCGTTTTAGAAGTGGATTTGTAGCCAATTTTTTCCTTTTAAGATTAAAAGTAGCTTCACGCTCATTTCGCCGAATATTTACTTTTTCTTTATTTAGTTGACGCTGATAGCACCCCTCTTATTCGTCTGCATTAAGTTCCTATTTTCTGCGCATTTGATAATCTAATGAGTAATTTTATAATTTATTTTTATAAGGACTACTTATGCATTTGCACATAACTGCGACAAATACCCAACATTTTTGTAGAAAATGAGTCATAATTTATCTCTCAACTTCAAATACTTTAAGCTTTTTTCTTATTGTTTTAGAAAAAAAGAAGGATATCGTTTTGATTGTATGCAACTCTCAAACGAAGCAATCTGTAGCTGAATGTAGATGAGTCATAGATATCAAATCAAACAATCATTTATGAACGTTATCGTAAGACTATCCCTCTTCATTAACAGATGACTATGTTGCCAGATCAGTCTAAACTGATTCTAAGGAGTCAAGCTGATCCATTTCAATCTCATTAAGAGGTTGAAATTCTGTTTGGGGAGGTGGTTTGGACCTGCGATGGTTGTGGATGATAGAGAAGACAGGTTCCTCGATGTTCATCTTCAAATTATAATATAATCATTATATTCTCAACAGTTTACATACTTATATTTTAATTATAACCTCTCCCCTGTATTAAATGCAGCATTTCCTAATACAATCAAAAAATAAAGATGTCTGCTGTGTATCTTTATTTCTATAGTTGGATAAATTTCCCTAAATAATAGTACCTATGTTCAGTTTAAAGTGTAATAGTATTAACAATCTTTATATTATGTTTAGCCTCACTTATGAGTCAGATTAGCATTTATTGATTATAGTATATTTCTTAGAAATGGCTGTTAAATAATCAACAATAATAATGCACACAGCTCTCAACGATAAAGAAAACTAAATACCCCTACTTCCATTAGACTTCAAGAAAAAAAACAAATCCAAACCCAACTCAGAACGCACAAATTCAAACTCCTCCCTCCTGCGTTCTCCCAATCCTAAGCTCATATCCAACAACACCATCGCTTTGCTCTAAAAGAAAAAACAGTATTCACAAAGTTTGAGGTAGAAAAATGTGCATCCAGAGGTGAAGAGAGGTAGAGTATCTGAAGTTTTGCAAGATAAAATCAATAATTAAATTGCCAAATTTCAAGCAGATGCACTCAAACTTACCAAACTTGATACTCTCAACCATGAGAACGAATACTATTCGACCAGAACACAAAAAGATGTTGAACCTAAAAAAAGTACCAAATGTTCTGTATTTCATACAATAACGAAAAAAGAATAGAAAAGCAAAGTTCGAGAAATTAAGAAATAGAAAAGCAAATTTAAGTAAAGTTCAACATTGATAGAGAGTTCCAAGAATCTTAGCTTTAACCAAAATATAAGTATGATTTCCATTTCTCAAAATTTTGCTGAGGAAATTTTGAATCAAGACTTCTCAGTCATCGATAAAATAAACTAGATGTCTCGCACAGAAAAAAGGACTTAGCTTTGTTCAAGGTAGGTTGATTAATGCTTTGGACCCTACTAGACAGAGTAGAAAAAAGAGATATAGATGATTAAGAAGCAGAATAATACTTTTAAGAAGGAACTAGCTAACTTTAGAAAGGAAAATACTTCTCTCAAAAGATAAACAGAAGAACTAAAAAGTATTTTATTTTATAGTTAGAACAACTATCACTTATTCAAGAAAGAAACTAATACCTGGAGAATCAGTCCACTGAACAGTTCAAAATGCTGTAGTCACTACAAAACAAAGTTAGTTAATCTATAGAATTTCTCCCTGAATTAGACATGAAGGAAGATTCATTTGTACAGTCAAAAAATGAAAACGAATAAAAACTAAGAGAAATAATTGCAAACTATGAAAATGAACTTTTCTAGGCCACTAATCAGAATAAAAAACTATAGTTTAGAAACTACATGTTGTAAAAAAAACTTATGGATGAAGGAGAACTCCATAAAAAGCAAATGGCTAAATAGACCTCAGTATGGAAATAGCGATACATCAAAGCCAGAAACTAAAATCTCCGCCTCAAAGATAGTAGAAGTCATATGCTTTTTGAAATGTCCATCTCACAGTAATCTTGAAACATTTGATAATTACACTTTTTACTCAACATATCTGTTTTTAGATAATATTAATTTTTGTTTCCTTAAAATCATAGCGTTTGATCATTTGCGAATTGATTTTTTATCATGGGATCGGCTGGAAGCACGAGGTGGACTTAACTTTTCCTTATTCTTCTCCATGGCAAACACACCGGCATAGAAAAATTTTGCCTTTGCTGAGGTACTTGTAGTCTCCACTACTTTGGCAGGACTCGAATTTTTGAGCATTGATTATTATTATAATTTGGATTAGTTTGCTTCTTTTCAATATTTGACTAATTTTATTGAATTAAAATTTTACAGCTAGCTCACCTTCAACACACAAGCAGTCATCTTACAGATTTCAATACTAAGAAAATTCAAGAACACAAAATACGTCATAGACATATTTTTTGGTGGAGAGAACAGTAAAGAGAATGGTGGCAAAAGAACAAGATATTTTAAGAAGTATCAGTAGATATAATCATACATCCAGCTATTCAGTTTTTGGAAACAAATACGGAGCGAAACTAAATTCAGTTTTGATTAATATCGTGAAGGAGTCTTCATCAAATCTTTCTTTAGAGCTATCATCCACATGCCCAGTTTATAAAGTTATCCCAACCTGTTCGCAAACAAAATTCAAGAGTAACCGTAGTTTTTGAATCTAATGGTA
>Ga0194117_10001803_pt1 | contig 23912 bp, 15 predicted proteins | sample TA2MahsurfametaG_FD_160579 | JGI IMG/M metagenome (GOLD analysis project Ga0194117, IMG submission 160579) | Freshwater microbial communities from Lake Tanganyika, Tanzania - TA2015009 Mahale N1 surface | ecosystem: Environmental > Aquatic > Freshwater > Lake | place: Tanzania: Lake Tanganyika...
AAAAGCATAATTTTTTGTTTAATTATCTTCAACTACGTATAAATAGCTAGATCCTGTGATGTCTTTGAAATGTCAGCATATTTCTGATTGGAAATCATTAGACATTCCAATAATTATTGTATGGATTTGCTACTTCTGGTCTAGTATATCAAAAATTTATAACAATCTGAAGTTTTGGATAAAAATTTACTTAGGAGAGTCATAAGTCAGTTAAAAACATCTTTTATAAATCTATGATTTTTATAGTATTTAATAATATCATTCCGTTAGATAACAATCGATGAATGAAGAGCACAACCTTGTGAGCCAATTTCAGAAACTTACTCTATAGACTATTCAAAGCTAGAAAAACAATCGCAATACATTGATTGACTTAATTTTATATGAAGAATATGAACGTAGTGTAAGAGAGTACGAGTAGTATTTGCTAAAATTAGAGGCAGAGAGATAAATATTCATAAATCAAAATAGTTCTTCTGGAATGCAAAACTATCATTTTTGATTGTATGTCAGATCTGATTCCTACTTGGATTGAAGTATATTTAGAGGAGTTTAAATTAGCACTTATAATAAATTAACCAAACCAAGAGAGCATACATAAGTGTATCGGCTTTAAGACTCTGCCCGTATCTATTTATAAACTTTCAATATACTCTAAAAAAAGAGTTTAACAAAGAATACATTTATAATAAATTCCGAAGAAATCATGAATATTCTTGCACTTAGATTATTAAATGAATAATCATTTTAAAGAAGTGTTATGTAGAGTGAAATTTCAACTTCAGCAGCTTCAGTTCAGTCATTACCGAACCCTTCCCTCAATAAAAAAATATAAAACAAAACAAGCGTTTTAAACAACTAGAGTCCGAGATGCCGTGCTACCTCCGATGTACTAGAGCGTGAAGTAATGGTTTGGTTCGCTTTGAAAGGAATTCATGAGGGATTTCCTTAATAACTGTTATAAGATCAAAACCTACTTCAAAGGAGATAAATAAATTCTCGGCTGCACAGAAAATCATGCGAAAAATCCTCCTGTTAGTTAGGAAAAAGAGTTGGCTACAAACTTCATATATCTGTTTGATTTTCATCTCGTTTACTACCTCTCAATTTTTTTAGAGTATAAATACTGAGAGCACAAACTTTTTTCTTTTATTATTTTTTATTATTTTAAAATTATAAGTTTAACAGATATAAAAGGGCTTCAACTGAACATCAAATCAAGTTCCCTGCTCCAGTGGAAGTATTGGTATTTGGCTTCTTGTCTAAGAAGTTGAAGTCCAAAGTGGTAGTTTTCTGTTGCTGGTTCATTTGCATTGTACCAAATGCAGCCATATTAAAACCTCCGTTATTTCCTACACCTCCAATTGTTGCGAATGTATCTGGTTTGTTATTTTTCAAGAAATCTGGTAGAGTCTTAGGGTCGGGTTGTTGTGGACGATTAGCATTTAAATTTTCATAGTTTGTAGTTTGGAAAAAATTTTTTATTGTATTAATCTATCCATCATTTTGATGTTGAGTGTTAATAGCTGGGGTTGGAAGATTTAATCCAAAATTTGTTTGGGATTGCTGACCAAAATTAGTAGGATTTGTGGAGTTAAAACCTCCAAAGTTATTTTGACCCATAGTATTGGTTTGGAATAACAGATTCAAGGTACTAAAATCTTGAGGCTGAGGAGATTGATAACAGATTTGGTTGGCATTATAAGTTTGATTTTTTGAGCTACTAATACTGAAATCTAATGAGTTTTCGACACTGGGACTCTGTGTTGTTTTTTGATTGATAAAATCATTAACGCTGATATCTGTGAGTGCGCTATTAGCATTCGAATCAGTTTTCAGAGCTGTCTAAACGGAAAATACTTCAGGTGAAGGTTTTTTTCCAAAACCTAAATTTCCAAGTGTTATCTATTATTTGGCAGGTGGTAAGAAATCGAAATTTGTAGTTTTATTTCCAATTGTTGTTGAGAATTGTTTGGGGTTGGTTTGAACTTGATCGAAGGCAAGTCCAGTTGAAAAGACATGTCCTGATGAAGGGAAGCTTGCTTCAAAATTAAATCCATTTATTGTAGGAGTTTGAGTTGGAGAAAAACTTGGCAGGGGTGGTGATGATTGTTTCTTGGGTTCATCAGCGAAAAAGTCAACTTCATTTGCGGTTTGGTTTTTTAGATTCAAGCTACTAAACATTTACTGCATAGTTCCGAATTATTCACTGTTATTGGTTTTGGTTGGTTTTGGAGCTAAATCAAAAAAGGATTCCTATTTTTTTGATTAACTAATACTCTACAAGAGGTTATTCTGTTGAGTTACTTATGTTTTTTATTAATCTCCAAGCAGATCGATTTTATTCTGAACAACTGGTGATTTTTCTTGAGGCTTTTTCTCAGAAACTTCAGGTGCTTGACCAAAATAATTAGGAAAAGATCCTCCCGAAAAAGCATCCCATCCTGCTGATTATCCAGTAGCTTCTTTTTTCTTTTTCTGAGGCCCTAGAGCTCCAATGCTCAAAGATATTTTTTTATTGGGCGGATTGAGTTGGGCGAGGTTGACCTTGATATCTTTAACTTCTTCCTCGTATTTTTTAAACTCAGTATTAGTTTTTTGTTGTGTATACAGATGTGAGAAGACCTTATTATTGATTCTTAGTTAAAAGGTTTCTCCTTGTTGGATGATATTGAGTGCGAAACCATCAAGTGTAAATGGATACTGAAAGGAAACATTTGCTGGTAATTCGTTTTCTAAGAGTATCTTGCGGTCAACCGTGATTTTGACTTTTCCCGAGATAAATGAAAAATCAAGGATGATCACGTGTTGTTTATTTTTGAGAGAGATTTACCAGGTGTATCTTTTCTTACTGCCTTTCACATGCTTGCCCACTTCCTAGACATCGAATCTTAGTGCCTGTATTTGCTACATTTTAAATTAAATATCAATTATGTTTGATAATCTATCTTAATATCGAATGAAGTACTCTCTTCTTACAATTTTACTGCTTCAAATCATCAATCTAACCTTGTCACTACCTTAGCCTGTCTATACAGTGCACTACGTTAGAAACTATAGGACAGATCAAATAGCATAGAATTTCGGTTGTGGAAAGTCGATTATCTATGGCACCTATCTGTATCCTTTGGGACCAGTAGATGCTCTATATGCTTTATTGAATTCTCAAATTTATGGATTTAATTCAAATTGTCAACGAACAAGGACTTATATAAAAATATTTGGAGAAGCACAAGATTATACAAAACTATATGACTCGAACACAATCGACCAGATTGGGCTGGTATTAGGGAGAAGCATAGTTAGAAATGTAATCGTAGACTGGAAATATTTGCCAGAAGGTGGATAAAGGTAAAAAGCTATGAGGACATTGGAAATGACAATAAATGGTTTAAAAAACAGAGGATTTAATGTTACAATCAAAGCTCCCGCAAGCTACTATTGTCTTAGTGTCAATGGTAAAAGATATATATTGGATCAACCTGCTCATGATTTCATTACTTAACTCTATGGCTAAGAGCCAGGAAAATATACATCTTATTAGAGTATATTTGGCATTGATGGAACAGGTGCAAGTTAAATAGGTTATTCCAAATAATGTCCCAAATACCCAACAATATCTCAACTCTAAAGTCTGTCTTCTTCGCGAAAAGTTTATCTTTAAAAAACATTGGATTCATCTCAACCTGGATACATCGGAACCAATATTTAGAAATTTCTGGAAAAGGCAAGTAGAAGTGACATCTACTTTTATGACGAATATCCTAAGCAAATGGTTGATTTCTGATTATTTACAACAATAGATATTATATTTGAAGATTTATAAAGATGGAGGAATCTGATAACTTGCTAATCACCACTCTACGCTAGTTTATAAAAGTGTCGCCTAATATCAACAATCTTAAAGACATTAGAACATAATAAATCTTTGCTATCTCAATCAACGTACTAGAACAACTCAATTTTGATACTGCAGAAGTCAAGTTGCTTTCTGCCAAGCAACAAAAGTTTAGAGCGATGGCTAAACTCAACCAGTCACTGCAAGCAGCCCTTTAAACACAATTCTAACTCAATGATCTCATGAATCCTTCTGTGCCATTTTTGAGGAAGTTTATGCTTATGCTTATAAATAAACTTGGCTCTGGGTAAAGCAATTAAAAATCTAAAATGAAAAAGTAGGTAATAGAAAATAAGAAGTAAGGCATAAAATAATTGAAGAAGTGGTTAGGTGAAGAATGGATCCACCCTTCGCTTTGTGTTAAGAAACAGAAGTACAGAGGCTATTTTCTCCCTTTAACTATCAACAAAAATATGCTTAAAAATAATATCAACTTGACAGCGGAGCTGAACAATCCTCTGTTATCTTGCAACAATCAAGCTATACTCAACGCTACTTCTGATAAATTGAATCAAAGAGTCAAGTAGTTTGAGGCAAATTAAGGTTTTTCTAGAAAGTAAAATTAATAGGCACAAATTAGACTGCAAAATATAATCAAGTTCAACAAAGATGATTGGAATATAACTGGCAACAAACTGCAAAAACTAAAAAAGAAAGTGATAGAGACTTAAAATCAAAATTAATCATAAATACAAGTTCCTGTAGTTGGATCAGTGTTTAAACTTGAGCTTGAGTAGGCTGAAAGCTAATAAAAGAAAAAGAAAGAAGAGTTCAAGCCTAAATTCTAAAGAAACTAAGTCTAATAGACAGCGGTAAGTATGAATCCTTTATAGCTTTTAAAGAAGTAGGCCTAAAACAGAAAAAGATAATATGAGAACGAGATCCAAGATATTTTGAACTAGCTAAACCAGAGAAAATAAGCCATTTAATAGTGGGAAAGAAGGAAATAATAGATTGAAACCCAGAATATTGCAGATTAATAGAGAATAACAAAATTAAAGCAGTAGACGATCGAGCTGAAGAAAAAGGTTGAAAAAAGACAGACCATCCTTGCAACTTTAGAAGGAGAAAAAGATATCGAAGAGGAGACGAACAAGCTCCAGGGTGAACTCGATATGATTGAAAATCAAGTTAAAGAAGAAGTCAATAGAATCTAAAAATAAATCAAAGAGATGGAGACATAATCGAAAGAAAAAATGGAAGCCCTGGGAGATTTAAAAGCGAAGCTCGCCAGAGTATAGGATTAGTACTAAAAAATATGTGAAGAAATTACCTAAAAGCAAGAACTTAAAGGCAACGTGAAAATACAAACCTCAACTATCTCAAGATTATACTATCATAAAAAAATATCAGAAATGGAAGCTAGGTGGAGATAAACAGATAAGGAGATAAAAAAATTAAAAGCTACCCTTAAAGAACTTAGATAAAAGACCAGAATTGCGTCAACTCTATCCACTCGAGTTTAAACTTAGATATAAAACATTTTGAACGTTTAGAAGACGAGGAACTAACCCTAAACAAAACTACTGAGATAACTGATGCTTAAATGCAAGGAAGCTTATCAGAAAACGATGAATATTTTATAAGAGGCCAGCATTATCAAGATGCAAACTCAGGAGTATGAAGTGAAAGTCCATACATTGAGTGGTAAAAACTACAAACAAAACATATAAAAAATAAACTATGCAATGGAGGATCTGAAAAAAGAGACAGCATAGTTTTTGAAATCAAAAAATAGATGATTAGTTATCTACTCAACATCCAAAAATCTATCCCTTTGATAACTATTAGATAACTGGGAAATATAATTAATGAAATTTAATTTCAGTATCATTGATAGCCACGAGGTCCTTGTTGTTGATAAGGTTGTGATGGTCCCATATTTCTTACAACTTCTTAGTAAGGGTTTCTGGGGGCTTGGTTGTAATAAGGATTGCTGTTTGGATTAAATGGACCCATATTTGGCTGATTTGGGAAGTTTCCAGGATAGGGTGCTCCACCATATGGTCCCATTGCTCCTGGAGGGGGCATCATACCTCCATACATTCCGCCTTCGAACTAAACTGGGATGAGTTATCCATCCTGCAGAATGAAAAACTTATGATTTCTGCGGGTCAAAAAAGGCAGGATTATTATCATAACAAGGCCAAAAATCATAACCTTTCGTGCTCTTGCTTTAAACTGTTCAAGAATTTGTTACTGTTATTCAGGTGAAAGATCTTTATACATCCCTTGATACTATTCATAACGAAAAGAACCTTCACTAGCTTTGTTTCTCATTCTCCTTGAAAAACCTTGAAATGATCTCGCTGCGTCATACTGCTTCTTGATTTTACTATCAGATAGGACTGTATAGGCTTCGTTTATTTATTTGAATTTAGTCTATTTCCCTGGATTGGAGTCAGGATGATACAGTTTGGCTAGACGGTAATAGGATTTTTTTATTTGAGCATCAGGACTATCTTTGGTGACTTACAGTATGCTGTAGTAATCTTTAGATGGATCGAATTTGGGAACTTAGTTATTAAATCTGTAGTAGGTTTTGGTGGTCAAATGGTTAGATCTCACTGCATTCTTGAGAAACCTTTTAATCATATTAAGTTAATATTAGCTTTAACTAAATATAAAACTACAAATAGGCTCTTTCCCATAATCACCTAATTTTTGACACTCCGACATATAGATATCCCTTTCTTGGTGCGTGGAGGATTGTTGTAAAATTTGAACTAATTATACTAAATTGAAGTAATAGATATAAATCATCGGGTGTCGAGACCACCGTTTTACAAATGCTTTAAGATTTTATCGAAGTAAGCTTGATGCCTCTGTCCTGACTTCTCCTTTAGCGTACTCATTTTTTTGCTGAGGTATGAGTTTGCTTCGGTTTTGCTATGGGATAGTTTTTCAAGATATCTGTAGCGACTGTTTGGATCTAGACATAGGTCAACTACTGTTCGATTATCACATGATTCTTTCGCATCCTTTTTTATTTCCTTCTCTTAAAACTAGCAATCTAAGTAGTATAACGCCATTTAATATAAATTATGAAAATTCGAATGGGCACATATAAGGACCGCTATAAACAAATCGGCTGATTTAATAATCAACAATCTAAAAATTAAGGTGAAGATTGTAATAGTATAACGTTTAGCATAAATAATAATAAAAGAGAGAGTCTTTGATTGAAATTCTAATAGGATGTATTTGAAGTCAAAAACGATAAATAAACTATCATTTTCATTTAAATAGTTTCATTTTTGACAGTCTCCTCTACCGAAATACTATGGAATGAGGTCTTGCCAACTGAATTCTCGCTGAGGAGTACTTTTTGATCTTGATTTTTTATTATTTTGCCCAGAAGCACTTTATTTTTCTTGTTTTTAGATCTTTTATTAAGGCATTTTTAGACCATTTTACTACTTCTTTTACTGTTTAACTTCAGCATACTATTTCTCACGTTCTACACTTTATATTTAATCCGCTAGCTCATTGAAATCAGCAACTTCTTCAGCATCTTCACTCTGGTCGCTCGATTCGCTTTCATATCTTTTGTTTTTAATTTTCAAAAATTGCATTTAGCGCTTCAACTCTTAATTGTAGGCTTTCAATTATTAAAGTTGCTTCTACATAAGTTTATTTTTTTAAATTAACTCATGCTTAATCTTCTACTCAGATGATAAAATTTACTATTTCTCTTATTATTTAGAATTTAGTGTGTTTATAATCTGTTTTAATCGTAGGTTCTCCTCTTACTTTTATAATACCATCAACTCATATACATTTTATCTACTTATGGGTGACAAGTTCAACTGTTATTAAAACTTTGATATCACTTTTTCGTCTGCCGAAATATCTATCTATTAATATTTTTCCGGAGCTTTCAGTAGTTTTTCTATATAATATTAATTTTATAGCAAAGATTTTTTAATGGGAGTTTACGCTATATCAAAGAACTCAATGTTTTTAATGGAAGCTTACTTAAAAAGATTATGCAAAGCTAAGTACTTGTTTTTGTGATAATTCATCAGATTTCCCAAATCTTTAACAGAGTTTTGTAGCTATCTAAACCTTGCTTTTCTCATATTTTCAACATCTTATTTTTGTATTTATATCAATTATCCGTCTTTCTTTTCAGGTGAGGAGATTTTTGAAAAACCTTAATCATGAATAGCAGGTTGCACTCTTTAAACCTTTAGGGATTGATGGGTCATATTAGTATTTAGCACTTCCAACTAGTAAATGATAGATTTATTTATAGTTTAGTTTCCGTTTCCTTCCTCTTTTGATAACATTTTTTTAATTTCTGGTAGGTATCTGAAGACCTAGCTCTCAACTAAATTTTATAAACGCATAAAACCCTATGTTTGGACACCTGTGTCATGTTTTTATGCCTTTTTATTGTATTATTATACAAATTCTGAGTATTTTTATACAAATTCATTGTTGAATATTAAGGGAGACTTTTGTTTTAAAATTTACCTTAGTGGCCCCTCCAACGAGAAACCTGAACCTTAACTCTAGGAAACTATGTTACTAAAGATTGTATTTTTTAGATTAGCATGTTCCAGCTTGGATTTAAGATTCTAAATCTCTTCGAATGCAAGTTTGTTTTGTACTTCTAACTCATAAAGCTTTTTAAGTTGCTAAGATGTGATCTTAGCACGTATTTGAAGTACATTTTCTATCTTTTTTATCTATTTGTTGAAATTATCGATTTCATCTAAGGAGTGACTATTCGATCCTAATTTGCTCAATTGGATAATTTTCTACCTCAATTTTCTATTAGTGTTCATAAGCTCTTCATTATTTACATTTTAGAGAATTTAAGAGCCAGAAACACCCTAAATTAAACCTTCTTAAAATGTCTATGGATTTTTTTAGATATTATCAAGATTTGATTGTTCAGAAAAGCTTTTTACTTATTTTTAATCCTCAATTTTTATTAATGAGCCTTTTTATTCAATTATTCTTAAAATTTATAAGCCAACTTCACCCTTTTTATCTCCTATTGTTGGATTATTTTTATAAGATAAGAGAATCTTCTACTTCTAAGACGTAAGTTATGACAAAATTTTAGTATTTATTTATGCGACCATTAAATGTTTAGTTTAAGCTTCAGTTTAAGCGTGTATCTACTAAGGTATATCCTTGAACCTATGACTTGGAATAAAATCTTACCTCTGATGATTAGGCTCAGATTTATCGATAAAAAGATCATCGACGACCACAGCAATTGGATTAATATTATATTCACGATTTTTTTAGGTTTGATTATTTTATGTCGTATTTGTTTTTTAGTTGAGCTAAATTGCCTGTTCTTCGATAGTTTTGATTTTATCCTACAGTTTTAGGAGCGCTTCTTATCTCTCTATAAGAGCAGCGTTTAGCATCTTTATCTATCTTTCATATTTCGTAGTGGTTAAAACAAGTTATTTAATCTATACTTACTTAGAGTATAGGTTCTGAACAAGTTCTTCATTATCTTTATCTTTTTTCTCTCCCAGATCTTCCAGCTGTCTGTATCTTTATTCGATTTCTTGCAGATGTTTCAAGAGTTGTTCGTTTTTCTCTTGCATATTTTTCTTATATTCTTCTTCTCTTTAGTGTTCTTATTTCATGTGATTTATATTGTCCTAATTTTGTTTTAATTCTTAGTCTATCTTGCCTACTACTGTTAAATACTATTAAACCATTCTCTTAGCATTGTTCAAATCTTCAGTTAGCTTCTAAATAGTCAGACCTAACGATTAATTTTACTTCATTAGTTTTCTCTCTTTATACTAAGCTTTGATCATGTTTTCATTATTGTTTCGCAGCTTTTCTTATAATTGTTCACATAAATCCTTCAACTCCCCTATTTCTTTGTTCAAACTTCGGATGACTTCTTTTTGGATTTTTTGCTGATCTGACTTATTATGCTCTGAATCTGAGTACTATTTGCTCGATTTTTGTTTATGTATACATTTCTTTTCTTTTTTATCATAATCATTCAGAAGTTTTCTGACTCTTGAAGCTAGGATGTCTAAATTTTATGTTTATTTGGTAAAATAGTCCTCTTATTCTTATTTGAGTATGGACTGTATGTATTTAACAAAATTTTCATATTTGACCATGCGCTTCAACTAGTTTGCTCTTTAAATATCATCCTAATGTTTTTCATCTTCTCTTTTTTTGATGAAATGTTAGTACTACTCGACTTTGCTTATCTCCTTGGCTAATTTTTATTGTAACAAATTTATTTTAGATAGAAGTTTGGTCTATTTATCCATCACTTTCAAAATGTACTTTTAAAGAACTTCAATCAATTCATCAAGATTGAATTTTTTGCTTTTAGAGTTCAACTTCTAAAGTAAGTACAATCCTTCCTTTTGTTCTGGATTTGCTTCATCAATTTCGTATTTGACTTTAGAGTACTTTTCCTTCTTTCTTGATTTGTAGGTTTCTTATTTGATTATTGGTATGATTTTATTATACACTATGGTTTCTAGCCTTTTGAGTTGTTTGAGGGAAACCTATTATTTTTCATCTGACTAGTCCTACCTCTTGGATTTGAATTTGCTCGATTTACTATTTTTAGATTTACGGATAGACATACCAATACTTTAACTATGGAGATAAGAATACAGCTTTTATTTACTGGAAAAATATTTGCTGCACTTCCTTTCAAGTTAAGCGAAATCATAGTTCAAAACTAGCTTTATTACCCGATCCGCTGAACTTATTGCTTCATAAATCAATGCTGAAAGCTTTGGGTCTTTTTAGCAATTCACCACAAACTAATGATGCTAACATTTTGCAAAGTATTTTAATTAAGATGAGTCTTCCTCATAATAGCTTTTCCTGTCATATAGAGGGGAGGCATGTTTTTTCTTACGGGAAGTAGAAATTTTTTATTTATATTCCGGATTGGTTTATACGTAATTCTCTAGAAATTCTTTTTTTTTTGGAGAGGCATAAACTTTGTACCTATCTTGATACATCCTGGTAGATAATAGTAAAGTTTTAAATAAGCTTAAATTATTAGATAAAAATTAAATATTAAATAAAAACCAGTATGAAACAAAGAATAGCCTCAAGCAATTTTATTCCAATGATTGATCATATATAAAGTGGTAATTAGCTGATGTTATTAATAGCTTTTTAGTATCAATTTTTTATCTTTTAATTTTTATGTAAAAAATGAATGTCTGCCATGCAAATATGACCTAAGGATATTTCTATCGATATTTTAGATATACATTTCTATGCTAAAATATTTGAGCCTCTTTGCCTTTTCATATGGATAATTCTATAAAATAATAAAGCCAATATCATATATTGGACAACCCTTAAGATCTCATTTAAACATGATTTAAATTAACACTTGATAGTTGAAATGATGCAAGAAATAGGTGTACTACTTGTTTTGGCTATATTATCTACTATTTACAAAATAATAGTTTATGAAAAATGTCTTTGAAAAAATGAAATGGTAATCTAAGACTTCAGATAAGAACGAACAAGAGAAACATAAATAATGTAAAATCATGCAAGATATGATTTACATTTGATTTAAATCAAATATTATGAAAAGCAGTTTAGAAAAATACTCAAAGGTAGGCTCACTTTCTCTGCATATGCAGCGTTATTAACTAAGTCCCAAATATAATCAGCAATAATCCAAAATATCCTAAGTAGAGTCGTAATAAATCACCATTCCACACATAAGAATGTAAAATAGATAGTCAAGAATTTCAGGTAGAAGTCAATCTAAAGAAAAAATCAAACGATAGTCGACTGAAAAATACCAGAAATCTTCAACTATAAAATTTAGTAATGAATATAAAAATGTCTAAAACTATCTGGAAGATGAAGATTAAATATTTAATCAGTGTTTAAATTTAACGTCGAAAGTCGAATCACTGAAAAAATAGAAACTGTAGAATGCCATTCAATAATTCGAGTAGGAACAACGCAAGAAAATGGAGTATCTGCTGTAAAAATAGAGGAAAGTTATAAATTTCAAATACAATTAAAAGAGAACATAACTTAAAGTTTCCTATTAAAAAGAGTCGAACAGACTTACCAAGGCTATAGAGGATATCAACAAATTAAAATCAGCATACCAGAAAATATTCGAAGACTTGAGTGACAGAAGAAACAATCTTAATAAGGAGTATTAAGTCTCACTCTAAAAAATAAGGTAGACTAAGTAGAAGCTGATAAGTTAGTGGAAAAGAAGTAGCAACGAAGAAATCTTGAAAAAAACTAACAAACAGTTTTGATTATTCTTTTATATGTATAGTACTATACTATTTTCTAGGATTATTTAGCTCAGCTATCAACTGGGAGGTATTTAACCACTAAGTTTTTTTATTTGAGAAGTTCGTCTCGGTTCTATAAAATACGCTTCCGTTGCTATTCATTCAGTTCCAGATCTTATAAAATACGATACTATCCACCTCCGATGCATAAAGTCGGCATGGAATAACATATCCCTTAAGGAACACCATATTTTTAATAGCTGAGGACTATTCCCATCGAAACAGGGCGCTAACTCCCTTGAAACCATTATTTGAGATGGTCTACAATTGCTTTTGTAGCTGAAAGAAAAGCGTTTCCTTTGGTCTTTTATTGAATAAATCCTCCTCTCTCATACATCTCCTTCTACAAACTCATGATGTCAAGTCCTTTTAGCTTTTCAGAAATGAATTCTTTTGATAGTCCTTCGACTTAAATCCTAGATGGATCCCAAAATTATTTTCGAGAGTGATTGCCCCAAACAAATACGTTTTTTATTTGATTGGGCTTGCATCCTAGTAATTTGGCTGTCTGGATAGTTTATGGATTACATGACCGATGAATCTATTGTAATCGAGTCTCGTTAAAGCTGTGAAATTTTATTTGGGAATGCTTGGAGCGTTTTTCGACAATACCATACAGTTTGTACAGGTCTGTATTGAAAATAAAGTACTGGGTTGGCAACAACAAGACTTTTGCATGCCTTTTTCGCTACTTTGTCAAGGTAAATGCCTTGGATTTGAAAAATTTAAGCATTGATTTAAAAAACTTAATTTCGCTACATTCCTGGTTTTCGCGGCAATCCTCCCAAAAAGATGGCTACATCGACATCTTCAAATGGCTTTTCAAGATCTTTTTCAGTAAAGGTTGAAATTTTTGATATTTTCGAGAAACAGCAGTCATCAAGCTACTATCGTAGTATGGCAAGCTATTGTACTTTACTCGAAAGGTCAACTAATCTTAAATCAAGCTCATATTATGCTCCGAATATAAATCCGCTGCAGAGTGATGTAAATAGTGAATAGGCTATCTTCCCGCAAGCCCCAGTTAAAACTACTTTTATATTTCTTTTCATATCAATAATTATTAAAAATGAGTCAATAAGGGAATATAGATAAGACCACAAACTCTTTCTACAAAAACAGTACTATCATAAGTAAATGGGTCTCGACTAAGATCAGAAAAACGAAACCAGTATCAATTTCGACTAAAAGCTTCGGCAAATCAAGCAATTAGTGCGGCAAAACATTTCTTGGGATAAGTTCACATAAATTGAAAACCACTTAGAAGTACTACAAAAAATATACAACTCTGATGTAACCAAAGATAAAGGTTCAAGTAATTTATGAATGATTTAGGACCAAAAATCTGTACAAATATTTACATTAAGAGTAGTAAAACTAGTGCCTTGGAATTAAATAATCACCCAAAAGAAACGAAAAAGTTATTTTATAAGTCCTGGAAGGAAAAAAGCTGGAAAATAGTTTTCAAATAGAAGGCTAAGTGAGTATAAATCGCAGCCCTGAGAGAAAAGTAGAAGCAAAAAAGTTTGTAAAGTTTGAACCAAAAAGAAAGAATAATGATATTCCTAAAAACCTTGTGGGGCTTCTTAAAAACTCATCGAATAGTTGATAAGATATACCAAAATCTACCATTGAATTTTTTATCAGCCTAGTAAAATATTAAAACCTGACAATCTTACTTTGAATTTGATAGAGAAATAGTTAATAGCAGAAATTGAAAAGATATTAAATTTCAATAACAAATGATAAAATTATAAATTTATTGTAATGAGATCTCTGTATACATAGGACATTTAGGGTAGTGATGGGATGACTTAGGCACAAAACCTCGTCTGAGGATAGTAGAGAAAAGCTACTTCAAAATGAAACACTAGTAACAAGTTATGCGCAACCCTAAAAATCCAGACAAAAGTCATCAATATTAATGGTTTACTCCTCTTCCCAAAGGTACCAAACCAGAATATACCCGTTAACCATATTTAAACACAATAAAGTTGATAAGCGAACACACAGGGACTTCTCGTTCAATGCACATTTAAAGTTTGAAAAAACACAACAGCTATTTTTAGCCAGAAAGGATTAGAAATTACTCTGTTTTAAGCAATAGTGGGCTCTCGATGATAAACAAAAGCAGGACTTCTATAAATGAAGGAAACAATCCATATTACCCTCATCGTATTCGGCAAAACTATGATCAATCGAATTCTACACGTTTTACTGGAAACAGAAGTTGGAACTATAATCCTAGTCCCTAGATTCGGCTGCCAGATCCTAAAAGTGAATATGTATCAAAATGGGTAAGATTATGATTAATTTCCTTTTCTTATGAATTATCAACTATGAAGAATAATTCGAGAAACAAACGTAAAAGTAGATCGAGCTTCTCAAAAAAGCCCTCCTTCGATAAATAAAAAAGAATCAACAAGCAACAGTCAGGAGCTAGACGAGGTTCCAAGAAGAACTAAAAATTCAATAACAAGCGATCTGCTAAGAACCCCTCAACCAACAAAAAGGGATCAGTATTCAACTAGAAGTAAAACAAGCCCACACATAAGCAGTAAAATCAGCTGAAGAAATAAATGAAAAAATAGAAATCTCACATAAGCAAGTTAATAATCCAAGAGTAGCTGAAGAAGGGAACTCCTAATATATAAAAAATCAAAGCTCATCTGGTCTAGCTAAGTAGTAGAGGTTATAAACAAAGAATAAAAGTAAAGTTGGCTATATTAAATATTCACCTTGAATGATAAGTCCCTTGATTGTCTGGCAACTTATTCAAATCAGATTTAATGGAACTTTATAGGGTGATTTTGCAATAAATATAAATTGATGGGAAACCACGTTGTCGGTTCGACCAAAATAATTTACACAACTAAAGATGGCATTCCAATTGAGTATATTTACTACGATCTAAAGGGGAAAAACAGATTTCCTCATTCACCTTCCAATTAAAGATAAAGTAAGCATGCTTGTAAATAGTATAGCTCATGTTTGAGAAAACTTTGAGAGAAATACAAATAGGTTAGTAGCAATTGTAGATTCTAAGATAGTTCAATGCAAAATATAAGCATAGATTTGTCATCATGCATGGAAGAAAGGTTGAAGAATATAAAGAAAAACATTAGCTTCATCGACTCAAAACTACCAAAAATTTTGATGATGACTCGTTTAAAAGTATAGAGGAAACAAGAAAGAAATAACTCGATTAAAAATTGAAACTTTTGGAAAATAACGATACTGCAATCAAAATGCATCTTGGGAGCATAGACAGAGCCATCTCTGAAAAGTAACAAAAAATATAGTTAGAAATATATACACTTAGTTCATAAAAATCGATGGGATCAGAAGATTAGTAAAAATTTTGGATAAGGCTATTGCAACCAACAAGCAGAAAACGAATACAGTATTCCAAAACCAAATAGAAATACTAAAATTTATGAAATCTCTCTCGGATCACAACCCGAAATAGTATTTCGCTGCAGTTGGAAATATAAGAGACTATGCGATAGTTTTGTTGAGAGCATACCACCCTATCAATACTGCTGTAACTGCATATGTGCTACTCATACTACAGGATTACTTTTGGAAAGTTTAAAATAGTTTGAGTTTGATGTAATGCTTAAAAGCCTACCAGGAGGAAAGTCGTAGTACGAGTTTACTACAGCCTTTCGTCTAGACAATCTATCACACTGACAATATCTTGATGTGTTGCTATAACTTAAGATTCATTAACGAGTTATTAATCTCTATTGTTGATGATATAGAAAAGGAATAATTCTAGCAGTAGCTCAGAAATCAGAGGTATGAGTTATTGATAGAAGATATAAAAAATAAATTGCAGTAAAATTTCTTCAAAATTGAATATTGCACCTTCATAGCAGTAGGCCAGGCTATTTTTAAGGAAGCCACGAAAAATAGAAAGGAAAAGGAAAATATTCCGGAAAATTTAGGCAATAGAGCGACTCTCAATCTATAAGCTTTACAACAGCATTTGTTGGTTAATTTTGTATAAGGTTTCATTACCAACAATGAAAATCTTGTTGAAGAACATTCTTAGGAAGATGAAGATGACAGCTATATTCAAGTTTACTTGGCCTAAAACGATAAAAAATCATTTAACAAGTTTATCCTTGATACTTTCTCTGAAATACAGCACTATTACAAATACACAATCATCATTGATGAGGGAGTTTAGGATATGATCTGTCAAGATGTTAATGAAGAAATGTAGAAACTTAAAAAAAATGGACTGAGTGTTTAAGAGTATCTGAAGCGAATAAAGGGGACTTGCCTCAAAAACAATTGTGAATAAAATATGCTCAATTGTTTTAAAGCTTTACAGTATTTTTAAAAAAATGATTGGAAAAAACTTGAGAATTTTATAAACGAAGGGATGAAAACAAGCAGAAACCCAAATTAACTTGAACAACTTAGGAAACAACTCGAATAGAAGGAAAAATAAATGAGAAATATTAAAAAAGAGTACCATTAGCTTAAGGCAGATGTTATAAATCGTACAAAGCTAGAAGATGGAGGACATAATACTACTCAAGTGAACAAACTTGATATGACTGTCATCCAAGGAAAATTAAACAACTAAAATGTCTTAGCATCAATCAATGGATTACCTAATCTACCACCTCCTCCAAATGGCATACCGAACCTTCCTCCTCCACCTTCTGGATTACCAATTTTACCTCCACTACCTTCTGGATTACCTAATTTGCCTCCTCCACCGATAGGTCTACCAAATTTATCTCCACCACCGTCTGGATTACCCCTACTTCCACCGCCACCAACTGGCCTGCCCATTTTGCCACCACCACCTATAGGTCTTCCTAATCTACCTCCTCCACCAATTGGATTACCTAACCTTCCTCCACCTCCTAGTGGTATACCTATTTTGCCTCCTCCTCCGTCAGGATTACCAAATCTTCCACCTCCTCCTATGGGTCTACCAAATTTACCTCCGCCACCTTCAGGACTACCTATACTTCCGCCTCCACCACCTGGTTTACCGAATTTGCCACCACCTCCCATCGGTTTACCGAATTTACCCCCACCGCCCCTTGGAATGCCAAAAGTTCCAGGTCTTCCTTCCTTACCGGGATTGCCAAGTATGCCTCTCGGCGGTTTAAGTATGGTGTAATAAAAGAAGAAGGTTAAAAAGCAGCCAAAAGTAAATTTAAAAGCTTGCAATTACATAATTTTAAGCTACGACAAAATAAAATAGACAATATGGTAGAAAGTGGATGATTCGAAAGTGAAATTAGATTAAAACTAGCTCTAGTAATTGTTTGCCAAAGCAATGCCCAAGAAATAAGAGAGTAAAGTAGCGCAATCAGCTATAATTTTACCTTCTGCTCCTCCCAAAAAAGAAAAAGTAAAACTGCTTGGAGCTGACAAATACAGAAACTTCTAAATTGTTTTGACTAAACTTAAGCTTCCAGAACAAGGAATAACTGAAGCATTGACTCAGTGTTCTGGAAAATATGTCATACCTTCTGTATTAGACAGCATCAGTAAAATTTTACCCTCAGAAGAAGATGAGATGATGGCTAATAATTATGACGGTTCTTTATAAGATCTTGGAACACCTTAAAAATTTATTAAAGAAATTACATCGATCCCTGAGTATGCAAACAGAGTCAAAGCATTAATTTTTGCCAATAACAAAGAGTAAATTTACTTTGAACTGCAAAACAAAATATAAAATCTAACAGCTGCATTTGATTCCTTGAGATAAAACTATAGATTACATCATGCCCTATAAGTTGCTCTTGCTGTTGGCAACTATCTTAACGGTACAGGTATAAAAGGAGGAGCATGGGGTTTCAGACTTGATACAATCTAAAACATGCAATAAGTTACGTCAACTGACAATAAGATGAATGCTGCGTTTTATCTTATTAAACAAGTGTGGAAAAAATATACTTATCCTATTTTCGATAAGTAATAGTTAGACATGTACCAATATGTGTAAAAAATGCCAACAAATCAGGTTAAAGCTGACCTTGCCTAATTGAAAAAGTATATAACTGCAGTATAGAAGGCATTCAATAGTAAGAACAAAAACAATTCAAATGATAGAATTGATTAACATTGTGAAGAGTTGTTACTTTAAGCAAAGTCAAAATATGCCACTCTTGAAGAGGGAGTGAAAAAAATGGATAAAGCATTCACTTCATGTGCATCTTTCTATTGTGAAGATCCTAATAAAGCAGCTTCTGATGAAATCGGTAAGAAAATTTTCAAATGTATACTTTTTATTTTTAATACCTAAAAAGTATACTATGAGATAGAAGAAAAACTTAAAAAGTAAGAAGCTAGAAAAGCAAATAAAGTCTAGATGAAGTTTAATTAATCAAGTTCATCTAAACCCAATCCATAATTAAATGTAAAATTGCCACCTAAAGCATCCATCGGAGCGATCAAATTACCAATGCCCATAACTCCTGAAGTTAATCCTAAAGAAAAGTTGAAGTAACTTGAAAAGACCCAGCAAGAAAAAGAAAAGAAATTTTTGTAGGAGATTATGAAAAAGCGTAATTCAAAGATGGTGGCTTTTAGGCAAAGTCGTATGCCAGGTAATGCTAATAATACCGGAAAGCCATAACAATAAATTGATTTCCTTAAAGGATTGTGATGATTTGATTTATAAACTTAAAAATACTGATATGTGATATTTTTTGAAAAAAAGAAGTCTTTGAACAAAATAAAACTACAAATAGGCTTGACAATTAACTCTGATTTACTTTAAGTAAATAAAAATAAAAGATAATATTAAAAAGACCTAAATGAATAGTGTAAATTTTGACAAACTAACTTAAATCAAGAAAAAATATGGCTATTCTCCACAAAAATGTGTTTCGAATCAGCCTAAAGTGTAACTATACAATCACAAAAAACAGCAATCCGAAATTTCATCTCGTATCTAGCAGCAAATACATTCCTCAAGAGTGAAATAGGAAAAATATTTTTCTTAATACGAAATTCCTAATCAGAATAGTCTCAAGAAATAGAGTGGTTCTGCTCTTTCAGCTTTTAATTAATATCCTCGGACTTCTAGTATAAAAAATACGACTTTTAATGCTTTCTAGCTTTTATTTGAAGGTCCAAATAATAAAAAAGTCTTACAGTAGTCTCAAAACAATCAAAATAAGGCTGATATTTCTTGGAAGGTTAACTAAAGCTTTGTAGAGTCTTATGAAAAAACTTATGACTTACTTAAAAATTTCAGGCAGAAGGTAAAAAGTAGTTTTCAAAATTAAACCTAGTCTAATTAAAAGATTTTACAAATTAATCCGAAAAAACATTTAAAGAAAGAGATAGATAAGTAAAATCAAACTCCTGAATCAAAACAAAAAAATGCTAAGTTATAATATGTCAGGTAGAATAGTATAAAAAAACTTTCTTAAAATTAAAGGAAGCAATAAACTGCAAAAATGAGTGTGAAGTACAGGCAAAGTTTTCTGGAGGGTATAGACATGAATAAAATCGACTTAAAGGCTTAGCTTGGCCATATTTAAAAGTTGCAACATAAAATCCAGTCGGTTTTAGGATTAAACTAAAAATGATTTTTAACTTTAACAACATTTATTTGTATGATTAAAATGCGATAATTTCGACCTTTAGACTCATTTTCTCAAATTTCCTGTTTTTTGTTAATTAGTTTTACCATGACTTGTAAATTAAGATGCATATAATATAAAATAATGGAGGCAGCCAATCATTTTAGGAAGAGTGACACCAAAATGTACAATATATATGCATTTTTCCTACAGGATGCCGTAGTGCAAGCCAGAAATTCATTTTCAATTAATAGGATGCCTATAGCAGACTACATTAAGTTCAGGTCCAGCTTGACCAATAGTTGTATGCCTGTGAAAATTTTATCATCTAGTAACAAGGGTCCTAAAAAATTGTAAAATAGTGTCAAGGATAAACTATCTATGATTCAGTAAAAACTGGCGAGAGCCAAGTAACAGTTGAGTAATTGTAATTAGAAAGGTAAAATGAAGCAAGTGTAAAATAAAACTATCAAATAGCAGCTTTAAAGAAAATTATAAAAATATTAAAAACACAAAAATCCAAAAAGAGACAAAGCTAATGACATGTAGACTAGTTTTATATAAAAAATGACGAATGTAATGCCAAAGCCTAAAAATATAATGCCCACTCTGGTGAATCCCTACAGTTCTTCAAATAAGAATAGTAGATATTATGTGACTGAAGCAGTGAGGGCAATAAATGAGAAAAATTCGATGGCTGTAGAGCACATTTAATCTTCAATCTAAATATTCAACTATTGCACGCTTATGCATTATGAAATATTATAAGAAGCTAAGAGGCAATAAAAAATATTCATTCCTTGCCATCCTTCAGCTAAAAAACGCAAAACACTTGTCCTCGATCTTGATTAAACTTTGATACATTCAACCGAAAATACATAGCTAGAACCAGATCTAAGACTAAAAGTATAGATGGACAATACTATTGTGACAATTGATTTGAATATTCGTCCTCATGTATTGACCTTTCTAAAGAAGATAGCGAAGAATTGGGAAGTTATCATCTTTACTGCAAGTACTCAGAGCTATGCCAATGCGATTCTTGATGAAATAGATCCAGATCATACCATTTTTCATCATCGACTCTACAGATAGCATTGTACAAGAGTTGGTGATTTCTTTATAAAGGATTTATCAAGGTTGAATAGAGATTTAAAGAATGTTGTTTTAGTTGACAATGCAGCCTATTCTTATATACTTCAACTCAACAATGGTATCCCTATCTTGCCTTTCTACGATGGAAAGGACTATGAACTAGCAGCTCTGTAAAGTTACTTATAAAAATTATAGCACTGTGTTGATGTGAGATAGATAAATAAGGAGTATTTTAAATTGTAGAAGTATGCGCACTTTCAAAATGGTAAGTAGTTAATCCAGTAGCTATATGTAAAAAATAATTCTCATTCATTATCGTGATTAATTTATATTTTCATTCCCATCTTAATATTTATCCACTAAAATAGCTTATTTCCGTTCAGATCCAGTATTATCTGACTTTGCCCAATTTTTTTTCGATGTATGCTTTTAGGCTGAAATAATAATTTGATCTGCTATTGAACATGAGGGGAAAGAAAATCTCAAATAATCAACAGTTTCCAGAAAAGCCTGTTCTCAAAAAACTAAATAGTAAAGGAGGAATCAAGCAAAGACTTATAGATATTCGCACCTTATAGTCGAGGCAAAAGCCTATTCATCATTAAGCCCCAATGCAAAGCCCAAGAATGCATAAAGTCAATTACGTTAGCTCAGCCATTGACTATGAAATCCCGAAAAAAGAAAGAAAAGCGCTAAAATTTGTACCGATTGGGGAGGCAGCACATGAGAAGGAGAAACCAAATCAACCTCAATTCAAATATCAAAGAAACGCCGAATCTCGTTAGTTTCTGCAAAACAGAGAGAATAATTTCATATTAAAAAAAAATACCAATCCGCAACAGAGATTGCAACAAAAAATCAAAATTTTTTCAGCTTAAAATAACTAAAAATCTTGGTCACGTTCTGATAATAACTCTTCAAAGAAAAGGACTGGAATTGAGTTGACTAAAACACTTCTTAAAAGAATATCTGGGATGTACACTGACAAAGATTTCCAAAATAAATATTCTTATCTTAACAAAACTAGCAAAGAATAAACTACAAAAATGACTTTGAGTGGGAGAGTCTATGACTAATATCAAATAAGCGAATTGGATTTCTTGAGCAATAACCATACTTTTAATACCTCCAACCAGAATCCTTTGTCTTTCAATGACTCAGGACAATGGGCTAAACCTAATGATTCTCAGAAAAGAATTAGTATTAACTAAATCAATCATTGTTATGAAAGGCTTTTGAAAAATAGTAGGTAGTAAGATATACTGAATTTTGATCAATCTAAAAAGGAAATAAAAAAACTTTAAAAAGTGAAGAGTTGCTAAATTATCCCTAACAGTAGACCTCTATCCAGAAGTATAGAAGTAGGTGAATAACCCCCACAAAGACATCAGCCCAGAAGATGCCAAATGAACTCACCGAACGAGGGTTAAAAGTATGTAATCCAGTCTAAGGGTAAAACCTTATAGTAGCTTTCGGTGAAGCAATCAATGGTAATGGGTTATGACAACTACTACCAATGAATTTATTTAATATATTTTTGTTAGAGTTAACAATAACTGAACATAATCATAGTATTTTTACAAGTTAAGCAAGTTCATTCCACTACTTTGGTTTGGCCTCTATGCATTTGTGGATATTTTCAAATTCCTAACCTGAATGCCCGTTGTTACTGAAGAATAGTTAGAGTTATTTAGAATTTTACTTAGCCATTACTGTGAAAATGCCGAAATAGAGCTCATTTATGTACTTTCTCTCCCAATATTTGGAACCCAAAGAGAGGTACTCGAGCCATTTGTTACTTAGGTGAACTTGAAAATTGTTTTCATTTTGATATTTGTTATTATACTTCCTAACCATTTCTTTGAGCGCCTGCTTGCTAAGAAACATATAGGGTTCTTCAGTATTTCGAGTCCAAATAAACTTATCTTTGATATAAATTTGTCCAATACAATGCACGAACTTGATAAAAGTTTGGTCAGACAATAGCATTATGTTAAGATCTAGTTCACTTTATCTGATCGCTTCTTCACAATGGCACTCTTTTAATTTGCAGGTATCGCAGTCGTAGTCCACATTTTAAACTCTCTCAGAGACAACTTTTTCTTTATCCGCTTTATTTTTCCGAGTTTGCTCCTTCAATTTTATATGATCAGCTTTCATCTCAGGGGGTTTTGCAGTTGGATGTTTGTTCTTTATATGTGTGTATAGAGCTGCATAAGATCCATATGCTTTGCCGCAATTTTGAGGGCAGATAAATTCTTTTGATATGTCTTGGTTTTTACGACGATGTATTTTTTGCATTTAATGATTATAAAAGTATTAATACTCTAAACGAAATATTGAAAGATATATATAAGGATCACATGGTTTTTATGAGATTACAAATGGCTCTTATCCAACTCACTGCGCTTTAAACTGGGACTCCGATCTACACCTTAGTTCCAAGATTGTGCATCTTCAAAACCAATAGATTTCCTCTTACGATTTAAAAACGAGTCCATAGTTCAGGGATTTTGTTGACGACAAGCTGAGTTGGGCTTCCCAATTGTTTCGATATTCTGAGTGCATCTCCAGAAACATTAGCGTATTTGACCTCCCAACCACTGAAAAATCCTTTCTTGACGATTTGTCCTTAAACATGCCCATTAAACGGCTCATTCAGTCTACATTGTTTACCCATTGTAGTAATTTTAGCCCAAATAAGTTTAGTACCCAATTATATATGTTGATTTTCAAACGCAGAAAAGAAACATTCTGATGAGAAGGTACTTATTTTGATCAGTCTTGTGAGGTTTATTTCACTTTGCCCTTTGATTTTGATTTTGGTCATTTTTTGGATGGGGACATTTACAAAGTTTTGTAGAGTTAGGGTTGCTCCATTTATAGCTTTCCATTAAAAGCCGAATTTTTAGTAGACATTGCCTGTAAATAAGGCTTGTTATAAAGGTTGTTGACTGCTATTCATTTGGACCTGCTGCTCCATTTTCTGCTCGTTCATCACTAGCATAGCTTTTTGATCAGCTATGCGCTTTCTTTCAAGTTTTC
>Ga0194117_10001806_pt1 | contig 23871 bp, 23 predicted proteins | sample TA2MahsurfametaG_FD_160579 | JGI IMG/M metagenome (GOLD analysis project Ga0194117, IMG submission 160579) | Freshwater microbial communities from Lake Tanganyika, Tanzania - TA2015009 Mahale N1 surface | ecosystem: Environmental > Aquatic > Freshwater > Lake | place: Tanzania: Lake Tanganyika...
GTGAATATGACTTTACTTTTGAGAGTGGTAAAAAATATCACAAAGTTATCATGAGCATTGACAATGGTGGCAGACTGCCCAACTCTCGTAGTGTGCATTGCTTCATTGACAAGAAGACTGGTGAAGTCTACAAGTCTGCATCTTGGAAGTCTCCTGCTAAAGGTGTACGTTTCGACCTGCGTAATATCAAGCAACGTGAATGGTTGTTTGCACATGCAGACTGGGCAGGTGGTTATCTCTACTATCGCTGATCATGACTTCTAAAGATAAACTCATCTTTATTTCTTCATTCATTTGGTTTTTGCACTGGGGGCAATGTCTTACATTCAACATTCTGGATACGGTTATCGCAAAGTCCTCTGTGAGAATGTTACCTCTTGGTTTATGAATAAGTTTCTGTCCCGACACAAAGTTGGAGTGGAAATCTTACATCGAGGACTAAATCGAGAAGGTGTTTATGGGTATTGTGATTTCGTGGATGATAATTCTAGGCGTCCACGACACTTTTTGATTGAATTGAATACTCACCTGGACGAGGAGTTGTATGTAAAAACTCTTTTGCATGAATTGACTCATCTTCGCCAATGGGTGATGGGTTCACTGCAACTTCGTCGTGGAAAAATGTGTTATTGTAAAGAACCAGTCGAAAAGTACGACTATTGGCATCAACCACACGAAATTGAAGCAAGAGAACAAGAAGAAACACTTTATGAACAATACCTGCAAGAAGTGTGTGGGGTTCGTATCAACAATTCCTTTGTGAGAACAGTCTCCAGGCACCTGTTGTGACAGTTGAAAAGGTGGCACAAGGTATGAGCACAGTGCTCAAAACCGTGTATTCTATAGAAGTTCAAGGGATTTCACCCATGACTGAGTTTCCCACACTACAATCCAAGGACGGCACAATGCTCGTAGGATTTTATCCTGTTCAGACGCCATTCGGTGACATTTCAGAAGAGTGGTGCCTACAAATCTTGTCTTGGAAAGGTATCGATCAGATCAGCAAAAAGTATCTGAATCGTGTTGAAAAGTCTCTCGCTATTCGTGACAGACTCGCACATGATTACATCCTGACTGGTGACAATCAAGATTTCCCCCAACTTGGCAATCCTTTCTACGGTGCAGTCTGATGCAATTCCAAGTGACTGCCATTGAGTATGATTTCACTGGCGCTGAGGATGAGATTACAGATGCTGAGATGAATGACATCATTGATGATACAATAGGACACATCTGGGAGGCAGATGATGAAGATGATCTCATTGAAGAGATCACTTCATGGACTGGTTGGTGTATTAAATCGATTGATTATCGTCATGTGTTGGTTTAATCAATGAAACGCAAATCTCTGACTTTTAAGAAACTCAATTCCATGAAAGTTCTCACACTTGTCTTCATTGTAGCACTGTTTCTTTCACCCTCTGTTCGATCATTGACTGCGAACACTTTACACACTGTTGCTGACATTATCCAACCCCAATGATTGAAACTGATTATCACATGGAAGATGTGACACCTGACTAAGTGGCACAGTAAATCTCCACGGCACCCAGATTCGTGTATTCTATAGAAGTTCAAGGGATTTCACCCATGACTGACACACACATTCTCATCAATTTGGGGCGTCGTCATCACTTCAATGTGCTTGATGTTGAGATTATCAAAGAGACTGAAAAAGCAATTCAGTTTCGATCAGTATTCAACACACATCATACACTTTGGATGCCAAAGAAAGCACTTCGTGAATGTAACGAAGTTCCTGGTTTGTTTAATCTTCAATCATGGTTCCGATTTGATGAATGGGGTGCTAAGTTTCTTGGGCACAACATGCGTCACACAATGTCAACAACCTGGATTCGTTGAGGTTATCATGAACACTGCATTTGTCACACCAAAGAGTAAGAAAGCACGCAACAGATTCTGTAATCTAATGGAATCAGAATCTGAGTGTATTGTTGAACAAAACAAAGGCAATCGTGTCTTTCTTCGTTCACTCAATGGCAAAAACTTTTTCTGGGTAAATCTACACAACGATTCTGATTGGGAGGTTGAGTTCTAATGAACACTTCTACAATTTCACTCACTTTTGATAAAACATCTGTCAATCCTGTGATGTTGGAGCAAGCACTTTATCAGTTGTTTGATCTTCTGAAGATTGAGATTTTAGAAAGTGAAGTCACCAATGTCACACCAGAAGAAAATGCACAAGTATTTGGTGGTTGAAATGACACAAACACAACTGCTTCGTTGTATTGAACAACAACTGGACAATTTACAATCAATCAATCAAATGTGTTTTGATTATTGGATGAGTGAATTGTGTGATGAGAATGATGAACTGATTGCAGAAAAGTGTAGTGCTGATGTTCTCTCTCAGATTGAACGAGATGTGTATGATTAACTGAAGTAATTTGTCCTGAGTTATGACATTAAACTGATTCATCTGTTCTCTACTTTTTCTTTTCTGATTATGACCCGTTCGATGATTCTTGCACTTCTTGCACAAGGTAACACTGGCAATGAGATTCTGCAGATTCTTGATACCATCGTGGAGGAAGTGAAAGGTTAATGAATAAGGAGGAGTATCACAACTCCTCCTTTTTAGTTGATACCATGTGCCAATAAATGTAGTGGCACAATCAATGAGCACAGTGCTTAAAATCGTGTATTCTATAAAAGTCGAAAACAACACAACCGACATGTTTGCTGTTCTTCCCACTTCCACTGATTTCTGCAAAGATGATGCAGAATGGTACACTGATTTGGAACATGCTTATGATGTAGCATTTGACTGGAGCGTAGATCTTCATGGAGATCGTGTTAATGTCTATGAAGTTCGTGGTGGTAAGTTCATTAAACTGACTGAGGTGTTTGCATGAAGAACTATCGTATTCGAGTTGAAACCTACGACGGATGTGTGACTGTTTGGTATGAGAAATCAAAAGCAATTCGTGCTTGTGATTTTATCTCCAATCGTGTCTACAATCAACTCTGTGGATTAAACATTAAAGAGATTTCTGTGACTCCTTCCGTATGAACAACACCGACATTCTTTCCGTCCGTGAACAAATCCAAGAGGACATCGACTGTATCATCGAAGGTTTCTTTTATGATACTTGGGGCGATGAATACAACGAAGACAAGAACGAATTAGTTCGCGTCCTTTGTGATTCCGTCTGCAACAACTTCACTAAACTTCTGAACTGAATTAAAATAGTATGAAAACCCAACTCCAACAAGATTGCCTCTCCCTTGCAGAACAAATCGCTGATGAAATCAATGGTAATTTGTTCTATGTTCCTGATGAAGATGTAGATCAACTGTTATCTCAACTCACTGAAGATAATGTAGAAGAGATTGCATCTGAACTTGCGAACTTAGCGCATTGGTATAACTGAATCTTTCCTCTTAACTAACACTCAAACACTGAAACATCATGAACCGTCAAGAACTTCTGGAAGCATACGTTGATCGTTTGCTTGAGAACATGTCCACCAAAGATTTGATGCGTATTGTAGGCGATCAGATCGAAGAAAACCTCTCTGGTTATAGCGATGAGGAACTGATTGCAGAGGTTTCAGAATACTATCCCGAACTGATTGAGGAGACTAACTGATGTTCACGATTCGCTACTTCACACCGTATCAGCAACAGTGGAGAACACAAAGTTTCTCTACACTTGATGAAGCAAATCGAATGATAGATTTCTATCGTTCTTGTGGTTCACCTGCATCTCTAGTTTGATACACAAATGAGAACACATTGCATTGCATCAAACATTCAATCTAAACAGTATGAATGGTTCGTTTATGAAAACAATCGTCTCTGGAAGTATAATCAAACACCTTTATCTTTTACAGCAGTGGAGTTAGCAGGATGGTATGGTGAAAGGTATAGTGAAGAGGTGAATGTACCAGTGATTGATTAACATTTAACAAGGGGTGATTACAACCCCTTTTTTAATGCTTTTTGAGTGATTTATGATTAAAAATGTATTAAAATCAATTAAAAATGTATTATTAAATATAAACGTGCTTTTGTAATCATTCTCAATAAGTGTTAGTAATTGAGAATCAATTAGGTGTATTGTTGAGAATTAGGGGTGCATTTATAGTCAATTAAATGTATCTGGGAGTCGTTATCTTTGCGTGCATTGTATCATCACGCCGCCAAAATGTCAAGTCCCCCAGCGTCACAAAATCCCCACAATCCTGTCACAAAAATCCACCAACCGCACATAAATACTCTCCAGGACGTTGACAATAATTCCCAGGTATCTTAGACTATCCAAAGAACACCAAGGAGCGCACTTATGTCAGTTGCCTATTCACAAGCACAGAAAGTACGTTATAGAATCACCCTAGACATTTCTGCGTTTCCTGACTTCGATCCACACCAAATTGACTGGGAGAAGTTATTCAAACTGGAACCTGCAGAAAAGTGTGAAGCATACGTGGAAGACTTAAGTACACCTGATAGATGGTAAGTTGCGTCTGATTGTTTATACGATGTGCCACAAGTATTAGTGGCACAATAAAAGAGCACAGCACTCTAGATCTGGTATTCTACTCTTGTTGGTGAGGGATTCATCAACACAAACACCACCACACTTTCCTCCAATGCGTATCATCGAAGAACAGATGAACACTGCAATCAATGAGTGTATTGATTGGAAGAATAGCAACACTTCAGTGATGTATTCTCCCGAACGTAATGCTTCCTATGTGTATCTGCACGGCAATCACATTGCTACCATTGGTGATACCTTTGTTGAACTTTATACCTGTGGGTATTATACAAACACCACCAAGTCTCGCCTCAATGCTATACTTGCAGATCATGGAAATGGTGCCCGTGTTTATCAGAAACGTGGTGAGTGGTTTGTGAGTGATAGTGGCAACACAGTTCCGTTCACTGAAGGTATGGTGCTTAATTGATACGAACTGCGTGGGGCAGTTGTTGACACTCTGCCCCCGTATGTGCTATAATTCGTGTATGCGTGAATGGCAGTTATCCGGCGGTTGTTGATGGCGTTGGGGCGGGCGGTGCGTTATAAAAACCCCAAACTACCCTAACCTACAGAGGTGACAAATCGACAGCTCATTATCACACTCATAAAAAATTTCCGGAAGTATGATCAGTCTTAAAAACCCCGACAGAAAATCGCCCTATTGGACATTCTGGAAGGTTGTATTAGCAGGTTGGATAATTCGCCATCCACGCCCATTTTTTGCCGCACTAGGATTTTGTGCAGTATTGATATATAATGCAGTTACAAAATAAGTCTGAAAGAAAAAATTCCGGAGATATTTTTTTATGACTGCAACTGAAAAAGTTTATCACATTTATGCAAAGAATGAGTGTTTATTTCATTCACTGAAAGAAGAAGAATTCAAAATTACTTGGAGTGCATTGAATAAACTTGTGAATATCTTAGATACGCGCTATAATAGTGATGAATTATCTTATGAAGAATTGCTAGTCAACAAAGATACAATATTGAATTCTTCGCATTGACAAAAGCATATATAGACTGATAAAATTGATCTGAAAGGTTTATTTCTCTTATGGCAAAAGGATTTACTGTTAAAGCTGCTGCACCAAAGAAAACGGAAGCAGAGTGGGACTATGACGCAATTAAAGAACGAATGAAAGGAAAGACAATTGTATTCTGTCTTCCTGGTCGTGGATGTTCTTTTATCTTTCTGAAGAACTTTGTACAACTCTGTTTTGACATGGTTCAAAATGGAATGAGTATTCAAATCTCACAAGATTACTCATCAATGGTTAACTTTGCACGTTGTAAGGTACTAGGTGCAAATGTACTTCGTGGACCAAAGCAAGTACCTTGGGACGGTAAACTAGAGTATGATTATCAATTGTGGATTGATAGTGATATTGTGTTTACCACAGAAAAGTTCTGGCAATTGTGTGATGTGGCACTACCTGCAGATGAGGAAGAGCGTCCGATTAGTGCTGGATGGTATGCAACAGAAGATGGGCACACGACCTCAGTGGCACACTGGTTAGAAGAAGATGACTTTCGTAAGAATGGTGGAGTGATGAATCATGAAACTGTGGAATCGATCAGCAAGCGTCGCAAGCCATTTACTGTAGATTACACAGGTTTTGGATGGGTTCTGATTAAGAAGGGTGTCTTTGAGAATCTTGAGTATCCTTGGTTTGCTCCAAAGATGCAAGTCTTTGAATCTGGTGCAGTTCAGGATATGTGTGGTGAGGACGTTTCATTCTGTCTTGATGCAATTGACAAGGGTTTTAAGATCTGGTGCGATCCTCGCATTAGAGTTGGGCATGAGAAAACTCGTATTATTTGATGGAGGCACTCTAAATGGCTAAAGGACAGAATAGAGTTATATTTGAACCTGGAGCACCTAAGAAAACTCGTCAAGGGCGTTCTCCTCGAACTCTTCTCTCGGCAACTTCTCGTAATGGACGTAAAAAAAAGTATCGCGGACAGGGTAAATAGTTAAAAGATAAAACTTAACATATGCCTTGCTTAATCGCTAATCTACCTTCACAAGAAGTCTGGGTTCGTAAAGAGTATCTGACCGATCATCAAAGTGGTTGGGGTGAGTTTGTAAAAGGCGTCTGGGTATCTGCTAAGTCGATACCTGGACGTGCTTTTTATTTTGAGACATACTTACCAGAGTATGCTGCAATGTACGATAAACTGCCTATCAGTGCCTTTGTAGCACGTCCTGAGGCACCTGATCCTGATCTGAACCTACCTAATCTACAATTCTGGAATTGTATGGACTATGGAGTGGTCGCAGTTCAGAAACAATTTATCGGATCTATGGATTATGAGTGTTATACCCGCGACTTTGGACCTCAAAAAGGTACATATATCTGCACTTTAGACAACTATCATCAAGATCCAGATGTGATTGACTATGCAACAAGCGAAAATCCAGCAGAACATAAGTCACATAATCTGATTGAACTGCAAAACGGACAATTTGCACTTTATCCTAACAACAGAATTCGCATCTATGACAACAGCTTGACGCCTAAAGAACCAAAAACACCTGATTTTAAGGTCTCCACTCGTTATTATCAGGTTGAAAACAGTTATGAACGACTTGCAATGGGCAATGAAGATGAATATTTTTGGAAAACAGCACAAGAACGGGATAGCAACCCCGTAAAAAGTTCTGATTTTAACGAATCAGGAGCACAAAATGACCAAACAAGTCGATAAAGATGAAAATTTTATGAAAAATGAGTGGGGAACTCAATATTTGTCAGGTGAATATGGTTGGGAGACTAAAATTCAGAAACCAAAAATGCTTCGTGAGATCGCAAATGATGATTTGACGCCCAAAAAACACGATTTTTATCATCAAAATGAAATTCATGAAAGAATTCGCAATGATGAGGACTATGATGACTGGGAATATGGAACTGAACCTCTTTATGAATCTAAAAATCCTTAATAAATAAGATAGATTTATAATTTCTCATGCCTGTAGAACGGGTAAGTAAAAGGTTCAAGGATATTAGTGCGTCATTTCAGGTCAATCCGTTGACCTACGACCTTATTGCGATTAAAAATGAGACTGCGATTGCCCGTTCTGTTCGAAATCTTGTATTAACCGCTCAAGGTGAAAGATTTTTCAATCCAATTCTTGGTTCAAAAGTAAGTAAATTACTTTTTGAAAATGTAGATGAAATTACAGCATCTGCAATTAAAGAAGAAATTACAACAACAATTAATAACTTTGAACCAAGAGCGAATCTACTTTCAGTGGATGTTTCTCCAGATTATGATAATGGTGAATTTAATGTAACAGTTAAATATGAAATTGTTGGAATTGATGTATTACCTCAGCGATTATCATTTGCATTACAACCAACACGCTAATGACATTAGTAAATTTCGCTAATCTAGATTTCGATCAAATCAAGACTTCAATCAAGGATTACCTTAGATCGAATCCAAATTTTACTGATTATGATTTTGAGGGATCTAATCTCTCTGCAATTATTGATGTTCTTGCGTACAATACCTACATTACCTCATATAATGCCAACATGGTAGCAAATGAGGTATTCATTGACAGTGCAACGCTAAGAGAAAACGTCGTTTCTCTTGCAAGAAACATTGGATATGTTCCAAAATCTAAAAGGGCAGCAAAAGCAAAAATATCTTTCTTTGTCGATACAAGTAATTTTACAAATGTTGCTACACAATTAACACTTAGAAGAGGAGTTGTTTGTACAACTCGTTCTTTTGGAACAGAAAGTTATTCTTTTGTTATACCTTCTGATATTACCGTTCCAGTAACAAACAATATTGCAGAATTTAATGAAATAGACATTTATGAAGGAACTTTTATTTCTGAGAATTTTACAGTAAATTCTTTTATTCCAAATCAAAGATTTATTCTTAGTGACGCTGGAATTGATACAAGACTTTTATCTGTTACAGTTAAACCAAATGAACTTACTACAGTTTCAAGAAAGTATTCTCTTGCAGATAGTTTATTTACTATAACTCCAGATTCGGCAATCTTTTTTGTGCAAGAAGTTGAAGATGAAAGATATGAACTCATCTTCGGTGATGGTGTATTTGGTAAAAAACTAGAAGAACCAAACTATATTACAGCAAGTTATGTTGTGTCAAATGGATCAAGTGCAAATGGACTCTCTTCATTTATTTTTAGTGGCACAATAGTTGATCAAAGTGAAAGAATCATAACATCTGGTATTTCATTGATAACAACTTTAGAAGCATCAAGTTTAGGAGCGGAAATTGAAACCGTTGAGTCAATTAAGAAATATGCAACAAGAATTTATGCATCAAAAAAGAGAGCGGTAACTGCAGCAGACTATGAATCTCTTATTCCCACAATATATCCTGAAGCAGAATCTGTTTCTGTATATGGAGGAGAAGAACTTACTCCAAAACAATTTGGAAAAGTTTTTATAAGTATTAAACCTTATAATGATAGATATCTTTCTAATTTAATCAAAGATAATATAAAAAGAGATCTGAAACCATATGCAGTTGCAGGTATTATTCCAGAAATTGTTGATCTTAAATATCTTTATATTGAAGCAAATGCAAACGTATACTATAATACTAATTTAGCATCATCTAGTAATTTTGTTAAGAGTATTATTTCATCTAATATTAATACTTATGTAAATTCTACAGAATTGAATAAATTTGGCGCAAGATTTAAATACAGTAAGTTTTTGAAAATAATTGATAATAGTCACAATTCAATCACATCAAACATAACGAATATAATTATTAGAAGAGATTTGAAAGCTTCTCTAAATTCTTTTGCAGAATATGAAATTTGTTTTGGTAATAGATTTCATATCAAAAACGTAAATGGTTATAATATTAAATCCTCAGGATTTACAATAAGTGGAGAATCTAGTTTGGTGTATTTGTCAGATGTTCCAAATTCAAATCTTCAAACAGGAACTATTAATATCTTTAAATTAAACTCTCCAACTGAACCCCAAATCGTAAAGAAAAATGTGGGGACAATTGACTATGTTAAGGGAGAAATAAAACTTTATCCAATTAATATAATTTCAACAAAAATAACTCGTGGAGCTCCAATTATTGAAGTATCAACATCACCTTATTCAAATGATGTCATCGGATTACAGGATCTTTATTTACAACTAGATATTAATAACACATTTATTAATATGTTCGCAGATGGAATAGAATCTGGATCAGATATTTCAGGAACAACGTATAGTGTTTCTTCAAGTTATTCAAACGGAGTTTACGTAAGATAAGAAAAAATATGTCAGAAACTAGAGTAAAAATTCAATCAATTGTCGAAAATCAAATTCCAGATTTTCTTGCTGAGGAGTCTCCACTTCTTGTTGAATTTTTAAAACAATATTATATTTCTCAAGAATATCAAGGTGCTTCAGTAGATTTAATTCAAAATATTGACACGTATTTAAAACTTGAAAAAAATGTTTTAATAAAAGAGTTTACTTATTTGTCTGCAGATCTTGCATCGACAGATACAAGAATTAATGCAGGTGCCCTTGGCGTTGGTGGACTGATAAGCACCTTTACAAAAGGATTTCCTGATAAGTATGGTCTACTTTTAATTGATAATGAAATCATTACATATGAATACAAAACTGATTTTACTTTTGAAAATTGTAAAAGAGGTTTTAGTGGAATTACATCATATAAAAAACCCAATGTTTCTGATGAATTAACTTTTAAATCTTCTGTAGCAGAATCTCATAAAAAAGAAGCAAAAATTTATAATCTCAGCTCATTGTTCCTACAAGAATTTTTTGCTAAAATTAAAAAACAATTCATTCCTGGATTTTCTGAGAGATCTCTTGATTCTGATTTAAATAAAAGAAGTTTTATTTTAAATGCAACAGATTTTTATGATTCAAAAGGAACTGATGAATCCTTCAAAATATTATTTGGAGCACTTTATGGAGAACAAGTTAAAGTTATAAAACCCAGAGATTTTCTATTCAGACCATCAGATGCTGGATATAGAAGAACAAAGGATTTAGTTGTAAAGTCTATAGAAGGAAATCCTCTTGATCTTTTAAACAAAACATTATATCAAGATAAATATACAGATTATGGTATTGATAACTCTTATGCCTCTGTCACTGACGTAGAAAAAATATTTTTAGGCGGAGAAGAATACTTTAAATTAAGTTTTGACTATGATTATAACAAGGATCTTATCTTAGAAGGATCTCTTTATGGAAATTTCTCATTACATCCAAAAACAAGAATCGTATCTCAAGTTTCATCTGGATCTAATGTCATTGACGTTGATTCTACTGTAGGATTTCCAACTTCTGGCACACTTGTAACCAAATATTCAAGTGGATCTGAAGCTACTTTAACTTATTCTGGAAAATCTGTTACTCAATTTTATAATGTAAAAAATGCAATATCTACAATATTACCAGAAACAGAAATCAATCTTGATGTTTATGCATATGGTTATGCAGGCATTACAACAGGAGAAAAAATAAAAGTAAGAATAGGGTCTGTATTAAATGAGGTTGTCATTCCAAAAGACACTTACCTTTTTGCAAAAAATGATACTGCTAGAATTAAAACATTAGGAATTTCTTCATCTACAATTAGAAGAAGTAATTGGATTGATAACGTTTCAAATGAATATAAAGTAAGTTCATTTATTCTTCAAGATAGTTCTAACTTTACTTATGATGTAACTGTTTTTGACTCTCATAATTTTAGAATTGGTGATAGATTAAAAATTACAGACAGCACATCAGTTTCCAAAGATTCTTCTGTTGTTGATGTTTTAGATAACAAAAGATTTTCTATTAGAGGTCAAGGTCAATTAAATCCTAACTTGTTCTATAATGTCAGTAGATATATTTCAAAACCAAACTCATCATCATATCCTGAATTAAATTTTAATACTGCAAACATTCAAAACGTTTATACAAATTATTCAGATGAAGTACTAGTTGCTTCTTCATCAATACCATTTTATAATAATCAACTTTTAAATCCATATAATAAAAAAGTTACTTTCTCTGGTAGTTTTAGCGGAGAAATTTTACAAATAACACCTGGATTTGACCATGGTTTCTATACAGGAGATAAAGTTTATTACTCACCCGAAAAAATCTCAACAGAAAGAGTAGATGCAGATGGAAATGTAATTACATCAACAAGAATAGGAAGCAAGTTTTCAGAATTAATAGAGGGTCTTTATTATGTAAAGAGGATTGATGCAACAAGAATCAGTTTGGCAAAAAGTCCATCAAATTTAGCAGACAACAATTTAATTTCTGTTTCAGGTATTGTAACGTCTAATAGCATTTCTTATTATGATTTTGCCAACAAAAATCTGCAAGCACAAAATATTTTAAGAGAAGTAAAACAACCTGTCAATAAAAGTGGAAACTATATTACTAATCCAGGAAGAACTGGTATCTTAATAAATGGCGTAGAAATTTTAAATTATAAATCATCAGAAACCGTTTTTTATGGACAAATTGGCAATATAGATGTATCTGCACAAGGCAGTGGATACGACGTAATTAATCCTCCTAGTTTAGAAATATCTGATTCTCAAGGCATAGGAGCAACAGGAATTTGTGCAGTAAATGGATCTCTACAGAGGATAGAAATTATTAATCCTGGATTTGATTATGTTAACAAACCATTTGTAACAATCACAGGAGGAAATGGAAAAAATGCTTCTGCAGAGATTAACATGGTCTCTGTTGAACACAATTCCTTCTTTAATGCAGATTCTACTTCAACAAATGTAAATGTATTCACTGACACAATCGGATTCTCCACATATCATAAATTTAGAGATTATGAAAGGGTTATTTACCTCACAGATGGACAGAAAGGAATTGCGGGATTAACAACAGCATCTTCTTACTATGTTTCTGTTATTGATGGATTTAGCATCAAATTGCACGAAAAACAAAACGAAGCTATTTCTGGAATTAATACTGTCAATCTTAATGATTATGGAACTGGAATTCATAGATTCAAAGCAGCAGTTAGAAAAGAAGTAATTTCAGAAATTATTGTTACAAATAGTGGAAGTGATTATCAAAATAAACAGAGAACTGCAACTCCTGTTGGGATCAATACTGCTTTAGATACAATAAACATTGAGTCTCATGGTTATCTAACGGGAGAGGAGATTACATATTCAACCACAGGAACTTCAATAGTTGGTCTGAATACAACAACAAATTACTTGATCAAAAAGATTGATAAAAATTCCTTTAAACTAGCACCAGTAGGATTAGGAACAACCACAAAATCATATTATCTTGATTCAGAACAGTATCTTGATTTACAGTCAATTGGTTCTGGTGTTCATTCATTTAACTATGCACCAATTTCAGTTACTATAACTGGAAATATTGGCGTATCAACTTTATCTGGACAAGATTTTTCTGCTAAAATTCAACCAATTTTTAGAGGAAGTATAGATTCTATTCACTTAACCTCAAATGGATTAAATTATGGATCTCAAGAAGTAATAAACTACAATAGGCAACCTATTTTTAGTTTTAGAAGCGGAACAGGAGCAGAATTACTTACTATAGTCAACAATGAAGGAAAAATTACAGAAGTTTTAGTAACTAGAAATGGATCTGGATATAACACTCCTCCTAATTTGATTATTAATGGAAAAGGAAAATATGCTAAGTTAACACCAATAATTAAAAATGGCGAGTTAGTTGAAGTTAAAGTTATAAATGGAGGAATTGGTTACGATGAAGGAACCACTGTTGACGTAATATCGGCAGGTGAAAATTGTAGATTATTTGCAAATATTCAACAATGGACTGTCAATCTTTTCCAAAAATATTTTAATATATTGACCGGCGATGATGGAATTGTAACTTTATCAGATAGAAATCAATATGGACTACAATACTGCCATCTTTATGCTCCAAGAAAACTGAGACAATCAGTATATGCTAAATCTCAAGATGGGGATACAAGTGTTGTTAAAGATGTAACTCTTTATGGAATTGCAGATTTAAGAGAAGCAAACAACGAAGAAATATCTTCTACATATCACTCACCAATTATTGGATGGGCATATGATGGCAATCCAATTTATGGTCCATATGGATTCTCAACACCAACTGGTGGAACTGCAAAGGTGATGAGATCCGGATATGAGTTGGTAACAAAATCAAATAGGCCCTCTTTTTCATATTTCCCCCAAGGATTTTTCAATGAGGATTATGAATTTAAAGGATCTGGTGATTTAGATGAACATAATGGAAGATTTTGTGTAACTCCAGACTATCCAAATGGAGTTTATGCATATTTTTCTACCATAAGTTCTGGTTCAGTAGACACTGATGGACCATTTAAAGGATATAAGAGACCAACATTCCCATATTTTATTGGAACAAGTTTTTATTCTCAACCAAACGATTTTAATTTTAGCAAACAATCAAACCAAGATGAATACAAATTTGGTGATTTTAAATGGTTTAGAAATACCGTTAACTATAAGTTAAAGAGTTCAAATAGTTTTTACAAGTATATTTTTAATCCAGATAGGGTTAAAAATCAAACAGTAAATGTCAATTATGCTTCAAAAGGAAAAGTAGAGACCATTGGTATTTTAACCGGTGGAACAAATTATAATGTAGGAGATCGATTAATTTTTGATAATTCTGAAACAGGTGGATTAAATGCCTCTGCAAAAATAGAAAAAGTTTTTGGAAAAAATATTACTAATGTAAGCGCATCTACAACTTCTTTCTCATCAGTAGAATTTGCTACTTTAGATGGGACAGGACAAGTTATTGGATTTACTACTACTCCACATAGACTAAAAAATCTTGAATTGGTCAATGTATCAGGTTTAAATACTTACTTTTCAAAATTACAAGGTTCCTATACTTTAGGTATACGAACAGATAATTTTATTACAACTTTAGGAATTGGAACGATTGGAGTAACAGGACTTACCACTTATTTTTATCTTTCTGGCATTTTAGAATTCCCTTACATTCGTGAAAATGATATTTTGGGAATAGGAACCCAAGAAAAGGTAAAGGTATTAAATGTAGACACTCCTTCAGGTAGAATTAGAGTTTTAAGGGAATATAATTCCACCGTAAGTTCTGCTTATACTGCCACTACACCTCTTTATGAAGATCCTAGAAAGTTCAGAATCAATACTGGATTTAAAACAGATTATGCATATTCTGTAAATAGAGAAATTTATTTTGATCCTAAAGAGTCTGTTGGAATTGGAACAATTGCTTCAGTTGGAATTGGAACTACAATCACATTCTCTCTTCCTGGAGTTGGTGCAACTCAAGTATTTGTACCCTATCAATCAATATATCTTCCAAACCATCAATTAAAAACAGGAGAAAAAGTTTCATATTCAACTTATGGAGAAACTTCAATTTCTATTTTTGATGGAGTTTCATCTTTTGCACTTTCTCAAATTCAAGATTTGTATGTTGCAAATATATCCAATAATTTTATTGGAGTATCAACTGTTAAAATTGGATTGGGTAGCACTGGATTTGTTGGAGTTGGTACAACATCCTCTGTTGGTCTTTTATTCTTTAAAAATTTTGGTACAGGAAGTTATCACAGTTTTAAAACAAAAAGAGAAGTAATTTCAGGAGAAATTTCCAAAAATATAGTAACAGTATCAACAGCCTCTACTCATGGATTAAATATTGGGGACAAAATTGAATTGACCTCTATTCCAAAGAATGAAGAGACAATAGTAGTACAATATAATGATACTAATAGAAGAGTTGTATTTAAACCACAGTCATTTACTGCAGGCAATGTTGACACTGTTGAGGATACGATTTATATTCAAAACCATGAATTAAAAACAGGCGATAAAGTAATCTACACCTCTTCATCTCCATCTGGAGGATTATCAAATCAAAAAATTTATTATATTTTATATTACACCAAAGACAAAGTTAGACTTTGCGCTACAGAATATGATTTGAATTTAAATATTCCAAATTATATCAATATAACCAGTGCTTCTGGCGGAACTTTATCATTAATCAATCCACAATTAAACGTATATAGAAATAAAATTATCAAATTTAATTTATCAGATCCTTCACTGTCTTATCTAAACGGACCAACTTTATACTCTGCTTTTGAACTCAATTTCTACAGAGATTCTGAGTGCAAGTATAAATTAGAGGGAACAGGATTCTCAAATAAATTTGAAGTTGTTGGAAGTGGTAGAGTTGGGATTGACACAACTGCAAATGTTTCAATTATCTTGAATGATGAAGTTCCTAATAATTTCTTCTACAAGTTAGAAAGTGTAAATAAAGACTTCATTGGAAATATAAAGAAAGAATTAATTGTTGACTCTGATGTTTATAATCACAACCAAATCAACTTAATTTCTAGCAAATATTCTGGGACTCATAGAGTTACAGGAATTGGAACCACAAACACATTTACATTCGATTTATTACAATATCCAGAACAAAGTTTATATAATCAAACTACGTCAAATATTTTTTATAAGACAAACTCTTTAACAGCTTACGGTGCAATATCGGACGTAACAGTTACAAATGGTGGAAGTAACTATGAATTTACTCCAGAAGTAAGTTCAACATTAACCACTTATGGTTCAGGAGCAATTTTTGAGGCAAATAGTAAATCAATAGGAAATATTGTAAAAAATCAAATTGAAGATATTGGATTTGATTATCCAACAGATCTTACCCTAAGTCCATCTCTAAATCTTCCAGAAATACTTCAAATTGAACCACTAACATCATTCAAAACTATTGGTATTTCATCTGCAGGTAAAAATTATCTTACTCCTCCTGGGTTGGTGGTAATTGATGGATATACTAAACAAATAGTTGCAAATGTTGATTTAAGATATGAAATAGGTGCAACATCTGTTAAGATAGCAAAAAATACTTATGGTATGTTTAATACCACACCAACTATAATTCCAATTAATAACTCTAACGGTGTTGGTATTAATATTATAACATATAATGCAACAACAAAAAATGTAACCGTAGGATTTAATACTGGATTTAGTGATGCTTTTCCTTTCTCAGTTGGTGATAAGGTATTAATTGAAAACACTAGTGTAGGTGTTGGATCCACTGCTAGAGGATTTAATTCTTCTGAATATGGATATGAGTTATTCACACTCACAGCAGTAAATCCAGCTTTAGGTGGAAACACTGGTTCAGTCACATATAATTTAACAAATTATCTTAAGACAAATGAATTTCCCGGTGTATTTGATCCTTTGACTTCAAAAGGTAGAATTATTAATCGAAATGAATTTCCAGTCTTTAGTATTGAATTAAAGAAAAACAATTACTTTATCGAAGAAGAAGTTTCTTCTCAGTCTGGAATTGGTATTGTTGAAAGTTGGAATAATAAGATTGAATATCTAAAAGTATCAACAGATAGTGATTTTCAACTGGGAGAAATATTAACAGGGAAGTCTTCAAATACAAGAGGAGTTATTAAGAAAAAAATTGAATTTGATTCATTTATAAAATTAGGATCTTCATCACAAGTCAATAAAGGTTGGATCTATGATACCGGCGTTTTAAATAACAACGTTCAAAGAATCGCAGATAACAATTACTATCAATATTTCTCATATTCGCTCAAGTCTAGAATTCCAATTGAAACCTGGAATGACTCTGTTCAAACATTAAATCATACCTCTGGATTTTTAAAGTTCTCAGATTTGATGATTGAAAATCAAGATGAAGATAAAAATTCTGCAAAGATTTTTGCTGATAGTAGTATAACTGACGTTGTTGTTGATATTATAGGAAGTGGAGATGTAAATTGTGTTTATGTCTTTGATCTTGCGACAGAAAAAACTTCCAGAATAGGAACCGGTTTAGTTTCAAATGAAATTATCTTACAAAATAGAATTTTAACAGATTATTTTGAATCAATTGGAAACAGAGTTCTAATTATTGATGATATTAGCAATCAGTTTAATAATACTGCCAGACCAACCAGATTTAGTGTGATTAATGAGTTTACATTAACTTCAGCAAGAACTAAAAAGTATTTTACTTATGTGAGAGATAAGAGATTTACTTCAGAAAGACAAATTCTTTTAGTTTCTCTCTTACATGATAATGTAAATGGTTATCTGAATCAATATGGTAGAGTTGAAACTTATTTGGACTTAGGATCTTTTGATTTTAGCGTAAGTGGTTCTCTTGGTCAACTCACATTCTACCCAATTAAATATTCAGTTAATGATTATGACATTTCTTGCGTATCTCATGACCTTAAGAGTAACTTAGTTGGTGTCGGTCAGAGCAATCTAGGAAATGTAGTAAACATTAAATCAGGACAAACTTCAATTTCTTCTGGATCATCCTCTGCTACAAATATTGTTTCAATTGCAGATACATATCGCTCTGCAAAAATTTTAGTGGAAATTGGAACAACAAATGAATCTTACTATGAGTTTGACGAACTCAATATTATTCAAGACGGAACAAATGTTGAGTTAATTGAATATGGACAATTAACATCAAATAATTTACAACCAGAATCTTCCCCTGGATTGGGAACGTATATTCCATATTTTGACGGATCAAACTTCAAAGTAGATTTTAAACCAAATTCTGCTCTTGGAATTGGTGTCACAATCAATACATTCACCATTTCAATTGCAAGTTCTACTTCAGCATCAACTGGAATAGGCACAGATGAATTAAATACTGGTTACATAAGTTCTGGAATTGCATCAATTACTGCGTCTGCTTCTCCTTTAGAAACTGTTATCACAGAATATCCAAATAATCATTCATGCGCTTATTATATTGTAAGTGTTGAGGATACAACAAATCAAAGATATCAAATATCTGAGGTTGTTGTAGCTGATGACGGAACAGAGGCATCAATAACAGAATATGGAATTGTTCAAACACATTCTTCACTTGGGACTGTTGGTGCTGCAGTTAGCACAAACGGAACTCAAATTACGTTTACAGCAGAACCAAATATTGACGTACAAGTTAGAGTTTTCCAAAATGCATTGAGTTTTAATAAAGAAAGTATTTCTAAAAACTCAATTAATTTTGTTAATGCTGAAATAATAAGTGGTTATGGAAATTATGAAGGAACTGATAGATCTATTAAGAGAAGTTTTGAATTAACTCACAAGCAAAATCCAATTTTCTTAAGATATTTTAATGGTAGTAGTTCTGCAATTGTAAATATTGGATCTGATACAATTACAATACCAGATCATTATTATGTAACTGGGGAAAAAGTTAGATATTCACACGCTGGTGCAGGAACAACTCAAGCAATTGGTATTGCACAAACAGTTGTTACTGGAATAGGAACAACCGACAAACTTCCATCAACTGTTTATATTGTTAAAGTAAATGAAAGTACAATTAAACTTGCGAGAAGTGCAACAGATGCATTGAAAGCAAATCCAATTGTGTTCAATATCACCTCTGTTGGTATTGGAACTTCGCATTCATTAACGGCGACAAATCAAAATGCTAAGAATATTATTGCAATTGATAATTATTTCCAGTCACCTATTGTTGGAACTGCAATAACAACGACTTTAGTAAAAGACATAACAACAGTTGATAATAGATTAACCTTCTCAGGAATTACCTCATTCTTTGGCGGCAATCTAATTCAAATTAATAATGAGATAATGAAGATCAATACTGTTGGTTTAGGTAGCACTAATGTAATTTTAGTTGATCGTCCTTGGATGGGTACAGGATTATCGACGCACTCTGCTGGAGATTTGATCAAAATAATTGATGGAAACTACAATATTATAGAAAATACGATTCACTTTGCAGAAGCTCCTTATGGTCCAACTCCCATAGGATCAACAACGAATCCTCCAAATGAAAGAGATTGGACAGGAATAACTACTTATTCAACTTTCCAAGGTAGAACATTTTTAAGAAGTGGAATTCCAAATACCGCACAAGAAACTTATGAAACCAATTATATTTTTGATGGAATATCAAATCAATTCACAGGTATTGGTAAAACATTTACCCTAACCTCAAATAATCAAAACATAACAGGATTCTCTACAAACAATGCAGTCGTTTTAATCAATGGAATTTTTCAAGGTCCTCAAGGATCTCAGGCAGAACCAGAAGATTATACGCTCATTGAAAGTGCGGGTATTTCAAGTATTAGATTTGTAGGTACAGCATCTTCTGTTGGATATGATGTTAATAATGCAAATATTCCTGTTGGTGGAATAATTGTTTCTGTTGGATCTACAAATGGATTTGGATTGCAACCTCTTGTTGCTGCTGGTGGAACAGCAGTTGTTTCTGCTGCCGGCACAATTTCTTCCATTAGTATTGGTAATAGTGGATCTGGATATAGAATTGGTATTCAGACAGTTGTAAATGTAGGTGTTCAAACCTCAAGTACAGGAACTCCTAGCATAACCTTTATTGGCACAGCATCTGTAAGCAATGGTCGTATTATTGGGGTTGCGATCACAAATCCAGGAATAGGATATACAAGATCAAATCCACCTAATGTTATATTTGATTCTCCATTATCATATTCAAATATTCCTTTAATTTACAGTTCCTCTTCTATACAAGGAATAGGTACTCAAGCAAAGGTAGATGTTGTTGTTGGACAGGGATCTAGTGTAATTGACTTTACAATTACAAATACAGGATATGGATATGGTCAGGGTCAAATTTTAACAGTTCAAATTGGAGGAAATTCTGGAATACCAACAGATGTTTCAAAACCATATTCTGAATTCCAAATTACTATAGACAAAACATATAATGATTTCTTCTCTGGTTGGGTGCTAGGAGAACTTCAAGTTCTTGATAGTTTTGAAGATTTATTTGATGGAGTTTCTAAAAAGTTCCCATTAAAACTTGACGGAGGTCTTGTAACAATTAGAGCAGCTAAAGGTTCAAATATTGATGTTAAAGCAACACTTCTGGTATTCATTAATGATGTTCTTCAAAAACCAGGAGAAGCATATTATTTTGAAGGAGGAAGTGTAATTGAGTTTAGTGAGGCTCCTAAAAATGGAGACTTTGTTAAAGTTTTATTCTATAAAGGTAGTGGATCAATTGATGTTGTTTTTAGGGATGTCCTGGAAACAATTAAAGTTGGTGATGAGGTTACGTTGAATTATGAACCTGGATTTGGACAAGGACCTGGATTACAACAAGACGAGAGAGTCGTTATTGGTATTAATACAACTGATTCATTAGAAACAAATCCATATTCTGGTCCAGGAATAACAACAAATGATACATTGATTAGACCATTAAAGTGGTGCAAACAAACTTCTGATAAAATTATCAATGGTAGAATTGTAGGAAAAGATAGAATTCAATATGAACCCCTAATCAATCCATCATCTTATTTGATCAATGGAGTAGGAATAGGTTCAACAACTGTGTATGTTGATAACGTTAAACCTTTCTTTGATGCCCAAAATGAAAGTCCTCTATTAAGTTTCCAAAAGCAAATAACATTTACTTCTCAAGATTCACTGGTAGCAGCGGCAGCCACAGCAGTTGCTTCCGCAGCAGGATTACTTACTTCTATTACCATTACCAATGGTGGTTATGGTTATTCATCTTCTCCAATAGTAACAATTGCTGCTCCAGTTGGATTGGCAGTCACTTATAAAGCAACTGCATCTTCTACAATCTCTTCTGGAGTTGTAAATTCAATTTCTGTCGTAAGTAATGGAATTGGGTATTCTAGTTCTAATCCACCAACAGTTCTTATTGAACCTCCAACTTTATTAAATGAAACTGTAAATATTACATCATACTCTGGCGATTCTGGTGTTATTGTTGGTGTTGGAACAACAACACTTGAAGCAATATTTGACTTGTTTATTCCTACTGACTCTTTCTTAAGGAATTCAACTCTAGTTGGTTCTGCTATTACAATTAGTGGCATTTCTACAGGAGATTTCTTCGTCATCTATAACTCAAATGTTGGACAAGCTTCAACATCCATTAACTCTTTCAGTAGTTCTAATCAAATTATTGGTATTGGAACACAATTCTTGGATAATGTTTATCAAGTTTCCTCTGTACAAAATATTGCAGTTAATATTATTGGAATTGGAACGACACACGTAAGAAGAGTTCATGCAAAAACTGGTATCAGCACTGTTGATTTTAGTTCTACCCTCATAACATTTGATTCAACTGCATATGAATTCAGTTCTATAGGAATTGGATTTGGATCTGGAACTTTCTTAGGAATTTCTACTTCAAATTACTTCGGAAATTTCAGTTGGGGTAAAATTGCATTATCAGAACCTCTTGAGAATGGGACATTTAATTCTTACACTTTAAGAGGCACTGGTGGAATAACAACATCAACCTTAGTAAATCGTACTGCTCCACTGAAGTATCTGAACTATACTAGTTAACTTTAAAAATAAATAAAAGAAAACCTAACATAAAATGTCAAGAGTAGCAATAAATACTGGTTCAATCGCAAATGATGGAACTGGTGATAATTTAAGAATTGCTGGTGGTAAAATTAATGATAATTTTTCTGAACTTTATAATTTTCTTGGAGATGGCACCGATTTAATTCCTACATGGAGAAAAACTGCTGCCGGTATTAATACTACATCAAATGTTGGTATTGGAACCACAAATCCAAGATTTGCTCTTGAGGTTGGTGCAGTTGGTGCCTCTGGAACTTCATTGCATGTAAACGGCAATGCAAGAGTTACTGGAATTTTAACTGTAGGATCTTCTTCTATCGTTTTAGATGGACCTTCAAATAAAATTCTGGTTGGTTCTGGAGTATCCATTGACGGAAATACGGGAATCATTAGTGCAACGGCATTTTATGCTGGAGGATCAATCATTTCTGGCGGAAGTGGTTCTGGACTCAACTATTGGGGAAGTGGTGCTTCTGGTATTAGCACTACAGGAAATGTTGCAATTGGTACAGTAACACCAACCTCAAGACTAACAGTTGTTGGTAATTCATTATTCTCTGGAATTGCAACATTTAGAAGCAATTTAACTCTTGCTAATTTAACATCATCATCAAATACCCTAAGATTTGGAAGCAACTCTTATATTGACCAAAGTAATAGTGATGTAGTTACTTTCCAAATAGACTCCGGCACAAACGGAACAGGCACAGATTCAAGTTTTGTTTTTAGAACAACTCAACTTGGATCTCCAAACCAACAGTTTGATGCACTGAGAGTTTATAGCGGAGGAAATCATTGGAATAGATTAGTCAGAGTATATACAAATTTCCACGCAGACAATAATGCGTTCGTCGGTGGAGATTTGCAAGTTGGAGCAGCAAGCACTCTTGTTGGAGCAGGAAATACATTAGGATCTTTCAAGGTTGGTGCTGGTGGAACAGTTATTACCACAACCACTGCTGGATTGGTGGGCATTGGAACCACAAATCCAACAAGTGCTCTTACAGTAAAAGGAACATCCGCTCTTGAGAATGTAACTGTTACTGGAACTACTTTCACAAATCAACTAAGTGTTTCTGGTGTAGTAACAGCAACATCATTCTCTGGTTCTGGTTCAAACTTAACCAGTCTTCCAGCAGGTCAATTAACAGGAGCACTTCCTGCAATTGATGGTTCTGCACTTACAGGTGTTGTTGGATCTGGATCTGGTGTTGTAATTAAAGATAGTGGTTCAACAGTAGGAACTGCAGGAACTATTGATTTTGGAGACAACTTAACAGTTTCTTCGATTTCTGCTGGTATTGTAACCGTAACAGCATCTAGTGGTAGTGGATCATCCCAATTTGTAACCACTGCTGCTGGTATTCATACACTCTCTAATGTTGGCATCGGAACCACAAATCCAACAAGTGCTCTTACAGTAAAAGGAAATACTTTTCTTGAGACTTTAGTTGCATCATCAGTCGTATCAACTGGAATTATAACGTCTCAAAACGGTGGTTTCAGTTTGGGTGGTAATAACTCATACTTTACTCCTAATACATTGTCTTTGTCTGGAAATATCTATTTTGGTGATATCTATTATTCAACTCCTAACTTTAATTTTAATTCAAGTTATACTGGAGTCGGTGCAAATTATGGTATAGGGGATTGGATTTTTAACCAAAGAGGAAGTTTTGGTTCTCTCTCAGAAGTTGCAAGAATTAGTGGATTGACGGGCACTGCTAGTTTTAGTGGTAGTTTAAATGCTTCAGGTAATCTAAGTGTTTCTGGTATTGCCACTGCCAGACAACTTTCTGACTATAAGGCACTTGTAGGTGCTGTAAGTTCTGCAACAGAAACATTTACAGTTACGGTCGCAAGCAAAACATCAAATCACCGTTACTTTGGA
>Ga0194117_10001808_pt1 | contig 23836 bp, 15 predicted proteins | sample TA2MahsurfametaG_FD_160579 | JGI IMG/M metagenome (GOLD analysis project Ga0194117, IMG submission 160579) | Freshwater microbial communities from Lake Tanganyika, Tanzania - TA2015009 Mahale N1 surface | ecosystem: Environmental > Aquatic > Freshwater > Lake | place: Tanzania: Lake Tanganyika...
CCCCCATAAAAATCTCAAACCCAAAGACAATCAAAACAATCACAATAACTAAAAATAGGACTTCAAGTTGTATACATCCTCTCAAAAGCAAGAGCCTTATAAATCTCAATTTGTAGAATACTCTAAGGTTACAACTGGATGGCTAAACTGATTGGAAAGTAAGAAGGGCAGTTAGGACTTCACACAATATCCTTTCCTCTGATAAATATTCTCCTTTATCTGACTCTGTCGTTAGCTATGCGCCTGCTTGTGAGGATATTTATGAGTTTTTGGGGTCTTTTAGTGGAGAAGGAAAAAGGGAGGCATTGAGTTTAGATAATACAGCATGGGCGAATACAGTTTTAGCAGCAGGTTGGATGATAGGTTTGGTAGTATTTACTGGGCGTGAGACAAGAGCTCAGATGAACTCTAGATAACCTCGAACAAAAATTGGTCGTTTTGATGAATAAATCAACTGGCTTTCGAAAATTCTTTTTGTTTTGATGTTAGTTTTGGCCCTAGTGATGAATATCTTTAGAGAGTTCAATATCCTTTGGCCTTTATACTTCTTTAGGTAAGCTTTCCTTTTATGAAGATATGTATTACTTTTGGCAAGTATCATACCAATCAGTTTGAGAGTAAACTTAGACTTTTGTAAAACTTACTTCTCATATAAGATAACCAATGACAATATTCTTCCAGAAACTGTGTGTCGTAACTCTTCCATTCCTGAGGAACTCGGCAGAATTTAGTACTTACTTAGCGATAAAACTGGAACCTTAACTTATAATGATATGGTTTTCAAGAAATTATCAGTCAATTAGACTCTCTATACTTATGATGATATGGAAGAGCTAAAGAAAGGAATAATAAGGGCTTGTAAAAATTTGAAGGTCCACTTGGAGATCTTCATGATCCATAATTGTACAAATTTCTTTATCTAGAATAAAAAATAAACTTAAAAGAAGACAATAGTTCTTACAGAGAGACTTGGCGACAGCTCTAATTCTTTGCAACAATGTGACCCCTTTCACTGACTAAGGTACGAGAGTACTGCAAGCTTCAAGTCCAGATTAAATATCATTGGTCAAATTCGCACAATAACTCGGCTTTATCATGAAAGAAAGAGGTAAAAACTAAATAATAGTTGATGCTCCTCATGGATAGATAGGAGGAAAAATACTAAATTTAAGTCAACTTTCTATAACAGGTGTGGAAGATAAGTTGCAAGATGAAGTTGAAATCACAATAGAAGCCCTGAGAATGGGAGGAGTAAAAATATGGATGTTAACGGGAGATAAAGTAGAAACTGCTAAATGCATAGCGATCAGTGCTGGCTTGAAATCAGCTAACCAATAGATCTATGATGTTAGAGGTGATGATGAGCTCGTAAAATTTTGTTTATTCAGATTTTGAGGAAGAAGCTGCTTGAATACAACGATGCGTAACAAGTATTATTTGTTGACGGACCTGCTTTGACAAGTATAATTAATATAGAAACTTAGTACATAGATGGGATGTAAATATAAGTATAAAAATCAATATAAAGGCAGTGATTGTTCCATAATGGATAGTTTAAGTTATAGAGCGTACAATTTAGCACTATCTTCTGTTCTTTTCTGAAACTAGCTGTAATAGTAATCTCTCTATTTCTTAAGCAAAGAGAGTTCTTCTAGCATGATTTGATATTGTATGTCGTCTTTTTGAACCTATATAGATTTCATTTGAGGATACAATTGCTGTTTTTTTTGAAGTGTAAGTATAATTTCATCTTGTTTGTTTAAATTTTATTGAAGCTTTTCTATTTTGGCCTTTAGCTGCTAATTCTCGCTAAAAATTTTGAGTTACTATAAGTTAAATTACATCCTCATGGTTTAGGTGAGCTCTTATAACTATGTATTTTTCATTTTAAGTTCACTCAATTAGTTAATCAGTTTGGGTCTTTCGATGTCTGTGTAATGTGATGATTTGTTGTTTATTCTATTAACTTCCCGTTAAAGTTATGCTATGTACTCAATTTTCTTTTTAAGTGTTATTTTCTGTTCATCAATATAGCTCATTAGCGATTACTTTTATTCGATCAGTTTTTAGATTTAATCGTTAAGTGTTCTGTTTGGACTTCTTACAACTGGTGAGCCTCCTTTTTTCATTTTTAGTTTTTAAATTTAGAGGTTCGATTCCTTTAATTGATCCTTCAAACGGTCTATAATGATATTTCTCTAGTTCAAAATTTTACGTGTGTTGGTGAGTTCAACATACACATCTATATTTTTCATATCTCTGCTACTATTTTTCAGACTGAAAAAGTAGCCCAAGTCGTTTTCCTTCAATTTAGATTCAAGGAGACTGTTAGTGATAGACAGTTTCGTTCTCAACTATTCAGACAGAACAGTTTCCATGTGCAGTGCCTGCTATAACTACTTTATGCGCTTATTAGTTTTATTGTGATCATTTTTTTCCAAAGTTTTTCTTTACTGCATTTTTTAAACGGCAATGCTTTGAACAGGTTGAGTCGCATTGAAATGCTTTTTATGGTCTGCTTCGTGTAAATTCGGACTTAGGCGCTCTGTCTTTTGAGGGCTTTTATAGTCCTTGGTGACTTTAGGTTTTATCTTTTTATCTATTTAGTAAAAAGTATACATTGGCCTTTATTAGCTGGTCTGTCTAAGGTTGGTATTGTATTTTGGTAGAATTCTTATTTTTTATTGGGACTAACTGGAACAGTTTTTTGTAGATTTATTGGATAATTTTAGTTGTTGGCTTTTATGATGCCAAATTTGCTAGGTGATTCGCTCTGCAGATTGTCAAAGATCAAAGGTGATCTAATCTGGATTTCTTGCATTCTATCTTTTGCACATGTAGCTGATTTAGAGTATTCTTACAATTAGAATAGGCAAGACTATGTGGAGGTGTATTTTCTCTTGACTGGCGCATCTGTGGAGGCGATAGCAAAGTATGGACTGAGTCGAGTTATTAGGGAAGTTCTAGGCTATCTTACATTTTAATTTGATTTAACTATTAACAGCAGTCCAGTTAATAAATAAAATTCGTTACCATGAACTTTTTCGATGGAGACTTTGGACTAGGTTCAATTTCATCTTACAATCAAAAACCTCGCAATACCTCTCCTCAGTAGATAATCATTCATTCAGAAAAACGAAAAACTTTGATCAACTATCCTTCAAGTCAAATAAAAAAGATTAGTTTGATGACCTCTTAGACGATATGCTCAACAAACAGTAGAAGAAAAATAACAAAAATAAAGAAAAAGATGTTTTGCAACAATACAGCAGTGGTTTCCTGGATCCCGCTCCACATCATTATGATTTCAAAAAAACATAAAAGTGGAGCACTCCTAATATTGACATGCATAATATTTACAACGAATCGCCTAAATTTCCCAACTCGAGAAATAATACGCATATAGATGATCGAGGCAGTGAAGACGGACGAAGTTATAAAAGCGGTTTTACAAGACAGAATCAGCCTCAATAATTTGACAATCTAATCACTCTGAGAGGACCTGAAACTTTTAAAGATTAGCCTCCAGCTATGGAACGATCATCAAGGAATATGATGAGGCCACCGCTAGCTAAAAAAGACTCCAGAGAAAATCTAAGCAGATAAAAGGAAACATCAATTCTAAATGATGATACGAGTATAAAATTTCCACGAGCAACGCAAGGTACAGGCAATTAATCAGGTTCAATGCTTGATCTGGGTTTCGGTAATTTAGAAAAAATGAAATCAAAGGAAAGCAAAACAGTGATTCCTGTCGGAGAATAAAAAATCAAGGAGAGAATAATATAGAAATAGAAGATAATAACAGTTAGATAGGAAGCAACCGAACTTAAAAAGCAGTTTTAAAATGAGATAAAATAAATAAAGGAATCTTATGAAAGACAGCTCAAATCTGCCACATAAAAATTGAAGGAATAGATCGAAGAAGGCAAAAAACAAAGGTTAAAACTCATTAAAGAGCATTAGAGTAAACTTTAGGATGAGAAAAACAACTACAAGAGGCTTTTATAATAAAACAACAGTAGGTTAAAGTAATTGCATTAATGGGAAATGAAAAAGAAATGTTAGAGTTACTAACTTTAAATTGAAAAGTTAAAGTCAATTTCAAAGCTTTAGGAAACATTGTCTCGTCAACAAAATGTATTTTAAATTAATAGATAAAATCTTGAAATCAAAGCAAGATAAAGATAACTGCAAAATGAATAGAAAAAAATCTAATAGTTAAAATTTCATTTAGAGCAAAGAGAAAGCTCATTACAATTTTAATAAAAAAATTTTGCCAACTATCGAAGGAGAGAAGAATAGAAAATGCAAAGTGAAAAACGTGCTTTGTTATAAAGGGAGAATGATTTGAAGAAAAATTAACTATAGTCTAAACGAATAATGGCTCTAGAAAAACAAAAAATGGCATCTGAACTTGCTAATTCCTAGATTTAGCTTTTTAAAAAACGAGAAGCTTTGAATTTGGAAAAGTAATAAATACGGATTAACAAATAGTTGTTTTAGAAATAGAAGATAGAGTTTGAAAACTTTAATAAAAATACAATCAGCGACTATAGAAACAAATTTAAAGAATTTTAAGCTCAAAGAGAGCATCTAAACGAACTTGAAATAGATTTACACAAAAAGATATACACAGTGTAAATGACTGCAGATGCAAGAGGAATTAAACAAAGTATAGGAAGGCCATCTTCTTCCAATAATCAGTAAAATCGCAAAAATAGAGTGAATTCACAAATGGATGGTAAATTCAACGAGACGAAAGAGAGATTTTATGAAATGCAGCAAGTAGCAAAGAAATTGGCTGTCTAGACACAAGAATAAAGAGAAAGAATGAGATAGAAAGTCAATGTCTCAGGGTATATTAATAGACTGAATAGAGCTCTCACCAAAGATTGAATTTTCATCAAATTGTGATTTTGTAAACATAAAATATTTTTCCATTCATCATATAATATTATAAATAACGAATATGAGCAAAGAGGACCATGCACAAATCTACGAAATGCTTTCAGTATTATTCTTAACAGTCTCGAAGGGTGAGCAAGTTCATCAGTGTATTCGTGAAGTTTTAACCTCGCACCCTCTCTTCTCTCCTCTCCCATTATTCAAATATCTATCTCACAATAGTACCTGCATAAAATCTCAGCATTTACTTCAATTTTTGGAAGAAAATAAAGAATACGCAAGCGAATAATAAGTAAAGGCAATAATCGAGTATTAGCCAAATAAAAAAAGTTGGCAGTATAGTGATTTCCTTTAGTTTGTTTACCCATTTAATTCTGCAGTTCTTCGATAAATATCAAATATGCATCTCAAGAGATATCCTAAACTTGAAAAATATGGAGTTCCATAATCTACCTTAGCTGGATTCTTACTGCTTTTGACTGAGCAGCTTTCCTTATTTAGAAAATTATAAACCCAAAAGAGTGATAGCTTGCTAAAAATTCCTAAAGACCGGCTTAGAAAAGTATTGCTTTCAATTAAAAAAGCAGGAGAAAAGCAGCCTAGCCATTGTAAAAATGATGATACAAGAATTACGAGTTTGGAGTTAAGAAATTTCATGAAAGCTTTTGTTTCAGTTGAAGATAGCCATTTTCTATTCCTAAGTAGAAGATTGGGCATAAAACAAGGTTTCTTTCCAATTTAAGAGTTATAAAAATTCATAAAACCTAGTAAGAAACTCATTAAAAAAGCAGTTCCAAATAAACAGGCAAAAGTGAGATAGAACATTAGAATTTAAAATGAAGCAATATAAAGATAGTTTGATTAAAAATCTTATAAACAATAGATTCTCTCTGAATTGACCAGTACACTAAATTTTAAAGAAAACGTTCAAAGTATGGGACATTCTCCCAAAAAAGCCATTGGAAATCCAGTCTCCAAAAACAATAAATAATCTCCTTCCTACAATTTCTAAGAGAGAAACAAAAAACAATATGAAGATTTAAGGCAAGAGGGCTTTTGTAGCAATAGACCTACATAGAGACAAAACTATAATATTCAAACGGACAACTATTTCATGAACAAACCAAAAATATAATCAGCAGGAATGTCTCCAAAAGAACTTCTCATCAAATTCATACAAACATTCTTGCCCACTAATAGAAGGCTGTAGGAACTAAAAAATAAACTTGCTCAGCATAGGCTAGACTATTTCAAGCTGTTTAAGATCATAGATCGAACAGGGAGAGGAGTTGCAGGTGCTTAAGATTTGTTATATTATTACCATTGGGCTGGAGGAAGACAGAACTATTCTGTCTAAGATTTTTAGTTACTGATTCAGAAATATTCTCAAAGTGATGAACCTTGGATAACTTTAACTTAGTTTTGCGAAATGGTAAGAGGCGAAGAAAAGTAAATAAATCGTGCCCCACCAAAATTAGGTTAAGAGCATAAAGAGATCGTGCTAAAAATCATCTAATTAACTCTAGAGAGTGAGAAGGAGATTTTACAAATTAGAAATCAATTTAGAAAGCATTAGTCTAAGTATCTATTCAACTTAATTAACAGATAACAAACAGGTTTCATAAACTATCAATAGTTAAAGAGATTCCTAAGTGAAGCAGGGCTTAATTTGTCAATGCATGATCTCATGGCAGTCCTTAAGCGGCTTGATCGTAGTCGAAATGGAGTAGTTGTGGAACATGAATTTGTTTCATATTTTTAGCCTTCTTCTGGATTTTGAACATCATGATAATATATAATTTCGTTTGAATTAAATGAAAAAAGATAAAAGCAAGGATTAGAAAAGCAAGAAGAGTAAGGACAGTAAAGTGAAAAAGGAGGAAGATAAGAAATCAGATAAATCAGCGTCTAAATCTAAGTCTAAGGGTAAATAGGCTTCTAAAGGCAAAGAGAAGGAGGGATCCAAAACTCCCACAAAAAAATAAACTAAGTCCAAGAAAGTACCAGATGCACAATCATAAATTTCATCTATATCTCAAACTCCCATTGCCCCAGCGTAGTTTTATTTTAACCAAGGGATTGCATCCATCATAAAAGTCCATTTATAAACTTCTGTTAGACGTGTTAATAGCTGGTTTGCAATCAATGTACAGTATTTGGCCCGCATAACAATCATGTACAAATTTTACTAGGTAGTTGCACCGCATTTTAAAGATGACTGATGCTTACAGACTCAGAAAATTTTATTTGGTTGAAGCTATTCGTTCTAATCTGGTCGATAAAAGAGATAAGATAATTGCACAGCTGCATCGCTTAGAATATAGAATTGAGTAAATTAGATTTGTTAAAAACATCATTTAAAGGGATATACGTTCCTAGTATAGTGGTATTTTGGAGAGGCTGAAGAACAGTGAAGGAGTCAAAATGGCCACGCTTACTCATGAGGTGTCCTTGGTTCAAAGATAACTGGATAATATTAATGATTTGGGTAATAAGTTCTTTGAGTTAACCAATATGTAATGCTAAAAAATCTAACAAGAGCGTAAAATCAATAAATTTCTGAACAAATCCAAAGAGATGTATGATTCAGTCGAATACATAATCAATAGACCAGATAGAGTAAATCTTTATCTATGAAGATATTGCCAGATCTATCAATAAGTGAAATCCCTAGATAAGTATAGAAAAATAGAGAACTTGTAAAAAAGGCACTTGCTGCAAAATAGATCAATACATTCAAAAACTAAGCCATCTGGAAATTACTTACAGATCTCAGAGCTGAGTAAGCCTCAGTTAAAAGAGAAGTAGAGGAAAGGGCAAGTGCTGTAATAAAGGAAATGAGTCAAGAAGTAGAAGGGCTTAGCGACAAGCTGAGGAAGTACAAGCTAGTTTGCTATTTCTGCGGAGTTCGACTGAACGCAGAAACAGTAAATGTTTAATGCTAGTTCAATAGATCAAAATAAACCAAACTTCAAAAAAAGTTTTAGACTGAAAAGTCTCCCACCTAGAAAAATATAGGTAATAGCCGTCATTTTTTCTCAAAGCTACTTACGATTTGATAGAGCATCTTATGATTTTTAATTGATAAACTCGGTAAAATATGATAGATCAGCAACACTTTTTTCTTTTTTTCTATGATCTTTCTCCCTAGGCTACTAAGTTTCTAGTTGTGCCCAATTCGGACCCTTTACCTATCTAAGAGCATTTATTGAAGTCTTTCTTATCTTATTAGAGAATTCTTTTGGCCTACATCCCTATATCCAAAAACATCTCAGTCACATTTTTATCTTACTTAGCACTGGTCTCATAAAACCCAATTCCAAGCTCATCTGCTAGTTTTTTGCCTTCCTCGATACTGACCTCCCGTTTGCTCGAATCAGATTTGTTACCTACTAATATCTTGACGACATCGGCTGCAGCATGCGTTTTGATTTGTTTGACCCAATTTTAAATATCGTTGAATGAATTTCGATCATCGATGGCGTAGGTCAATATTATGCCCATTGCACCTTTGTAGTATGTTTGTGTAATTGTCTTAAAACGCTATTGTCCTGCAGTATCCCATACCTGTAGTTTGACTCTAGAGCCTCCCAAGTTTAGCATTTTGGTTTTAAAATCGATTCCTAATTGAGGAGGGGTATACCAATAGTGGAGAGGTGTGAAGTCAAAAAATTGTTTTCGCAGAAGCGGAGGAGAAGGTTGGTTTTTCCTACTCCACTGTTGCCGATGATGAGGAGTTTAATTAGATAGTCGTAACCTTGTTATCTTCTCATTATTATTAAAAAAATGAGTAAATTGAAGTGAAAAAAGAAAGATGAACCAATTCGAATCAAAATCAAGTTATTTTTATTTTTTGCTTTGTTTCTTTATATCATTTATCCTTATGTTTAGAATTCTTTAAAGCGAATTTATCTTGAAATATATAACTCAGTATAAAACAAATGTTATAAATTTTTAGATATCTGATGATTATTTTAAAAGTTTTTATTCTTTTTATGTTGATTTTGTAATATTTCTTACCCAAAAAATTAGTAATAATAAATCATTTTATATGAAAAATTTTACAGCTTTTAGTATCTTATTTTCCAAACATTCTTTATAATGTCTATGCACGGAAATTCCAATACACGCCTCACCCTCAGAATCTCACAGAAAAAGAATAATTCTTAAGCTTAACCCCTCTAGAAACTATCAAAAGACCTAAATACTAGTCCTATTAATACAACATAAATAGCTAGGACATGGGAGCCGATAAATATGGGGAACAATTTATCCTCCACAAAAGAAAAAAAATCCAAATATCAAACTTCTTTTCAAGATCTCAAAATTAAATCATAAGTGTCAAAGATGTCAATGGAAGTTGAACCAAGAATCTAAGTTCCAGTTCTTGGTACAATTAAATCGTTCGAGGAAGAATGTATGGAAGAGGATAAGCCAAAGAATTTGAAGAGAGATTACATAGATGAGGAAATGAAGGAAGCTAAGCCATCTAGACGAACTCAGAAACTGGTTTTTCCATCATTTTAATCTCTTAATTAGTAAGCGGGTATTTAATAATAACAATAATTTTAAGAGCAAGCTATAAAAGAGCCCTAAGAACCTGAAAAGTAAATTTTTGGCAAATTACTGTGGTTTGTACCAAATAAGAAGAATGGAAGGAATATTGTGTTCAATCAGAAGAAAATGACATGCTAGCCAATTTACCAATGTCTTGGATGTAAGAAAATATTTCAAAAGGCTCCAGCTTTGGGAGGGCACTTGACTCGTTGCAAAGATAAATCTTAGCATAAACGAAAAGTTGCTTAATTTGAATAAGCTATGAAAAAGCGGATCTAATCGAAAAGCAGAAGGAAATCAAAAATAAAACAATAAAAGCATGAAAAATAATCACAAGTTTAAAAACGCGAGGAAAAGAGAAAAAATTAACATCTTGTAAAATATTAGAAAATTGAGATATAAGAGGAAGGTGAAAAAATAGTATAAGATTTTATAATGTAAGAATAAATGAGTTAATAGTTATCTAATTACAATGAATAATCACCAGCTTATGGATAACTAGGCCAAAGCAGATCTTATAATCGCACTAAGCATCGAGAACAAAGTAAACATCGATAAAAAAGTAGAAAAAGAGAAAAAAGTAGGAAAAGAGAAAAAAGTAGACAGCGAGAAGAAAGTAAGCACGGAGAAGAAAGTATACAACTTGAAGAAGACAATCAGATGATGTTTCCTTCTATAGAATTCCAAGACTTCGATGCCATGGATGAATTCCACATTAAGAAAAATGCGAGGTATAATGGAAAAACAAAAAAAATTTTTAAAAACTTGGAGTAATAGTGAATAAATGATGAATTATTACTTAAATTATATAAAACATTATAATGGTTATAATATTTCTATCAACTTTCGCTTGTCTTATACTTTTTACCGAAAAGTACGAGCTGTAGCATATCATATATAGTGAGAACTCCAGCTCCAGTTATTCCTCGTAAAATATTAGCACCTGCTCCACCATAGAATGATTTCCATTTGTTCTAGTTGTAAAGATGTTTTATACATTGGAAGGCACTCGTAAACTTTAGTACCTATCCTGAAGACATCATCATTCTGCGACGAACTGTATCGAGAGGATAAGCTGCGATTCCTGAAGTTACTGTAACACCATAACTTACCAGAAATGAAATGACGATGTTCTTGAGATATTAATGAGGAATTTACTACTTCAGACCTGCATTTAAGCCGAAGTAGATGCCTCTATATACCATCATGAAAACACATGTCACTACAAATCCTCTATAAAATCCTCGATAACCATCTGATCGGTAAGTCTTTTTGAGACAGTCTGCGATCCCTTCAAATTGTCTCATGTTTCCTTTTTTTGCCATTTGGATATCATTCGTTAGTCTCGTTCTTGTGTAATCTAAAGGATAAACAAAGAATTGAGTTGAAGCACCTGCTAAACTGCCTCCTATCATATTGTTTTTAACTGTTTCTAGGAATGATTGTTTTTCGGCTTTATTGAACTTGAAAATCTTCATGTAGAGATCTTTGAAAGCGAAATTAAGAGCTTGAGTGGGGAAGTATCTGATTGTGTTTGTTAGATTACCTTTATAATACGCTTTCCAGCCTTCTTATATATACAGTCTTTTAAAGCAATTAATGATTCCTGTATAGGGTTTGTCGATTAGTTTCTTCTAAATGAGGGGAGCTTGTAATTGTAATCTGATTTTGATAACCTCGATAGGTGAAGCAATTGTTTTGGATATGGCAGCTGCGGTTCCACTGACTACAAACTCTGTGAAAAATTCTTTAACCTAATTATCCATTTCAATAATTAATCAATAATTAATAATGAGAAATAAATCACTTAAATATTTACGCTCAAAATTGTTTTTAAATAAATGAGTAATGTAAAGTTATAAATGAGAAGTTAATCAATGATTTAATTATTTCTTCAAAATTTTATTGATTTTATGTGTTGTGTTTATTGATTTATCTATCTTGGCGCCTACTCTTTAGATTAAAGGTTTTTGATTATCTAGTTATTCTCCCATCAACTTGCAACCATACTTCACTTGCTTCACATTGTGTAAGAGTAAGTTTGTCATTTTTTATTACTAGCTTTACTAAATTTACTTTTCGATTTTGTAAGTCATTACATTTGGATTAATATCTTTTTACAATTTTTTAGCGAATTACTATTTATGGTTCACATCTTGCTCTGATACTTTGTGCTATTTTTTTAAACCCAATGCTCTTTTCACTTTATTTTTGAGATAGTACCAAAAAGAAGTTATTTCCTTGGCTGTATCTTCAGATTTATCAAGAGTTCCATTTATTTTGTCAAGTTTGTGATCAATATTTTCAAGCTTCTCCCTATTTTAATACAAAGCCTTGTTGCTATTGTTAGTTACTTCATTCATGGCTTATGATATCTTGTTCATTTATTTGAGGAGTTCTAGGTTTCTGTCTTTTGAGCTCTGAGTGTAGTTCATCTGCAAGTAAAAATTATAACCTCAAAGAATTATACTATTTAAATTATTATCCTTATAAATTCTGCACTTTTATTTCTTATTTCATGGTAATCAAAGCCTTGATTTAATTGCTGGGAATCCATATGTTTTTGCAATGCCTTCTCCGTATTCAGGGTCTGCTTTGTAAAAGTTTTTGATAGCTCTTTCGGCAATATCTCTGGGCACACCTTTCATAGATCCAGCAAGATTTTTAATGGTTCTTGCTCTCATAGTATCGCAGAAGACTTTTCTGAATAGAGTTCCAGGTTGGCTGAAATCGCAGTTAGGATGGTTGGGTTTATGTCTAGCAACTAATCCAGTAACTTTGTAGGGTGCCATTTGATGGTCAGTGTTGAATGAGAAAGTGTTGCCTCCTTTGTTGAATGAGTTTGGTTCATAGTTGGGTGATGAGCCTTTATAGAAGCAAATTTACCTCCGTTTCTATCAACTCTCATAGGTCCATCTCTAATTCCATTGAAAACTTTAGCTCTGTAAGGGCAGTTGATTGGTATTTGATCATAGTTAGCACCTAGTCTATGTCTATGAGTATCAGGATAAGAGAAAAGTCTTCCTTGAAGCATCTTATCGAATGAAGGTTCGATTCCTGGAACCAAATGTCCAGGTGAGAAGGCAGATTGTTCAGTTTAAGCAAAATAGTTCTCAACATTTCTGTTAAGGACAAGCTTTCCAACTGGGATCAAAGGATAGTCTCCGTGAGGAACAACTTTAGTGACATCGAAAATGTTCCATTTGTAGTTAAAGGCGTCTCTTTCAGGGATAACTTGAACTTTTAAATCCCATTCAACGGTTTTGCCTTGGTCAATGTGGTTCACTAAATCTCTAGTAGCATAATCGGGGTCAACTAACATTTCATTGGCTTGTTCTGCAGTAAAATTCTTAATTCCTGACAATGTTTTAAAATGAAGTTTAACCCAGAAAGCTTATCCAGATTTGTTAACCCATCTTAAAGTGTGGGAACTGTAACCATTCATGTGTCTGTAACCATCAGGTGTTCCTCTATCACTCATCAAGATCGAGACTTGATGGGTTGATTCAGGGCTAAGTCCCCAGAAGTCCCAAGCAGCAGTAGCATTTTTCAAGTTGGTTCTGGGATCTTTCTTCTGTGAATGAATAAAGTCGGGGAATTTGACGGGGTCTCTGATGAAGAAGACAGGAGTATTGTTTCCTGTCATATCCCAGTTTCCGTCTTCGGTGTAGAATTTGACTGCAAACCCTTTATTAGATCACTATTACCTCTTGGATCTCTTTCGGTATCACAAGAACCTTTTTCTCCGGCAACAGTCGAGAATCTTGCAAAAACGGGAGTTTTTTTTCCAACAGCTTCAAAAACTCTAGCTTTGGTATATTTTGTAACATCATGAGTCACTTGAAAGTATCCGTGAGCGGCAGCTCCTTTGGCATGCACTACTCTCTCGGGGATTCTCTCTCGATCGAAATGGGCTAGTTTGTCAATCAGATGGAAATCTTAGAGAACGATGGGGCCAATTGCGCCAGCGGTGAGGGAATTCTGGTTGTCATCGACGGGTGAGCCTGTCGAAGTGGTCATTTGAGTTGCCATTATCTATCTGACGTAATAGTTATAAGATGTGACGTGTTGCAGTTCTTAAATCAATGGCTAAGATAAATCAATGTTCTAATACACTTATAGCAAAATATTGCTTCATGTTAAATCAATATATGATGGCCTTTTATGAGTTTTAAATTGACTGGTTTGGTGTTTATGTCAGTTTGATTCGTAAATATCCATAGAAAACAAGTTAATAGCTCCAATTGAGGATGTGTGGGCTTGATTGTGTTTGATAGTGAATTTACTTAGGCCAAAAATAATCGAATGGTGTTTATAGATTAATCAATTATAGTCATTCAAGAGATTTTAATTTATTCCTATATCAAAATAAAACTTAAACAAATTAACCATACTATTATTCATCTTCATCTAAAAAGATCGAATTTGGACTTACGGGCACTTATGATTAACGATAGATGAATTTCTTATCCATCGGAGATAATTATAAAGGCGATGAGGTTTTGATTAATTTTTATCTATATAGCATTTATAATGCATACAAATATACGTACAGTTCTAATATACATAAAATCGATATATATACAAGCCGTTTGTTTGATGCATGCATCTATAGGTGTTAGGTTTGTTGGCTGTGATAGTAGAAAAACGTTGTTCGTTTTAATTATGGTGCATATAACTTTCAAAACTAATAACGTAACAAAATCTCACCCAAATGCAATTTAAAATATACTAAAACTATACTAACTACCACCCACTATCTGTGAATAGTACTCCAACTACTGCTTTTTGACAGAAGTGTCTGAGGATAAAGCTGGGCAGATTTCATAGTTATTTAAATTAATTTTAAATGAAAAAAATTGACGCATAAACTGGAAATCCTGAGAGAACACTAGATATGAAACTCATCATCAAATCTGCAGATATTCCTACTTTCAATAAACAAGTTGGAAAACATCTCCTCGAAAGACTAGGTCAGTTCACTGACTACATGAGTCTAGTCAAAAGATTGGAGATTTTCCTGTATAATAGAGTAATGCTCACAGGTCCAGCCACTGAAGTTCTTGCTCAGGATGATAACAAAAACAACCATTTCGGTGTGAATTATGCCTCAGCTGACTATCTTGGGTTAGCACAGCACCAAGATGCAAGGAAAGCTGCTATTGCTGCAATTCAAAAATATGGAGTCAGTGCAGGTAATACTCCCTCCGGTTTAGGTTCTCATGAGTACTATTGCTTTTATATAGGCTGTATATCCAGCTCCAACGTGAGCTAGAATAGTATTGGGATACTAACATTCTTATCTTTTCAACTGGTTGGATGGCAGGATTTGGAATTATCAAAGGTTTGATAAGGCCTTGTGATCATGTTATCATGGACTATATCTCTCATAATTGTCTGCAAGAAGGTGCCATCTCTGCGACTAAAAACATAAAAAAATTCCAACACTTGGATCAAGATGAAATGGTCTCTATGCTCAAAGAAACACGTGAAAAGGATCCACACAATGCAATCTTAGTTGTAACCTAAGGACTTTTCTCAATGGATTCTGATTATCCCGATTTAGTTTTCTACCAAAAAGTAACAAAACAATACAACGCTTACCTACTTATCGACTGTGCTCATGACTTCGGTCATTTGGGGTAAAAAGGAAAAGGTACTTTAGAAATTATTTAGGTTCTTGGGAATTACAAGGTTTGACTGATTTTTCAAATGTTATTCTATCAGGTACTGGTAGTAAGACTTTAAGCACAAATATCGGGTTTGTAGGAATCAAAGATAAGAAACTTCTCTAAATGGTTAGATACATGTCTGGACCTTTTTATAATGCAACTGTCATTAATCCAGTGCAAGCAGCTACTTCCTTGGCTCAACTTAACATTTTGAGGAATAAGGAGGGTGCTGACAGACGTAAAAAAGTTGTTGAAAACTACCACTACCTCAGAACCCGTCTTGAAGAGAGAGGGCATAAGGTCATTGGAAACCCATGTGCAATTATGCCAGTTATTATTGGAAACTAGATCATTTCAAGGTTGGTTTCTCGCATAATGATGGATAGAGGTAAAAAATACAAATATTCAGGTGTACATGTCAACGGAATCGAGTATCCAGTTGTGAAAATCGGTCAGGCAAGACTTAGAGTCTGTTTATTGCCTCAGCATACCAAAGCCCACATGGATAGATTTGTCTAAGTTTTTGAGTAAAGTCTGGTCAAAGCGAACATTCTCCTATAGAAATCAATGGCTGAGTTCAACTAAGATATGAGCAAGCAGTAGACAGCTAAATTATGAAGCGTGATATATATGTTATAAGCTAATATTTCGTTATGAATATTACTTAACATTTAGACTCTTTAGTTATAATTCAACATTGAAATGTAAAGAGAGTTGGTATTGGTCGAGATTCCTCAAGACGTAAATCATGTGTTATGAAGTTGGACTAGAAGGTTCTAACCAAAGTCAAAACAATAGCAGAACTCGATAAATTATGCACACGCTTCACTGATACCCTTGAAATCGATCTTAAAAATCGACTTTATGTTTGTAAAGAACAAGGCAATTCATGGTCCTCTGGTAAGCCGTTTCTTACTTAGAACCTAAAATCAAGAAAATCTATAAATATCATGTCAAACCAGCTGAGATTAAGTCCAGTTCAGTTCCACTTAGGAAGCCCAAAATAAAGTCTCATAAGAGGGCAGAATGAAAATGATCTTAAGTTTGATTTATTCTATATATAGTTTGATGAAAATCTTACTTTTTGAGTATTTATATCATTTTCCAGATCTGAGCTGTTTCATCATCATTGATTCCTTACTGATGTTCTTGATCTGCTTGACCATTTCTAACTCATCTTCGACGTTTCCTTCGTCAGTTTAGAAGACAACTGGTTGTTCAGTTTGTGTAAAATCTCCTTTTTTGTGGGTACCTCTGGGGATTCCATTAACTTATCCAAACTTGGCCCAATTTCTACGTTAGATGACTTGTGGTCTGCATGGGTAAATTCTTTTGATAACTTTAACCTTTTTGGTTTCGATTATGTTATCCTTTTCGTCTCTTTTGTATACTTCTTCAAAAGTGACTTGAACCTCGCTATTGACTAAAGCCATTTCAACACTTATAATTATATGAATCAAGATCTAATACTAACAAATTCTATTTTATGGATTTGGGTTCTACAATTAATAATTATTGACAGCTTAGTTTATATTTCACTTTTATCTTTACATAATATTCAAAAGCATGTTTTTTAAAAGAAACTGAATTGACTCGCTCAATTAACAGCAAATTATAAAAAGAAGTTTGCTTGTATAATTTAAAATATTTGTTTCTTTGTACATGTATAAATTTTTTTAAAAAAAAGTTAGGTAACAGAATGAGAGATGCTCGTTTACTATAGATCATCAAATGTAACTACAATAGAGGGCTCAGAACAAGAACATGATGAGTAATTCTTTTATTGCTTCGATCTTCTCAAATTTGAGAATATAATCATCATTTTCTATTCCGTTATGCCTGTAAATATTAATCAGAAGACTCAGAACATCAAAATACAAAACATGGATAACTTTTTTGAATTGGCATAATCAGTATTACTTTTAAAAATAAAAAAAGACCCTTTTTTCTATAGTTAAAGTTGATATTATAATTGGTATGTTTAATCATGATTTTTGAACGAAAATACACTCTAAATCGACCATTCTGAATGATATTGTTTAAAGATAATAGTTTTATACCCTTGCTGCCAAAATCTATCTTAACTGAGACTGGATGGGACCACTTTAAAAAATATGAAACTTTACAGATTGAGAGTTTTATCTCAAAAATATTTTTTATTAATCAGAGTAAAAAACCCATTTTTTGCCATTTGCTCACCCTATCTTGTTGATCTTTGATAATGGGTTTAATTTTTAGTTTAAATCTGTATGAACGAAAGTTACCTGACGAGGTTCAACTTTAATCGAAGCTCTATACCAAAAACTTATGCTTTTTCATTAAAACGTAAACAAACATTACTAATACATTTTCAAGAGTAGAGAGTGTTTTTCTCAACATGACACACTTTATTTTAATTTTTCTCAGCTAATCTTAGAACTAAGCGAATCCAATATTACATAAAAAACAAGCAAGTTAGTCAGTTTTAAGGTTCTTCTTGTAAATTTAAACAATTTGGGGAAGAATATTTGTTACTATAATAATCTTTTAGTGTGTGAATCTCATTTGTTTATAATCGTATTGAAATGTAATTAAACAAATACTCAACAAAAAAAATAAAAACAATCAATTCGCTAGATACATAGATCACATAGTCCGAAATACCCGATTCTCATATAAAAATAAACCTCAAAAGTCCCAGAAAAATAAAATAGCAATAACAAAAAACAGAACGGACACGAGTTTAAATTATAGGTATACCCTAGTAGGACTAAATGGTACGATCATCCAGGTAAACCTATAAAAACCTACTTAAAGTTCCGCAAATTGTTCTTAAAAAGTAAAACTCCCTCTTTGATACCCATAACTTCGAAGCTATGCTTAAATCAACAAACTAGGAGTAAATGAAGATGATGATCAGAAATACTGATGTCAGGCAGGGGAGCGTATCAAGGGAAATGAATTAAAATTCTCTCCTTATGACGATAAACTCAGCAATAAGATAATCCAATAATAAACCCTATGAATAATAAAGACCAACTTAAAAATTGAAAAAATTGAAAGAATAACCTCGCAATCAAGACAACATAAAAAAATAAACACTATAAGATATATTTTTATCAAATTAGGACCATAAAAAAAAATTGTTAAATAACAAGGGTGATATTACAAACATGAATCAAAAGCAACAATAAGTAGGCAATCAATAATTACTTTCTCAGAGAAAGACCACAAAAGGCTATAATATAGTCATAAAGGAACCTATCCAAAGCCCCATTAAAGAACTCTAGCTAAAAGATACAGAAAAGAAAGTTAACAAAGAATCTCTAAAAATAACTAAGACTTAGAGCTCAATATTGTAGAAAAAACCAAAAGAAAGCAGATTGAAGCTTTCTGACTATTTATTTAAAACGCAAGTATCATCAACGAAGGCTTTACAATAAAAAAAATAGAGGATAAAAGAGAGGAAATAAAAGTAGGCTGTTTAAAGAAAAGTATCAGAAAAACCAATCAAATAACCTATATCTAAATATGGTATGCCAAATCACGAATTCGGTTAGATTTTGAGGGCATAGATTAACTCTGATTTGGATAGCGGAATAAATTATTTAAAAACACTCAAAGATTTGATAAATAAGACTTAGCTCAAGCCAGGCACCACAACAGGGGAACTTGTCTAAGTATTTAGAGTTCGAAAGATTATACAAGATTAAGTGAATAAACAATTGGAAAAATTAGTTCAATAATTTGCTACATTTCAAGTATCGAGTAAGCAAAAGACTACAAATTTACATAAATAAAAAGAAGATGTGATACTTATTTGATTGTTTTCTATAAGTAAACTATTTTTAATATTTTAGATTTCTTATAACTCAATACTGTTCAATAACTTAATAGTAGTCTAACATTATCCTCTGGTTTTACTTCATCAGAAATGGTTTTATAATTTTAATCAAAGATTGGGCAATACCCATGGACGAGTATTAACTGTATGAGAAGGAAATAACTAAGGCACTAGCCAAGTATCGGGCAAGTAAAAACAATATTAGTCAGAGAGGGACAAGTAGCTTTATAAGAAGATAAATCATAAGCTGGATTTGTATCATCTTTACCTTGACGAAAATTTTGCAGCGTAGGCCAAGTATGAGTGGTACTCAGAACAGAAAAGGCACCTCAACTAGCTCAAGAGATAAAAAGATGACATAGCAAATCAAAATATTCCATCATCTTCAGTCGTAAGGAAACTGAACTACGAGTAAGATGGAAAATTAATTCATAATCAAGGACTTTAATTTACCAAAAATTTGTAAAACTAGATAAGCAATGAGCTAACAAGAGTTATAGCTGGTACTTAAAAAGCTGTGTAAATATCAGCATACATAAAAGTATAACTCAATAGGCAGATTTAACTATTAGATTAAGTCTATGAAGAGAATAGAGATATGTAGAGTAGATTGAACAGGGTGAAGAAAGGACTGATAGTAATACTGAGAAGGGCGATGTTAAACAAGCTGACTCGTTTTTTAGTTGTTTTGTTAGTATTAGCAGTGATTGCTCTGATAGTCCTTTACATTCTGAAGGGTAAATCCATAATCTGATCTTTGATATTTATAGAAGACACTATCAAAACTTAAATAAACTTTTGTAAAAGGATAGTTATTGATTTTTTTGACAAGAATTTTGTATTTTTTGCATCAGAATGTTAAGATAATTTGGTAGATTAATATAAGCTTTATACTTTTACATTTCTTGATTTTTTTTAATTTAATAATTTCTATGGAGAGAGCAGTATTATTATTTGTGTTGTGTTTCGGGACAGAATATAAGTTTTCTCAATATTTATTGCCAAATATAAACGAAAACTTACAATTTTTAATTTGATTGTTTATAATAAAACTAGTATATTGCTAAAATCATGAAAACATAACTCAAAAAACTATAAAATATCAACATACTTCAAACAGAGAGCACATTAACAGAAATTAAGGAATCAAAGATGAAATACACAAGTAGCTTCACCAGAAAACAACCAAAAACTTTTATGCCTGTTTCTAGTCTCCCAAGTTAAATTGAAGTCACCCAAATAAAGAGAAAGAGCGGGGCAATAATCGATACGGACTAAATATTACAAATAAACAAAAATATTCAATAATAAAATGAAGAAAATCTCAGTTAGATCATTAACTGTGGTCATATTTAGCCGATCTGCAAGAAAAAAATGAGCAAAAGTTCATGTAATGAGTTGTAAGACATCAACTTCTCAAAATTTGAATTTAATCTTGGTGGAGCTTAGTTATCATCTCCGCAAGTAGCATGTAATCTTTTATAATAAAATATTTTGTATCAGTAAGTTTTTAAAAATGATTAATAAGTGAACAAGTAAAGAAAAGAAACAAGTTTGGAAATGTACTACAGAAGATTTTACAAAGAAGATCAACGGAAAAAATGGATTAAAGCCATTATGATTAGTCTACTATCAAACAGATTTCGATTGGACTCCTTACAGAATAAATGCAAAATTCATAAAAAAAGTAAATGCAACCTTACTAATTGAGAGTAATCCAACCCATCAACTCTAAAAGACACTCTGCAGCGTAGTCATAGCTCTCTTAGTTACATTCTAAGGAGCTAAACTATGGCAAAGCAAAAAATAGTATTAAACTCAAGGACTATTTGTATTAAACTCAAATTTCTTCCAAAATTAAAATGTTCAAGCGAAAATAGGCCAACTAGAGAAAGAGAATAGAAAAGAAAAGTTTAATTTCGAGTTTCGGCAACACCTAAGCTCCCTCGAATCCATTGAAACAACTTAGTGAAAAAGACACAAAATATACAGCGAAAAGTAGTGAAATTTTACAAATTGTTAAAGCTTAGATTCTTTGCGAATTGAAAAATTGTAATGAAAAGATTCAAAAGATCACATAAGAGATAAAAGAAGTCTAAAGCTTACTTTAGTAACCTAGAGACTAGGATTTGTGGAAAATTTTCGAGCTGAAAAGAAATATCGAATAACGTATGTCGATGAAACTAAAAAATGCATTGCAGGACCTCAGAATAAAGAAAGTAGCTTTGCAAAAGAATTAGAAAAAGTGATAGATGTAATATTATTGCATTATTTTGATAAAGACGATCTAAATTATCATGATTAAATTTAAAATCAAAAGTTATGGTTGAGATGGGAAATAATGTAAGAATAAAAGAATTATTCGTAAATAATTGAGTGAATTAAGTTATATCAAATATACAAATTACAGTGAGCATTATTAAAAATAATTTATTGCAAACTGAACCCTCCCATCCCATGTCTTATTACACTAAGAAACCCAATCCCATGCACAGCTCTCAGATCATCTACAAACACCAAGAGTCTCCCCCTTCCATAAATGCATAGGACAGTTCCAAATTATCCCATCTGTACACCAAAGCAACATCATAAATAGGTTCATATGATAACCATTAATACTCAAATTTGGTGTAGAACTATGAGAACAGACTTAAAAACATGCAAATTGGATTTGAGAGATCAAAAGAGCAATTTGAAAATACATTGAAGCAGATGTATAGATAGAAAATAATACTACTTAATATTATAAGCCACAACCAGGAGTTTGTAGATGAGTTCAGGAATAAGGTCAGAATGAATCCCCAAGGCAATTTTAAAGAAGTAGAGACCAAGTATAACATCCTATCTTCGGGGATTTTCCACAACCAACTATGCTCAAACTGTGTTCTCAAAATAAGTAAAGCTTAAACTCAGTCTGTCAAAGCATCAGAACCCATTTCAAGCTATAAAACAACCGCTGAAGAAAAGTAGAAAATTAAGAAGCTAGAAAAGAGCACACAAAAAAAGATAGATAAGACGATTAGTTTTTCAAAGCAGTATAGTTGGATGTACACTCCTACCGAAGATTTTAGAATGTTGATTGGAAAACTCAAACATGAAAACGCAAAGCTTAGGAATAGTATTTAAGAGCATAATCTATAAAACTCTTTTTGCATAAATGAAAAGAATAAAGAAATATAGATTTTAAAATCTCAGATTTCAAAGCTGCAAGTTAACTCCAGTAAGATTACACAGCACACAAATAATTCAAAATAAAGTTCATGTTTGGAGAATCGTGAGAAATGCCACAAAAATCGTTAGCTGTTGAAATTTAACGAGAAGAAGCATGAGTAGTCAAAAATTAACAAAGTCCATTACGAATAGATGATTAAGGAACTTAATGATAAATTAATGATGACTGAAATGTAAAAGCTGAACTCTAAATACAAGTGTCGTTATCTCTGATAATTTTCTCAATAAAATTCATAAAAATCATAAAATCAAACTCTATCATTTTTATTGCTATGCACTTTTGGGGCTATCTCCTAGCTTCAATGTACTTTCTGTATTTTTGCTCTCAATAGGAGAGTAAACAAATCCTTTATTTCTCTTTGTTGTTAACTGATTTGTTCTCATATACTTTTTACCGAACTGTTAAAGATCCTATATTTTTTGAACTCCAGGTGCTCCGAATCCCTGCCTTTTTCGATCAGTTCTCGGTCTTTATGTCATTGAGCTTTTTCTGTTTTAATCTTTAGAAAGGCTCAAGGGTAAAGCTAACTCGGGCAGTAAGAGTTCATTAATATTTATATTTTATTTGTATTAAACCTTTATTTCGCTTCCTTACTACTAAACTCTAAATAGTTGGCTTGAACCAGCCTCCTCTTGGTTAGTCACAACTTCTAAGAGTTAATAAAAATTGATTCTAACATTCCTACAGTACGCACTGAGATCTTCTTCAGTTTTGATGTATATTTGATATTTTTCTTCTTCGTTATTAAACATGTTTTTTTAGAGATCTGTTTTGAATTTGTTTAGTATTTTAATTTGACGTTCTTCCATAATGAGTTTTTCTTACAAATACATCATCTTTGATTTTAATTCAGTTTAAATCTACATACTTTTTTTTTTCATCTTGTTTATTAAATCTTCTTTGCTTTAGATTTCTTTTTCAAGCTGTTTTGTTCGATTATTAAGGTCAGAAATTTAGGCGGCTAAATTCTCCACAGTTTCCCGCAGCTATTTTTTTTATTCATCAATTTCTTCACATTTTGAACATTTTACCTTTCTCTCTTCTTCCTCTAACATTCTGCGAAGGTAGTCACTAGTGTACTATACATTACTATCTTTCTACATTTGAGATAACTTCTTAATACTCAGCTTTATCGACCCAACAATCTCATTTAAGGACTCCATATGTTACAAGGTAGATCCATGTTACTACTTTTTAGCGGTCCATACATTGCGAAGCACTTCAAAAGGGTTGATTTGAGTAGTAATGAGTTCTTATTGGACACAAAGTGATTATTATCTTTGGAAAGAAATGAGTGAAAGTTCTCTATCTAAGTAATTTTCTTATTCCATGAGCCTATCTAACTGTCGCATAAGGAGTTCTCTTCCGAAATTGAGACTTTGACTTTTATTTTGAGTTACTTTGTATAATTGATATTCGAAATAGGGCCTGGCTTCGGTAATTTGCAGGTGTTTCTTACGGTTTTGTTGTAGCAATTGATTGATTGATCTTTGTAATTCTGCGAACTGTGTGTGTTGAGAGTTGCTGATGGGTTGCAACAAACTTTTTCTTTTGGTTTCGTTTTAAATCGATAACTCCATTACGTCTATATAGTATTTAATATGAATTAAATGTAGCGTTTTAGATAAGAATCAATATGGCTCA
>Ga0194117_10001809_pt1 | contig 23829 bp, 21 predicted proteins | sample TA2MahsurfametaG_FD_160579 | JGI IMG/M metagenome (GOLD analysis project Ga0194117, IMG submission 160579) | Freshwater microbial communities from Lake Tanganyika, Tanzania - TA2015009 Mahale N1 surface | ecosystem: Environmental > Aquatic > Freshwater > Lake | place: Tanzania: Lake Tanganyika...
CCCCAACCCCTAATTAATTGTAAGTACATCGCTGAATTATTTACTGAAGATAGTATGAGAAAAAAAAGATAATTGTATACTATCTATAATCAGCATTTAAGATGCTGTTTTGCTAACTGATGTCGTGGAGATTTGTAATTGTAGATATTCTGGCTGATTTTGTTACTGCACTCAGGATTTTTTTAAGTATCTGAGAGTGATTCGTCGATTTTTTAACTTGCCTTTGTCGAGTTAAGTCCAATTTTATTGCTCATATTTGGATTTACTTTCCGTTCCTTCTTTTTTAGATACGATACAATAATTCCTAGATCCTTTTTGCTCTCCTCTAGTTCTTGGGACAACTCTATGATCTACTTCTAAAGAAGCTCATTGGCCTCATCTTTTTTGTTGATCTCGAGTATCAAGCTTTTGATTACCTTTTGATACTTTTCGCTTAACTGACTTTGCGCAACTTCAATTTGATGTATTTTCTTCTGGATGAATTTGTTTGCGAGACTATTTTAAGTTTGATTAAAAGTATTTGACGAAAAAGATTTTATGGAATCTTGGTGGGAAACCTAAGAATCGTAGTTGGTAGTTGATACCAGTTTGCTTTTGAAAAACTAAGGTTTTTCTAACGAATTCAGAGATATTTTGGAAAATGATTTTTACATCTACTCAATAATAATATAATCAAGTAAATTTTTATACATTATCATAACAAAATTGTTTCGTTACCCACACCCTGTTCGTCTGAATTTGCGCTACCCATAGACAAACGTCTCTGCCTGCCCGAATTTTTCTCGAGTTGTTCGACTTCTTCACGGATTTTGGACATGTTAAGGTCGAATGTTTTTCTTTCATCCTGAAATTTCTAAAGCAATTTCTTGGCGTCGGCATAATAAATCGCAATATCCTAATATTTCTCCTTATAATGTTCGTAATCACGTTGCATCTGGTGATATTTGTTCTAAATTGCTTAGTTTTAGAGTTTCTTCTTCAAAATTTAATTTTATATTATTATGTACTTTCTCTATATACTACTTTTATCATTCGAAACATTTTATATCAGATTACGTAACACTATTTCGTTTTAGCGCAGATAATCGTAACCTTAGCGAGTTGCGATCAACTCTTTACTTTTTGTTATCAGCTATCCAAAAACTACTTGTAGGAGGTTATAGAGTTCATTTATTTACAGATACATGTATTTGGTTAAGCAATGAAGTTGAGCGGTCCACTCCATAGGACCTTTGGAGTTTTTATACTGTCCTATGGCTTCTTTGAGTTATTGTAGTTGTTTTTCCATCGTCTAAGTAAAATATTTGAAATCTTCGGGCATTTTGATAGGAAAAATATTTTTGAACAAGTTCTAGATCTTCACTTCTACTCTCTTGTATTACTATTCATTTTTATATTGCGAAAGACTAAATTTATTTTGATTTTATTCCTTCTTTTCCCCTTTATTATTTTTATCAGATGTGAAAAACTGTTTCCAGTTGAACTTGTTCGCCTGCTACTTGTTGTTTTTAGACTCTTGATCAGTTTTTAAGGCTTAGAATTGATTTTATTATTGTAAATAAGGCAAGACATAGGCAGCTGGTCTTATCTTGAAGTATAGATACTTGAAAGCACATATTTTTATGTTTTACATAGGAAAGGTCTAGTAGATTTTTTAGTAAAATTTGGCTGTTTTGACTTCGTTCTCAACTACCTTTTTATATCTTCGCCTAAGATTCTGATAGATATGCCTGGATTATTCTCGATGTAAACTTGTTCTAAAAAAACGGTTTACTCGTTACAAATTTAAGATATCTTTGACTTAAAGGAAACTAATAATATGGTCTCTAATTTTTCCATAGTAAAATAGATATTCCAGTTTGATGTGTTCAAAATTGATGGTTTTTTTGTTTTAAATCTTTTTTGTCTCGTTGGTGAGACTATAATATTTGAGTTCTAGTTAATGAAGTTAGCTTAGTAATTATTGGTTTTGAAGTTTAATTCTCTAATTATCACTTTGCAAAATCTTGTTTTATCTTACACTCTATTATATTTTTTATTGGAGACTTTGGATCGTTTGTTCATGATGTGTATTTTGGGAATTGAGTTGCTTTATGGTCTAGTTTAGAAGATCTTCGCTGAGTTTCTTTTACTCATAGATCTGAGCTACCTGATTACTGTGGCTCTATTGAATCGAATTGATTATATTGTGATGATTGGCTATCATGGGTTTGAGTTGTTTGTATTACTTTAGTATTTATTGTGATTCATCATACTCTGTCTTCAATTACAAAATGATTGCAACGAGACCTTCCAGAGTAGCCATCATTTCTTAGAAAGTGCGAGAGAGTTACTACTCTTTAGAATTTACGAGATACTTGTTCGTGAAAAAATGTTCTGAATTTGCGATATTTTTTGTGAGTTGTCTGAGATTTTATTCGAATGACAGTTTCAATTCTCTATATCTTTTCTAAGCATCTTCTTCATATGTATCTCTTGACTATGATAGTTGGTTATATTTGTTTTTGAAAATATTCCACATGAAGTCAACTATTATTACTATTATAAATCTATCTAATATATAAATCATAATTTTAAGATAGTTAAGAAAGATAAATATGGATATACAATGTTTTAAGATGCATGAATCAAAATAACAATTCTGTGCTCACGATTCTATAGATTGTTTCTTTTCCATTGAAGAGGGGGCTTAAAATTAGCTCAACTGGAGCATCGATGATGTCTGATTACTCCACCAATCTGTTTACGAAGTTATCGTAGTTTTCTTTCATATTCAAAATGTTTCGGCCGTAGATGTTGGAGGGGTTCAATTCGGGTAAAAATTCAAGTCCTTTTTTATCGTAGGTGTAGATGTAAGCATTGCAAACTTCACCTGCCATTGACTAGTCACTGATAAGTAAATGGATGCTGTAGACAAATTCTCCTACTTCTGACTCTTTATTCTTTTCAGTTTGATTTTCAGCATCATATTTTCTCAGTGCCTCTTCGAAAGTAGTAACTACATCCATAATTTCACAAGTGACTCTGACCTATTCGTTGTGATCATCTAAATAAAATAATTTTTACCTCTACTGAAGAGTTCTTTAAGCGAGAGCTTTTTGATTTTTTTGTTTGTGTTTAATACTTTTGATTAGATTCTTGCTCTTCTTACTTTTTTCTTGTTTGAGTCATAAGCAGAAACAAGTCTGTCCCATTCTTTAGGATCGTAAGATTTCATCCAGTTTGAAATCTCAAGGAAAAATGTGTAGTCGTTGCCACTTAAAACACCATATTTCTATTCCCACTTAACATCAGCAACACTTCTGACTTTATAGACTCCAGGTTAGATGTAACGAGGATAGTTGAGATGGAACTCGTCTTTTTAGCTTGTCAATCTGATTTTGTAATGGTTTTGGACCTCAACAGATTAGATAACTCTTAAAATCAAATCAAAATCTGAAGATGTAACTTTTTTTTGATCTTTTGATTTGCCTTCTTGTTTAAACAATAATGGAACTCTGTTGCTTCTGAAGTAAGTTTTAGAAAATGCTCTTAGATTTCCCAAAGCGGTCAAAATTTTTCCATCTTCATCATCAAGACCAACTTTTTTATCAATGGGGCTATAGTTGTTAAGGTCAGTGTTTCCACTGAAAATTCTGAAGTAAGAATCTTCAGTTTTGAATGCTTTCTTTGCTTGGAGAGTGTTGTTGTAGAGTTCAGTTTTGAAGTTATTAAAGAACAGTATGTCACCCACTTTAATATTGAGGGTAAAATCTTATCTTCTGTTACTCCATAGATAAACTTGGGTTGGCTCATTGGGAGAAGTGCTATCGATTATTTTTAGTTTTTGGGTGAAGTCGCGGTTAGCCTCATATTTATAGACATTTGAACAGTCGACGATAAGTCCAATCGAGCTATGCAGTCTGGGAGCGTTTTCTTTGCCTTCCTTTTAAACTTACTTTCTAAGCTGTAGGAGATTGAGGATGTGTCTGTCTTTACTCATAATTCTTTGAATATAATTACAAGAATTTGAGCGGGAGAGGGTAATTAAAAATTGATTGAATGAATGAAGATCAATTTCGCTCATTTCTTTTATGCTATCTATTTTTCAAAATGATAGAAATACGAGTAATAGGCTCAAAAGGAACTTTATTTCATAAAAGAGAAGCTTACTTTGCTCATTTCAAAGATAAAGTCTATTTTAGATAAAAATGATCAAACTATCCTTAGTCAAAAACTAAGCTCAAAATAATTTAAATTCTAATTTTTTCTCATTAAAGACTTAATCTATAATTTGTTTTATAAAAAGTATTTGACATTCAAATAAAATTCATTAATATTAAATTCTTCAATCAAAGAAATGCAACTGTTTTGTCTAAAAATATCAATTTTTCAATTCTAAATAGCACACTTAACTTGTATTGATCTCTTTAAAGATTGTTAGATGTGAGTAAATGTTTAACTTTGGACCTGAAAAAGTAATGGTTTGTCATAATTAATATCAATTAACTCATTAAACAAATAAAGAATGAATACTTTTAGATTTGAGCAGAACCATTTTGAGGATTTTTGGATCAAAGGTTGATAATCTTCAACTTATTTAAGATATTATCATTGAAAGAATTAAAATATTTATATTACAAGAAGCATGAAATCTCCTCAACCTGCTTTCATGAACAGCAATTACTCTCCACAAAAAGGACCCACCTTTGGAAATTAACCAAACCAACAGAACCCTCTCACTCCACCTAAGGAACCTTTCCATGACCATAATGGTGAAAGAAATCTTCATTAGTTACCTACTAACAGTGCTTAAATAGTCCAATTCATGAAAAAGAAACCTTTTACCCAATATTTAGGAGGAATTTAGTTTACCTACTCACTACTACCTAAAAAACAAGCTTCCTTTATAATGACAAATGAAAGATTTTTAATGTTGAAAAGTCATGAATCAATCTCCTATGCAAGAATTTTTCCTCAGGATAAGTAACTTCCTTTTAAAACATTTGAAGATTTAATTAATCCAAAAGCATCTTTCCATATCAGTGAAATTGTAAAAGTTGAGCCTTCTAATAATTAAATATTAATTATTCACTTCGAAAGATAAAAGAAAAAGACAACCTGGGAGTTTGTGTGTCCCTCTCCTTCTTGTGCGCTTTAATGGAGAAAAAAAATTGAAGAGGCTCTTAACTTATTTAGAGGCATTGAAGAAAGAAATGTGCATCCTTTGGCTATTAGTATCTTTGATAAGGAAGGTCATAAATTTGTAAGTCAACTAGCAACTAACATTTCAAATTCTACTTTTAATGTAGAAGCAAACAGTCCAATTAAGGCGAATGGTTTGTAGGTAGAGAGTCCTAACAAAAACAAACCACTCTCAGTAGGATTTCAAGGCCCGAATATGAGCAAAGTTCAAGATTTTATTGTTGACCCTAAATTGAACATTCCCTAACAGTAACCCTTTTTAGGTAAAAGTATGAGTAAAATTACTTCTGATTAAAAGTAAGATTTTAAATTTCAACTCACAAAAATCAAAAGAAATTGGATCTAAGAATTACTTGGTGGCCAAGAATAAGGAGAACTAATAATTGACTTCAGAAATTATGTTTAGAAAATTTCAACCGTGATTATTAGCGAGCTTTACTTACCTGCAAATCAAAAAATATTCCCAACTTATCAACAAAACAGTGAATTTGCCTCTTATTTGTTGGATGATATTTACATAGAAATATACTTCCTCAACAAGTAAACCTTAGATCGTAAACATCCTCGATATGAATTGGCCAAAGCTGAATTTAAAAATATGGACTATTTGTTGAGGGTTACTGAAAATCAAGGTATCTTAAAAGTACCATTTATTGTTTTGTTTGAGTATAAAGGATTCTTAGGAATGGCAAAATCAAAAGTTGGATTGGACTTCGCTCCCAAGAATAGAGAATGCTACAGTCAGTTAAATATCAAAGAATTTGAAAATATTTCTCGAATTAATGCTTAAACTTTATTGAATGAATCTAAGTGCAGAATTTTAGCTTATGATAGAAAAACTTCGATTTCTTACTCTCAAACAAATAATAGAGTCTATTTTGTTGATATCCTTACTTAGCTTTTACCTCTTTAAAAGGGTGATTTTTCAAGTATTCCATCAAAAGCTATCAGGCCTTAGTTAATTCAAGATGATCAGTTAGATGGAGTTGTTTTTAGAGACTCTAAGAGACCAATTAGATCTGAAAAGATAACTAGACTTATTGATCAAAAAGAAAACTAACTCTTGAGATTATTGTAAAATTAGGAGCAATACTTCACCAATTCAAGATAGTTGTCTGATCTTCTTCATGAATCTGGTCTAAATATGAGAAGGTTAGGAAGTATCTATGAAAAATCAAGACTTTTTTGGTTGAAAAAGATCTTGCAGGCTTAACTTTTAGCTCGATCTTTGAAAGTTTACTACAAATTTGACATTCAAAGTTGTATCAAGATCCAAACTTAGAGGATGATAACTAAAGAGAAACAACAAGAAATTGAGCATAGAAGAGTGATTAGTTTCTTGAATGTCCTTTTTGGTATGTCAGAGTCAACAATGGAATTATGGAAAAGAGTGAATAGTTACTGTAAAAATCATTTTGGAGTATTTGCTTTCCAAAATACTTTCACAGATATCCATATTCCTTACTTTTTACAAGCCATCCAAACTCATCTTAGATTAGTCCTCATAGACAGAATTACAGATAGACAATTTTTCAAATCAAACACGTGCTTCCAAATGCCAGATTTCATTAGATTCTAATTTGAAAGTTCAATCTATAACTTGGATTTCACATCAACTATTGAGCAGATTGAGTAATGTCTTGATGAAAAATCACCAGATTCTTTTAATAATTTGAGTGAGATACTGATCAAATAGACTAGCACAAAGATCCCTTACTTTGAGTTCTTGAGAAACCATCCAATTCATGATAAAATATGCCAATATTTACTAGATTTCACATCACCTGAGCAGAGCAAAGATCTTTATAATAGATTGGAGACTAACCCTTTACCAAGTCGTTTCCTTTATGAGAGTAAGTTAGCAGAAGTAAAATGGTATCTCAAACAAGGAAAAGTAGATCAAATCGAACAACCTGTCAACTTTATTTTCGGCCATGCCTCAAAGTGGCTGGGATAGATTCATCCTTTATTTGTGCAAATAAATAGAATTCTGGCTTCTTTCTTTTGCGATAATGCTCCTATCGCTTCAAGAGCTCTAAAATATGCAACTGACTCTCTTGAGATCCACAGAAAAATATTTGGAAATGACTACTAAATAATGTGGAAAGACTATCTGTATTTGGGAAAAGCTTACTTTGCCACTAAAAATATTGATGAAGCATTGAATAACCTAACAAAAGCAAAATCATTAATCAAACCACAGCAGCTCAAATAATACTAAAATTATTCTCAACTCAATTTAATACTCTGTAAAGCATAACTCACTCAAAGAAGATACAAGGAGGCTTACACTGCAGTGATATAACTCTACAATTTAATAAAAAAAGAAAAAGATCAACAATCACTTTCATATATATTAGAGGCTGTCAGTTTGATTAGACAAATTTACGAAGCTAATCGTTAGTATGAGCCTTTTTACTAATTCCTTTAAAAAGATTTCTGTAATAACCTCAATTCGTTCAGTTTCTATCCTGAACTGTTAAATGCAGCTGTAAGACTCCTTACAGTGTCAACTCTTAGACATACTATCCTTCGCAGATCTAAAAGCAAACAGCTTCTAATGAGTTTGGTAGAGGAACTTTCTAAGGTGGCTCATTCAGCCAAAAGCAACTTAATAAACTATATTAGTGTTAAGATAAAAAATGGATCTTTCCCGTTAAGTTTCCTAAAAGAGTTAAAAGAAGCAGATCTTTTGATGGAGGATATCTCAAACCGTAAACTATTGGAATCTTGGATGGGTTTCTACCCCAATGCATAACAGGCAACTCTTGACTCCCTTGGTAATTTGGGCAAAGGCGAACATTTCATTGTGAATTTGACTGCTCTTTATAATTTGTACGGCAAATCAATGTTGGATTAAATACATCTCCTCGATAAATGATTAAACACATCTTATTTAATATAACATCTTTGAATGATAGTTCAAATTATGGAAGATGCTTTATAGAATAAAGATATTTAATTTTTATCGATAAATAGATTATGTGAAATGGCTAAAGAGCGTTGAAATGATGAGCAGATTGACGAGAGTGATTCAGGATAGTGCTACTTTAGGGTTCCTTTTTTTATAATATTTAATTTCCGATTTGAACGAGTTTGGGATGCGCTTTGGCCAAGCTCTAAATGAGATAACTATTCCGTAATGGAAATAATGCTACATAAACTATCAGATTCTCAAAATATTTGTCAGTATCATTAAAATTTTAGCTTAGCTTACCAAAAAATGTGATTAAGCAATCAATACTGTCAGGTAAAGGGAAGAAGCCAGCGTCTCAATTTCAATACAAGATAGCAACAGCACAATAATGAATTAACTCAAGGTTATCAAGAGAGAAATCGATCAATACTTGTTCGTGATGAATCGGGAGTTTTATCGGATCTTTTTTATACAAACTGAAATTATGGAACTTTTCTATCAAATGAAAACTTTGGAAATTGAAGATCGCTATCGTGTTATTTGCAGACTCAAAGGGCAAAACTTCAAAGATCGTAAAATGGAACTTTATCTTACTTACATCGAATACGCTTATATAGAGATTAGCTATCTAGCTGAGATGAGAGAGGCCAATCTTGAAGCAGAGCGTAAAATCCTTAAAAAACATAAAAAATATGCAAAAAATGTAGTTTTGACTCCAAGTCCCAACCATGACAAAATTGCAAGAATGACTAAAATTTAACAAGATTACACGAACAAAATCGAAGATTTATATGTCGAGCAAAATAGACATTTATAAAGTAAAGAAGCACGTTAGTTTCTTAGACTTGCCGCCCACAAAGAGGAGCCCTCAGAAAAAGATTATTTTTTTATGGGGTTTGGAGTAGGGGCGAGTATTGTTGTCTTGGGTACCCTTATCTTTATTATTCTTTATCAAAAGCTGAGTGTGGAGAATACCTCAGTTTTTGCAAGAGATTTCCCAACTTGGAGAGGGATAGCTATCTTCATCCTTTACAATTGGGTATTAGGTTTCAATCTATACTTTTTCTAAAAATATAAAATCAGTCATAGACTCATTTTCAAGTTCAACGATCACCACTACTCTACTTCTGCTGATTTGTTAAAACTAGCTGGTATTTTCACTACAATCTTCTTAGCTCTTTTCCTCTTGTATCTTCTCAAAATTACGAATGTTTATAATAGTTAGTCAGGATTTAGATCTGAATACTATGTTCTTTTGGTTTATGGTGTAGTCTTTTTATATCTACTGATGCCTTTACCTATTTTCAATCATCAAGGAAGAATCTTTGCTCTGAAACTTATAGGTCAGAGTTTAATTTCTCCAATTTTTGGAGTGACTTTTTCAATAGCTTGGATGACAGATCAATGGATTTCTTTATCTACACCTCTTCGTGATCTAGCTTACACTATTTGCTACTATACACGTCTTGATTTCAATGATGTTAAGAAAAACCCATGTACAGCTTCTTCTACAGTCTAAGTGGTACTTTTGGTTATCATTTTTCCAATTATTTATCGATTTTTACAATGTATTCGTTGGGGAATCAGTGATGGTTTTTGGTGTACAAATCACATGTTTAATGCATTAAAATATGCATTATCTTTTGGTTCTGCTATGCTTTCATATTTTTATAAGATACATCCTTCACTTTTGGGAGGATGGATAGCTGTCGCAGCTTTGAGTACACTTTACTCTTACTACTGGGATTTAAAGAAGGATTGGAGTTTACTTGAGCCCAATTGTAGAAATTTCTTGCTAAGAAAACACCTTACCTTTTAGCCCAAGAGAAATTACTATATAATCTTTGTTGCAAACTTCATCATGAGGTTGAGTTGGGCTATCACGCTCTCACCTGCTATTACTTCTCTCTTTGGAGACCCAAATCTTCTAGTTTTTGTAACTGGATCTATAGAGATCATACGAAGAGGAATATGGAACTTACTAAAAGTATAGCGAGAACATATTAACAACTGTGTTGAATTCAAAGCTATTCCCGACATGTTTCACATTGAGCAGAGTTTATCATCAGACTATATTCCGAGTGAAGGAGTAATAGGTGTTCGTAACAAATAGCATATAAAAAGCAGAAAGATAGTTAAGAAATAATTCATTGAGCTGATAAAAAAGAAGTTGGAGAAGCGTGAAGCTGAAGAGAAATAGTTTAATGAGGATTATGAAGAGAAGAATACAAAGAAAGCGAAGAAGATTGGTAAAAAACTCAAGGATATAATTGACAAGTTCAAGAAAGAACAATGATTTGTGTTAATTACTCATACTTTTATCCTCAATTCATTTTAATTTTACTTGTTATTTTCATTCGCAAGAGAATTTTCCCTCTCTGTAAAGTTAAAAAATCACACAATTATACTTCTTTTGAATGATAAATACTTATAAATTAAAATTGGATATGCTCCCTTTAAATTAATATTTTATTCAAAAGTCTCTTATTTTAAAACTGTTGAGTGGGCAAAATGACTGGTGGTTATGGTGTTTAAAATAAGGAATTTTAAAATAGTTATTAAAATTATTTGATGTCAAATATACGAGACTTGCAGAAGTTGAAAGTTACTAGGAAAGTGCATGAATTCGCACAAATTAATATGAAAGTCATAAATCCAGATATCACCAGCTACAACTACGATTCAATTACAACCAAATTATCTCAACAACAACATAAAAATAATAAAAACTCGCAACCTATCAGAGATTCCTTTAAACTCATACCATCTAAAACTATCCATAGAAGAGGAGTCAGTTTTGGAACACCAGAATTGACTTAAAGATTTACCTCCAAATTGATTCAGAATCCTAAGTTTTCTGTGTAAAAATTGAGTAACTTAGTTATAACATGCCCTTTATGCATTAAGGAATTCCGTCAGAGAAAGATTATCATCGTTTCGAATCACCAGACGTTCCGAATACTGAACGGAAGGTCAAAAATAATTACGTTATTTGTAATGACTATAATTTAATAAAAAGAGGTTCCTCTTTCGGAATACGGAATGAAATTAATCATAAAATAACAAAAAATAGCTTTAATTTGCTGTTTCCAGTAGGAAAAGGTGGATTCGGAAAAGTTTGGAAAGTTTAGGCTAAAAGAAACAAAAAAGTCTATGCGATGAAAGAAATGAGTAAAGCAAAGATCATCAGCAAAAAATCCGTCGCTTCTGTAATGAACTAAAAAAGTTTTTTAGAAAAATTGAATCATCCTTTCATAGTGAACATGTCTTATGCTTTCCAAGAAAGATAAAATTTATATTTGGTTATGGACTACTTAGATGGAGGAGATCTAAGATACCATCTAGGAAACCGTCAGTTTTTCAACTAAAAATAAACCAAATTCTTTATATCTAACATCATCATTTCACTTTAATATCTACATAGACATAAAATCATTCACAGAGATCTAAAACCTTAAAATCTAGTCTTTGACTCACAAGGTTTCCTTAAGCTTACTGATTTAGGAATCTCAAGAGAACTTCGTTAAGACAATCATCAAGATACAAGTGGAACACCTGGTTACATGGCCCCTTAAGTAATGGTCAGGAGATCTCATACTTTTACAGCTGATTACTTTGCTTTGGGTGTGATAGCCTATGAGCTGATGCTTGGTAGGAGACCCTATGTTGGAGCTAGTCGTAGTGAGATAAAATAGCAAATTTTATCAAGACAAGTTTCTGTCAAATTAGACCAATTACCTTTCAAATGGTCTCCCTATTCTCTTGATTTCATCAATAGAGTATTTCTTGATTGATTTAGTTAATCCTTCGTAATCCTGACCAAAGATTAGGATCAAACGGAATAGATTAAATAAAAGATCATCCTTGGCTTTTAGATATCGAATGGTAAAAACTATTGAATCGAAAAGTAAATCCTCCATTTAAACCATTAGTAAATCATTCTTTATTTAGAGCATCTAATAAGATTACGATAACTATAAAGAACAAATTTCTGAGGACACTTTAGTTGAAAATTAAGAATAGATCATGCTTTTGCTGAGAAAATCTTAAACAAAGTAGTTATTTGAAAGTTATCATTTTGAAAGACATCAAAATGAACTGCTTTCAAAGAAGAATACATCATATCCTACCACTTCTACTGAGGAGAATCATGGGAGGAGATGATAATTAATAATTATTTATTTTAGCTAAGATTATTTTTAAAAAATGCAGAAGGTGGGGTTTGAACCCACGCCCTTTCGGAATAGAGCCTAAATCTACCGCCTTAGACCACTCGGCCACTTCTGCTTGCTGATTACCTTTCGCAGAGTCTATTCAAATCAGAAAGTTTCTTTGCTTATTAAATATAAGCATAAATGTTGCGATATTAAAATTTTTACTTATTAAACATCTCAAAAAAATATAAAGATGGAATTCTTTCAATCAATTTTGATATTTAATTTCTGTAATAAATCTATTGTCTCTTCATTAGATATGTAAATTATAGATACAGATTACTTCTACTTCTTTAAAGATTGATAAACTTTTTGATCTAGATTAAACTTGTAATATTAGTATTTAAAACAATGAATGAAAAAAAGTCCTAAACATCCTTTGCTCAGATCAAGAGCAAAATCAAAGTGGTTTTCTTGGGAGAACAGTCAACCGGCAAAACATCTATACTCATGCGCTTTATACATGACAAGTTTTAAGAAGGTTTAGGCGTAATCAAAAAAATATTTAGGCTACAATTGGTATCGATTTTATGGCTAAAAATCTGCACATTGGGAACAATATTCTGAGGATGCAACTTTGGGATACTGCGGGCCAATAAAGATTCAGATCATTGATCCCAAGCTATCTTAAAGATGCTTTAATCGCCTTTGTGGTTTTCGATCTTACCAGTAAGTTTGGCTATAATAAGAGATGAGAAAACTTTTAACAATCTGAATGAGTGGATCGATCTGTGCCAGAATAACAAAAAGTAAAAGGCTATTTTGATTCTTTTAGGAAATAAATCGGATCTAAATGATGATAGATAAGTGTCCAAAGATAAAATTAGACTCAAATTGGAGGAAACTTCTCTACCTTACTTTTAGGTTAGTGCTAAGAATGGTCTCAATATCAAAGAAGCTTTCCAGTTTGCAGGTAATGAGTACTTAAATATGCATATGAGTCCCAATGATTTGACTTTGAGTTCTTTTGGAGAGAAAATTATAACTACTACAATCAAAGAGGACTTTCAAGAGAATTTAGCTTCAAAGAACGAAGAAAAGCACAAGAAAGAAATGATAAATATGAACAATACAAAGGAAAAAGGAGGTTAAACTAAGTTAAAGTTGAATGATAAAAAAGAAGTTCCGAAAAAAAAGAGATTTTGTTGAACAAAGAGCATTTTAAAAATGATACATTCAAAAGTATTTAAGTAGATTGGGTAAAAATTAAGTAAGTATTCAATATACTATTTATAGAAGATGATCTAATTTTTGTTTTCTTTACCTCAAAAGTATAGGCAATTCAAAAAAAGGTTTTGATGAACAAAAATAGAATTCTGTATTGAGAATCATTATCTAATAAGAATTCCTTCATTTTTGAGACTTTGCAAGCCGAGCTATCTTTCTGGTTTGTGAAGACATCTTGCATTAAAACTTCAATCATTACAAAACCTACAACAAATAACAACTTTTGGCTAGCTGTAATACCTGATGATGTGACAATAGACCTAAGCCTTGATCTGCATTTTGTTTTTGGATAAAAGTAAAATGTAAATTTGTTATGAGGATTGTTGAAGGCCCTTAATCCATAATAAAGTTACCCTTTGCAAAGTACTTAACCATTTTTGAAATTAAATAAATTGTCATCAGTAGGTAATCCTTTCCTTTTAAAGGAATTTGATGAAACGAGCACTTTTGGATGACCTGAAAGTCTGCTCATCGTTAACTGACCCCCAATTTTTCTAGAATTTGCCTTTTACTATCTTTAATTTTTATTTAAATCTCTTATATAGCGCATAGCCAAAGAGATTTCGACTTGAATTCGAGAGGAATAGTTAAATATATCTCTTTGGACTTCTTTTCGAATAAAATTGACAATTTTCCCATAATTACATACCTACATTAAAAAATAGTCTTGTTTTAGTAGCTTAAATAAGGCATTTATAATTTAATAAAAGCAGAGTTGATGGAATCTTAAGTGAATGTTGCGATAGTCCGAGAACTTTTACAAAAGATGGCGAGTGAAGAAGTAACACAGGCAGAGGAGAGAATGAGGGAACTAGTAAATAACAAAGACTTCTTTTCTATAATATTCAGCATTCTCAGCAGCAAACAATAATAGGGTAAAATTTAACTAACTCAGAGTGGACAAGAACAATGGCAGCTTCTTTTCTAAACCATCAGTTTAGTTCAACAATCAATGACTAGAATTCAGTTGTGATTTTTGAGGCAATAATTCAGATATTAGCATATCCATAAATAAAAGATCTTGATAAAAGAGTCATGGAAAAATCAATAATAAGATGTTTGGAAGTGTTAACTTAAGGTAATACGATGATTATTCAGAACAAAACAACAGATGGTTGTCGTTTATTGATTCTTGCCTTAAGAATGGAAACTTTATAGATACTGCATTTTTAATCATCGCATGTATAGCTGTAGCAGATATCCCTACCACATTAATTGAAAAAGTTATCACTCAAAATTATAATTTAATTTTGACAAAAGTACCAGTCAATATAGAAAATGCGAATTTGGTCAATTAAATGTTAAAAATGTGGATTGTGATAATCGATAAGTTAAATCAAGAGAAAAGTATGAGGAACTTTTTGGAAAATATGATTAGCTCTGCCAATCTTTTACAAGTCATAAATAGTATCTATTTACTTGGATCATATGAGAATACTATTATGTGTGTTTAAAGTGGACTTGCTTAACTCAATTTTCTTAAATATGAAGCAGCTGAGTGTAATTTTTCTTTGATTTAGTGAATAAAAGGATGTTGGAGATAGAAGCTGCTGAGTCAGGAGAAGCTCTGCCACGAATTTTGGACTTTACTCGTCCTTATCTTTTGAAATTTGCTGCGACATTGAAAACTATGGCAGCACAAAGGAATCTGATCTAAACTACAAACAGTGATGATTTGGTCACTACTCTCGTATCGATTATCCGTCTTTACCTCACAATCAAACCTGAGTAATTTACTTTAGAAGACTCCATCTCTTTCCAGAATATTATCATCTTCCCATTCTTGGCTGTAGATGATGTTTAGATGGATAGATTTCAAGAAAATCCTGAAGATTTTAACTCACTTGCAGAGGATTGCTGTGATAAACAAACTTTTGGGATTTTGAAGACTTAAACTGCAAAATTACTTGAGACATTAGGAGATAAAGTTGAAGGTAGTATTCAATATGCCATCAATCGAGCAGTCTAATCAATTAACATTAAGTTCGGATAAGCTTCAACCTACATCTTCAAAGACTTACAAATCCTTGAATTTGAAACTTCGATGATGGTCCTATCTATCTTTTCTTATGGAATTAATAAATTCCCTGCATAGACTCAGGCTATCTAGAAGATATTGAGTGACTAAAGAGCTAAAACTCTACCTCCTCTTGAATTGGCTAGAGTGTTTACTTTTTTAGCTTATAATTACTTCGAAATATTCAAAGAACCTGCTTTAGGTGAAGGATGGCTTAATTTAGCTATCACTTACAAAGCTCATCCAACAACTCGTTACTGCGCTTTCGATTGTTTTAGTAACATCATTGAGGATTATTTTAATTAGACATTTTTGGGTAAAATTTGTGAAGAAATCGAAAGTGGTAAACTTGGCCTAGTTTGGGATATAGTAAGCAAATTGATCTAGAAACATTACAATTCTTTGTCGAACAATGCCTTCTCATTAATCGCTTCTAAGTTGTTCATAAGAATCAAAAAAGAAATTCAGCTGATTTAAAACAAGTAAAAGAATGATACTTTGGACATTATTAATTGTCTGAGAACATTTGCGAACATTCTCAAATAGGCAAACAAGGATAATAATGGCAATCAATAGAGAAAAGACTATATCATAAGTGTAGTTTGGCCTATTTTAGACTTCTATCAAGAAGCCATCGATTACAGCATTGAGGATGAAGTTGTGAAGGTAGCTATTGAGTTGGTCAATTTAATGAACATTCTCCCTCCTGAAATTTATAAGTATGTAGATCAATTTATTTTTGTGTTCAAAGATACAAATAGCAGCTACAGTGAGAAAATATACTTTAGATTTTTCAATCAATTTCTAACTAAAGCTAACTTTGAGAGAAACCATGTACAAATAATCAAAGTATTAGTTGTTCTTAAAGATTCTGTTTTTCATTCTTTAACCAGGCTCACTTAAAAAACGATTAGCAGAAGCAAAAAGGATTACAAAATTAAACCCCTCCAACATTACAGATTGGCTCTTTGCAATGCTCTTATCGTTATTCAAAACGCAATTGCATACTTTGGAACTCATCTTATTGCATCTGGTAATAAAGAATTTTTCGAGGAAATCAGTTCTTTATGCGCAAGAGTTCTGCCTTAGTCTCCTCAAGAATAAATTTAAAGGACACCTAGTGGGTACATTTTAATAGCTAGAACATTGAATACTCTCTTTTTGTGCCATATGCATTTGAAAATTGACACTATCTATGATTATCTGAAACGTCTGCAGACTGAAAAGATATACCATGGATACGATACCAAAGTAATTGTTATGTGTATTGCCAAACAGATTTTCCAGGAGAATGATATCTCAGCGATAGTATTTTTACTCAACGCTGCAAGTAAATTCATTGAGTTGAGTGAGGCCAAAGATGAGTTGCTGGACAAAAATAAGAAAAAGAAGAAGAATGCAACAAAAATCAATAATCAAATGAAAAAGATAGAAGATTTTGATAAAATAATTGGGCATATTGATTCTCCATTTAAAAACTAAAAAGATGTGTTCGAGATTATGACTGAACTATTAGATAGTATGAAAGTAGGAAATGCTACCACTTTCAATACCATAATGAGTGCTTTGCCTGTATAAGCCTCCACTTATTTCAATAAATACATTGATTTTGACAATCTAGAAAAGAAGAGGAGAGTTTTTAGGAAAGTAGTTGGCATCAAAGTTGGTAATACTGTAACTAATCCTATAGAAACTTAGGAGAACCAAAATGATAGTGAAAAAATGAATGAGGGTAGTGATTAGGAGGAGTAAGATCTTGGTTTCAAACGAAAGAGAAACAAACTCAAAGCCGAGGGAAAGAACAAGAAACTGGTAAAGTTAGGCATGAAGAGGCAGCATGTTTAAGAGGAATAAGCTTGATTACATAAATGCTATGGATCTATCCATTCGTTAACACTTTTATTGAGACTAACACAATATTATAAAAAATCACAGAAACAAATTGCTAGTTGGTATTCCAACGATTTTGAATAAGCCTCCATGAAATTTTTTAGTTTTGGTAACGCCCAGATCAGCTGGAGATATTGATCTTTTATGTAAACTTTTCTTCAACTCAGTCAATTTCTTTAGTCGCATGTCTATTGTTTTTCTTACTGAAGTTTATGTTTTTTGTCCATCGATTGACACGTAACGGCGTTGTTTTGTAGATGAATTAGTAGACTTGATTGAGGATAATGCTCCCATCTCCAACATTTTAACATTTGCGTTGATAACAGGAAGATAGTATTCTTGATGTTCCTTTCTCAGTCTTACGGACCGATTTCGATGACGCAGAAAGATTTAGGGATTTTATATTTTAGGGGTGATGGTGCTATAGTCTTGTTTTATCCATGGTCCAAGTTGTTTGTTATTCGAAGTCTACTATTCTTCTTGCTTGAAAAAAGTTTTTTCGAAGAAATTGCTAGAACTGATCATGTGTCAACTCTGCGTATTTTTTAATATTATTTGCTAAGATTATAGATAGTGATTCTTTAGATTATATTCAGTTATTAATCCATGCAAAAAACTAAATCTTCAGCTCACACTGCTGCCTCTACGATCCGACCCATTACTATTTCCTCCAACTTCAAATGTATTTATGCTGAGATGTAGTTGATAAGGTGGAGAAGTTGAACCAAATTGTGAAGAATATCACCTAGACAAAAATGCAAACTGTTAATACTTAACTTTCAGCAACTATAACTAATCCTTCTGAAGAGAAAAGTATGGTCAGTGAGAAAGTTTTGGAGACGTTGAAGAATCGTATTAAGACAAATTATGACCAGTTATATAGCAACTACCCTGATAATAAACAGAAAATACTCAAGCAAATCCAAACTGTGGAGACCAATATTGCAGGAGAAAACCAAATGAATAACAAGCATGAGGAAGTGATCAAATAAAAAGCGAAGTATGACAAACTTAAAGCAAAAATAGAAGAAATGCAACGCAAACTCAAAAAGGTAATACATTCATAATTCAGCTGAATGATCTAAAAATACAACTACAACATGAAGGTGGAATCAACGTCATAAGTATGGAACAGACTGAAGAGTACCAGCAGAAGTTGGCAGAGTATGAATAGAAAAAGGAACAGATTTAACACACAAATTTAGTTTTGGAATAGATGATCAAGCAGAGGAAGGGTGTATAGCTGCATCTCAAAGAAAGATACAATAGATTAACAACTTAGCTAACCAAAAAGAAATAAAAGATCTAAAAATTAAGTCTACAGAATCTTAAGAAGAAAAAACTCCTTATGAAAATAATCGAACAGATAGAAAAGTAATAGCAATTCGAAATACCGGTAAAATTAGCAGAGTAACTTTCCTCAAAAATATAACAATACGAAAACCACCATTCCTACAATTAAATTCTTCAGCATGAGGCAGTACTTGAAGAACAGAGGTTTCAGAATATAAAGGCTGAGACTATGAGAAAAAGATAGGAGCAAAGACAGGCTCGATTGAAAAAGGAATCCGAATAAAAAAACAAACTGGACGAAATGCATAATCTCTACATGATAGGCAATCTTGAACAATAAAAATTGAAGAAGCTATGTGCTGTCTAATCAATCAGTGATGTTGTCAACAGCAATTTGAATATGGACAAGTAGAGTTTAGAAATCGTTCATAAAAATATCTAAGAATAGATTTAGAGATTGAATGAGGAAAACAGAAACATTTAAAGTTAAATCGAGGATATCATCGCGGGCAAAGAAGATAAAGAGACTTTGGAGGAAACATTACAATAACTCAATGAAAAATATGAGTAGGAACAGAGAAAAAAGAAACTGTTGCAAATAGAGTTTGAAAAGAAGAGCAAACTAAGCAACGAATGGCTAACTCTGATGCATTTATTGAACAACAATAAAGTTACAAAAGAGGCTCAGATTTAGTTCATTAAAGAAATGATGAATACAAAAAAGAAAACACCCAGTCAGGGATAAAGAATGAGAGGAAGTTCGAGTGTTACAGATTAGTTAGAATCATCTAACATTAAATGATTTATGATTTTTGTTCGGAACATTTCACCAAAGATCTACAGCTGAGTATGTGAATGAAATAAGTATAATTCTGCATGAATATCACTCTTAAATTTTGACTTTGGGAAACGCCTTGTAATCTCCTTTGTTGAATAGTTTCAAGTAGTGATTGAGATCTTCGATGGCATTATCCAGGATAGCTTTGGACTGGTCAAATGCATTGACATCGATGAAATTTTCGTTATCGAGATCCATTTCATTGATATTTGCCATGATGCGTTTGAGCTCCTCTTATTTACTTGTTTAAAACTTCTTGGTAACGTTGGCTTAGTCTAAAATTGGTTTCTAAGCGGCTTTGTTTCCTCCTTTTTTGGCCTTGCCTCCCATTCAAATATTAAATATGAAATAATTTCAATACGTTCAAATATAGATTAGCAAAATATTTAATTACAATAATAGAAGCATAGTTTTCCAAATGAAAAATCGTAAGCAAAAGCCATTTCAGCCGAAAAAAATAGTTCATAATTTAGATGAAACTGCCAATAATCATTTTAGCATCTCAACTACAAAGCAATTCTCAGGTCATACCAAAGTATCGACGAATTGTACCATTAATTCATCTGTTCCTGCGCACTTGATTGCAAATAAAAAGATGAAAGGAAAAAAGATAAACAGTCCTGCATATAGGCAAAACCCTGTTGAATTGAAAAAAGGACAGTTGAGTTCCAAATCCAACCGAAAATGGAAAGTGCTCGACATACCTCTGAACGTCTAAAATCACTCTAAATGGAATTCAGAGGTTAGTCATAGGGACTACTGTGTTGTAGACTAAAATTTTTTACCAATTTCACCTCGAAACTAACAAAAATTGTTCGAAGACTTTTTTTCACAGACAGCCTCAACAAGCCATGATTTTAATTATTTCAATATCGTGCCTCAAACCAAGGGATTTCAAGTATAGAAGCCCCAGCTGAGAAAAAGATCTGTTAGTAGTAGAAAATAAAGAGATTAAAATATAAAGGAAGTTATAACAAGTAGTATCTAAAAGGAGGATAAATCTGTTTCAAATGTTTACAAAAATAAAGAGTATGCAAGTACTGAGATAGAGGCGATTGCTGAAATGCATGAAATAGGTTTGCAGTATTCTGAAAGGAAAGAGTTTGCTGAATAAAAGGTAGCCTAAGTTCAACAGAAATAAGAAACAAAAGAATATAAGAAATAGAATGTGATTCAATAAAGTCTATCAGACATTCTATTTAAACTTGAGTTTACCCATCTAATGGATGATAAATCTTTCCAAGCTCTAACAATAAGCGAAAAAGAACATTTTGGCCAACTGCTCCAATCTTTAATGTCCAAATTATTTCACAGATAAAAATAACCCATTACCAAATCAAAAATCAAGCCGATACTTTTCGATTAAAGCTATCAACATTAGTAAGATCTATAACAAATAGCATCACCGGTATATTTAAGATCAACCAACTAGTATCCCTTTTAACTGTCTACTCCTCCCATAACTGCTAATTTTGATAAGTTGGAGTAATTGATTACCAGGAGGTAGTTCATACAAAAAAATATTATTGAAGACAATACCAAGCATGTCAATACTATTGATACGAGTTTGGTTTCTATTTTAAACTTTTTAGGGCACTTCTTTTGCTATATCTAACTCCAGTATACTGAGTAGTTCATTTACATGATTCGCAAGATGTATGGATTCAATTTCAGAGAAAAATATCGGAGAATCACTAGAGACCTGCCTCTCACGCAGGATAAAAAGTTTAGAGTTGTCGATGAAGGCTTGTTTTTAGATTTTATGAATGAAAGCGTACGAATTTATTTATATAGGATCTAAGAAACAACAATGAAATTGTACACTCAAAAGCCATCTTCGATACTTTTAACGAGCATCTTGAAGAGTATCGCCCTTATTACAGTGGAAATGGATAACAATTTCCTTGGTCTTTTAAGCTGTTCACTACAATGAGTGAGTACTCGATTGATGAAGACTCACTCCAGATCATCTTTAGACAAGCTAAGGATAAAATTCTATAATGGGCACAAAATTTATGTGGAATAATAGTATAATATGACTAGCCTTTGCCTCAGAAAAATCTATTGCAGCAAAAGATGTTAGAAAAAGAAACAATTTTTGTAAATACTTGGATACATGAATAAAACTTCTAAAAGGATGGAATCTAACTATTCTGTACCCAGACACTCCACGATATCTCTTAGGATATACTCAAATAAATAATTAGCTAGCTGTCCATAGACGCAGCTTTCCTTTTTAATTGATTTTAAATTTTTCTGCTTTTTTATTTCAATTATGTATGATTTGAGTATAAAAGCGAGTATGTAAATCACCAAGTTAAAAATGGATCGATATTTGGCTTGATTTCAGTTGCCGGAGCATTTCCAGAATCAGGATACTCTTCAAAATTGGAAACATCACCTAAACTTTTCACCACAGGCACATAGGGGGCCTTGATCTTCTTTTTCATGAGATCATCCCAACTAAAGTTATTAAACCATCTATGTTTTTTAATGTCATTGACACCTAAATACTTAAATTTGTACCATCTTTCAAGTTACCATATCTTTTTGAAAGATCAGCAACCAGTAAATGCTTTACCAACGATTTGGCATCTTTGTCGAAATTGGAAGTAAAAGAAATCTTGCCTTTTAAAATATTTCTATAAATTCCCATTGGATCTTCATCATTGAATGGGTCGATTCCAGCATGCATCTCGTAAAGGAGAACTCCCAATGTCCACCAATCAACAGCTTTTCCGTGTCCTTGGTTTAAAATGACTTCGGGAGCTATGTATTCAGGAGTTCCACATATTGTGAATGTACGGCCTTAAGTTAAGAACTTTGCAAAACCGAAATCAGTCAGTTTAAGATAACCATCATTACCAATCAGTAGATTCTCAGGTTTCAAGTCTCTGAAGATAATATTTTTGCTGTGCAAGTATTCAAAGCAGCAGGTAACGATTGAGCCATAAAAGCGTGCTTGGTCAGTAGTGAATGATTCTACATTTCTAAGGTAGGTGAAGAGTTCTCCTCCATTGATGAGTTCTAGGACAAGATATAAATATCTTGAGTCTTGGGCAAGTCCTTCGAAGTTGACGATGAAAGGATGGTTGATTTGTGAGTGTACAAAGTTTTAATTGTAGACATGATCGATTTGCTGGGCTTTCATGATTTCATGCTTGTTTAGAAGTTTGAGGGCAACATACTTTCCGGTCTTTTTGTTCTTGGCCACTTTAACTTTACCAAAGCCTCCTAGATTAGAGATGAGCTACCTTTTCCGAGGACTCTGCCAATGTCGTAGTCTTCAAGTTTAAGCTTTCGGATGGTTTCAGGCTAGGTTTTCTTGCTCATGGAAGAAAAATAGAAATTATAAATTACAGGTTTAGAAACATTTTTTAAACTATAAATGACTAGTATTTTCTTAATCATATTACGCTGAAATATTAAAGAGCAAGAATATGACTTTACAAATACCTTTAATCAATTCATAGACTGTTAATACCTGTTGCCTTTAAAGTATATTTTCAAAGGATCCACATTTGTAAATGATATGATATCTTCATATATCTTTTAAAAGATTTATCCTCAAATACTATCTATTTCTGATGTTAAACAATCTGATATGAACAAATAATCATTATTTGATATTAATCTGTCACATTTTAAATGGATTCTTCATTACTATGTTTTTCCCAAAATACAGTGACTTTGGCAGCGAGGGTTAGATGTTCTATTACTACCCAAAATCTCCATTTTCATCCTCGAAGAATTCACTAATCGATCTATGAGAGTTTCTTGAACAGTTATTAAATGTTTGGCTACTATCGAAACTCTAGTTGTGCACAAATTACTGTTGGTCTTTATAATCTTCATCTTTCTCAATAATTTCATCTTTATTACAGTGCTTTTTGTGAAGATAATTAATTTCTGGCACCTGCAAAAAGTTACTCATATTTAGACTCACTTTTTTTACTCTACTCCTTCCCTAGCACTTCTATTACTGATGAGTAGGATGGATAGTCTACAAAGATCTGTCGTTTGAATATTCCTTTCAGATAGTTATAGTCAGGTTAAGAGTAATCTTGCAGACTGCAGACGTATTCGAAGGCTGTTTGAAATTGGCTGGGCATTTAATTAAATAGAATGAGCAATAAGAGAAAGATTTTCAAGAGTACCACAAGGTATCTACTGGTCTTTCATAAACTTTTATAGTTTTTCAGAAGTACTTTCCATCCAGAGTTATAGTTGGTTCATTTTGAGGTAGGTA
>Ga0194117_10001814_pt1 | contig 23776 bp, 16 predicted proteins | sample TA2MahsurfametaG_FD_160579 | JGI IMG/M metagenome (GOLD analysis project Ga0194117, IMG submission 160579) | Freshwater microbial communities from Lake Tanganyika, Tanzania - TA2015009 Mahale N1 surface | ecosystem: Environmental > Aquatic > Freshwater > Lake | place: Tanzania: Lake Tanganyika...
GCAGCAAGGGGCACGACGTCCCTCCGGATTTAGTCCCGGTTGAGTCTAGTGGCTGACAGTGAGGCTGTTTTCGGTGTAAGACTGGGCCCGCTTGGATTCGAACCAAGGACCAAGGGATTATGAGAAGCTTGGACTCAGCGATCCCAGTTGGCCAACAAAGACTTACACGTGTCACTAAGCAGTGTGTAAGAGAATGTGTAAGTAAATATCGGGTTTTTGACTTAATTATGACTCGTCGTTTAGTGCTATCGCCGCTCCGAGCAGCGCAGCCTTATCATTAACGATCAAGTCGATAGGAATTTTCGCCATCCAATCAGAGTGGCGTCCCTTCTCGTCGAACTTTTTGAAAAAGCCGCTTTTGCCGAGCAGCGGAACTAATCGGGGCAATATCCCGCCGCCGAGAAATACCCCGCCTCTTGCGCCGAACATCATCGCAGCATCACCGGCAAAACTACCCAGGATGCCTAGAAACAGATTTACTGCATCGGTCGCTATCGGATCCGCTGTACTCAACGCGCGCTTCGAAATCGCATCCGGCGAGTCATCTTTGGATTCACACCCTGCTCTACAAGCAAGAAATTGGTAAATGTTAGTGAGTCCCGGTCCGCTCGCCACTCTCTCGATCGAGACCCGCCCAAAAGTCTTCCGAAGATATGCTAACAACGCCTCTTCAATGTCATCTCCTGGTGCGAATGCGATATGACCACCCTCTCCCGGAATTGGAATCCACCTGGATCGTCCGTCTGCTGACGAGTGTCGGATTAGCCCGGCAACCCCTAGCCCCGTCCCGGGCCCGACGACGATACGCGCGGCGGTTGGATGACTTTCACCATCCCGACAACGATTTATGAAACTCGGAGGGCTATGCTCTATCTGTCGCGCCAAGGCCTCAAAATCGTTGACGATAAGGAGCTTTTTAAATTGGAACCGCTCAGTCAAACTCTTGCGCGAAAAACGCCACGGCGAATTAGTAAACCTTATCTCCCCTATCCCCACTGCGGACGCCACAGCCAGAGAAGCGCCAGCCACCCCGGCCTGCGCCAAGCCTGACGAGTCAAGGTACTCGGCAATCGCATCATCGAAATTTCCGAATTGCGAAACCGCCAAACTTCGAGGGTCGACTAACCGAAATCCCGAGGACGGACACTCATGCGAGCGCTCCGCCACAGCGAATCTGGCGTTCGTTCCGCCAACATCGGCGACAAGAAAGCGGTCTGGAATTTTAGAATTCACGAGTTCGTTGACGGATGCGATATAGACTCGCGCAATACGAGGCTTGACTTAATAGTCACATGCTCAATATCAGACTCAAACTGTCCGCCTTCAATTCGCCGGAAAAGTATTTCTGCAGCGCGTTCGGACATCTCACGTACCGGCTGCTGAATGGTGCTGAGCTGCGGCCACACTTGAGCGGTGATGGGAATGTTATCGAATCCTACTATCGAAACATCCCTCGGAACCGATAGACCAATAGTATTAGCCACCTTCAATACGCCTACAGCCATTTCATCATTGGCACAAAATATCGCTGTTGGTGGTGATGGAAGGTTGAATAGTTTTAGGCCGGCGACTTCACCCGATTCAAAAGAATTTAGCCCGGTTACCACATAGTCCTCGGGAACAACTATTTCGGCCTCACGTAAGGCGTTTCGGTAACCTTCGAGCCGAAGCCCCACTGCTTTATGGTCAGGATGACCGGATACAAATGCGATTTTTTTATGTCCGAGGCTTAGGAGCTGCCGGGTCATCTCCTCTGCTGCAACGCGATCATTAGTACCAACAGTCGGGAAACCCGAGCCACGATCCACCGGGGATATCAATACCACTGGGACACGCGCAGCACGAAGTACGGCAACAAGCGCAGGAATGTCCGCCAGTGGTGGAGTTAGTATCACGCCGTCGAATCGGGCTTGACGATATAACTCGACGATCTCATCAGCTGTTACCACCCCTCGAAACGGCTTGGGGTGCACAGATAGGTCATACCCTCGACGATCGCAAGCCTGAAGCGCGCCCTCCTGCACATTAGAAACATAGTGAGTACAAGGGTTATCGTAAAACAGGCCTACGATAAAGGTACGGCGTGCAGCGAGACTTCTCGCTACGCGGCTAGGTCTGAATCCAAGTCGTTCAATTGCAGACGTTACGGCCTGTCGAGTACACGGCCGAACGTTTGGTTCGTCATTAAGCACCCGCGATACGGTCTTAATGGAAACCTTCGCAAGAGCTGCGACATCGTCAATTGTTACACGCTCTGACAATCAAGGATCCCTAATCACTGTTTCTTTGAGCACGAAATTGCCGCCTTCGGGCCGGCCTCTGGAACGATACTAACCGAAGCGAAAGTCAGCACCATTTTGCCAGACGTAGACAGTAATAAGGGCGTATCAACCAGCTGTGGACGAAGTCCTGACTTAGAAAAACACTTCAGATCGACCGTAAGGCGGGCCCAAGTCATCGTTGGTACCGAACGAAGGATATTCGTGATATCACCTTTCGCTCCGCACGGGTAGCCACAATCCATCCGAAGAGATACCGTCGACGTCGGCGGCATTTCCACTCGTAAATCGATCGCTAGTGCTGATTTGGCAGTCAACGCCGCCGTGAAATCATGGGGCGATTGCGATTGAAAATATATCTGCCCCTCGCCGGACCCGCTCCAGTCAATTCGGCGCGCATCGCCTTGAACTTTCTTGTCAGCCAAGCTTACTTTGATAACTCCAGCGCTTGAAGCGCCAACTCCGCCAGCTAGTGGGCTACGCCAGTTTGCTGAGTCTCCGGCAAATAGCCCCCATGGAGTGACTGGTCTTCGGTCGAATATTTTAAATCCGGCCTTTCGCAGTTCAGCGTCTGGACGATCTTCTGAGAGGCGCATCGGTTCTCTTTCCGGGTCAGTAGTTCTCAAACCGTAACCTCGACTAAACAAGACCACTGGGTCGTCCGCTTCTCCATTCGTCGGCTGATACTCCGGAGACGCTGGCCAAGAGAATGAGAGGCGTCCCGTAAACTCATATTGGACTTTATTTTCTATATCGCGTAACACCAAATCTGCAACTCCCGCACCTTCCGTGCCGGGTAGCCACGCTGCTATGAACGCGGTCGAGGCATTCAACTCGGGGTTAACCCACATTGGGCGTCCTGAAAGAAACACCGAGACCACCGGAATATTGGCGGCTTTCAAGCGAGTAAGTAACTCCAAGTCCTTTGGGCTAGATTCGCTATAGACCAGCGATTCCCGATCTCCCTCGCCCTCAGCGTAGGGATCCTCACCAAAGATAACGATAGCAGCGTCATACCTCGTCTCACCATTGCGATCCCAAACTGTGTCTACGGATCCGCCCGCAAGCTCAACTGCTTTTCGTATTCCAGAAAGAATCGACGTCGCGCCAGGAAAGTCATCGTTAGTAGTGCCGGTTCCCTGCCACGTAATCGACCAGCCGCCCGACTGCTTAGATAGGCTGTCGGCGCCGTCACCAAGTACTAGTAGTCGGGACTTTGGCGACAGCGGAATTAGTTTTCGCTCATTTTTCAATAGCACCAGTGATTTTCTTACGGCTTCACGAGATAACTCTCGATGAGCTAATGAACGCGCGGTGATATTTGAGTCTGATTCGCCACGCAGTGACGGTCTCGGCTGGTCAAAAATTTTGTACCGAAGCTTTACTCGAAGAATTCTTCTAACGGCATCATCGATGCGACTCATCGGAATTTCACCAGAAAGCACCTGCGCAACGGTATTTTTATGTAATGACTTCCATTCCTCCGGTGCCATCACGATATCGATGCCAGCGTTAATGGCCGTTGCACAACTATTATTTGAGCATCCCGGCACTTGGCCTATGCCGTTCCAGTCGCTGACGACGAGACCATCGAAGCCCATCTGACCTTTTAGAACATCAGTCAAAAGAGTCTTACTACCATGAACCTTCACACCGTTGACACTATTAAATGAGGCCATGACTGTCTGCACGCCCGCAGAAATCGCCGAGATGTACCCCTGGCCATGAACGGCAACTAGGGCATTACGCTCGTAAATTGTATCGCCCTGATCTCGGCCGCCCTCCGTTCCGCCATCCCCAATAAAATGCTTGGCGGTCGCTATCACTCGGCCACTTGCGAAAAATTCGGAGCGTTCTTTAGCGCCTTGTAAGCCGCGTACCATCCGGGCTGCATACTCGCGGACAAGCGTCGGATCTTCTGAGTAACTTTCGTAAGTACGTCCCCAACGGTCGTCGCGCGCGACCGCAATTGTCGGCGCGAATGCCCAGTCGATTCCGGTGGCGTAAACTTCGCGCGAAACGGCTTGCCCTATCCTTTCGATAAGATCGGGATCGTGGGCTGCACCAAGCCCGATATTGTGGGGAAATAATGTCGCCCCTCGAACATTATTGTGCCCATGTACCGCGTCAGTACCCCAGATGAGGGGTATTGCGACACCGTCGTCAACAGGCGCGATTGACGCTTGATAAAGCTCATCAGCAAGATCTCGCCAATCCGACGTCGCCGCATTTTTTTTCCCGCGTGGAAAACTACCGCCGCCGTTAAGAACCGACCCTAATCGATACTTTTTTATATCGGCCGCAGTGACATGCGCGATCTCCGCCTGAATCATCTGACCGACTTTCTGCTCGAGAGTCATTTTCTCGACAAGGGATTGAACTTTTTTCTCTAACTCCACCGCCGACGGCGATGGCTCGGAAGAATTGATATCTTTTACAAAGAAAAAAATGAGAAAGAGCGTGAAAAAAACTTTTCCGTGAGGTGGTCTAATCATCGTGGAGTTCCCAAGAAAAGGCGAAATCTGAGAGGGTCGCCCGAGACGCGCGACAGCCCGACCCAGCTACTCGCTGAGCCGGGCTGCCCAAGGCAAATCAGCCTCGCCGTCGGATCAAAAGTCTTTGCGAAGCTTGATGCCGTAAGTTCGCGGCGGGAAAAAACTTGCTCGCTGGTAGCCGGGACCACCGTCAGACCAGCTCCGAACAAGCTCGTCAGTAACGTTATAAACGTATAGTTCCGCGCCCCATTTGCTAGATTCGCTGATGAGACGCATCGATGCATTTACAGTTGTGAAGGCGCGCTGCCCATTATGGAACGCCCCTTCATCAAAGTTATTGTCATTGAAGAACATTTCACTCTGGTAATGGGCTGACACGTACGGGCTAAGGCGCAGGCCGTTTCCTACATTCCAGTTGTGCTCCATCGTGACGGTTGCAGAGTATTTCGGTGACCATGGCAACTGATTCCCAGAGAAATCCGTCGGTCGCCGCAGCGAGTTATCGCCGCGGATTTGGTTCGGATTCTCCGCCGGGCAACGAGTTAGACCAAGATACGCGCGCTCGAAGCAAAACCAGCCGTCATCCGCGCCAGGCAGTTTCGTGATTTCTGCATCAAGCCAAGTCACCCAACCATAAATTCGACCGTTCTGCCAAGGCAAATAGTCGAACTCCAGTTCGATTCCTCGAATTCTGGATTCAGCAATATTGGTCGTAAGCAACGTGCCGATATCACGATTGCTGCTTCGAGATTTGCCGACTACGGCCCATAACGTGCGCTGCATGTTGTCGTACTGGCTGTAGAAAGCGTTTCCGAGTAGGTTCAGGCGCCCATCCATAAGACGCGCCTTGAAGCCGATCTCAAGCGTCGTGTTGTCTTCAGGATCGTAGGGGAAAGTGGTCAACTGTCCGCACTCGCAGATATCCACCTTGTCGCCGAATCCACCAGCCTTAAATCCGGTGGCGACATTTCCGTATAAGAACCACTGATCATTCAACTCATGGTCGACGCCAATACGCCAGGTGCCCTTCCCCCACTTCGCAGAAGTAGTGTTGTCAGTTCCAGGAATACGATCGGGAAAGTCTTCGGCCAGCGAGCCCATGGTCGGCGTAAGGGCGTTCGACTGGTAGTAGCCATTCCAGTTAGGAACGATCCCGACCAAGTCCCAACTCTCGTGCCAAAAAGTATTGTTTGGGTCCCATGTTGCCGGGTTCACCCAATAGCCGATCGAGACGTGGTTCGAGCCACCGTTATCGCTTTTCTCATCCCATGTGTATCGATAGCCAGCGGTAACGTTCGTTTTTTCGTTTACATGATAGTCAAGCTGTCCGAACAGAGCCTTCGCTTCGACCTGACGATCGGGCTGAACAAACGACTGACCAAGAGGTCTCGGCGATCCGCAACACCATGGGATTTCGACGTCGAAGCGAATCGCATTTTTTTCCTTCAGATAGAATGCGCCGGCGACCCAATCCACCTTGTTTTCACCGCTCGACTTGAATTGCAACTCCGATACGACCGAATCGTAATCAGACCATCTGGTGGTGAGCTGCAGATCTTCCCACGGCATCAATGCAAAAGGCTGGAATCCCGCCCGCGTGATCGCCGCAGCGTCGCGAATAAGTAGTCCGCCGCCGCAGCACAGACGATTAATACCGTACGCTGGATGATCAGGATCAGCGAAGAATCCGCCGTCGCCATCGTACGCCTGGTAGCGCTGTTCGTTTGAAAATCCTAATCGGTGCTCGAGAACGATCGAGTCGGTCATATATATGACCATCTCAGACCGGATCGAATCGATCGTCATATCAAGCTCACCGGGAACGTTGATCGATGCGTACCACTGCGGATGATCGCACGCGAAAAAAGTGCCAGCGGCCTTCTCACAGTCCTTCAGCGAAATATTACCAGCGCCAGTGTCACGGTAACGCTCCGCGCTCAACAGCCACTCTACGTCATCCCGCGGTGCCCACCGCGCACTGACGCGCGCAGCCCAGCGATCGGAGTTTCCATAGGCATCAGATGGATCAACAGGATGATTACGGCGCTGGTCTGTGTTTGGGATGCCATCGGCAGGCACATCAAACTGACCTTTGGTCGATCCATCACCGTTAGTATCCCAAGCAAGATCGTACGTATCCATCACCTGAGTGATATAGCTATCGGTTTTATCGATAACAAAAGATCCGCGCAGGGCGAAGGTCTCGCTTACGGGGACGTTGAGCCATCCACGCGCAAGCTTGTGCTTATAGTTACCAAGCTCAAGCTCAACGCTTCCCTTCATGGCGTCGAATCGTGGGCGGCCGCTCGTAATGTTGATCGACCCTGCAGTTGAATTTCGCCCAAACAGCGTGCCTTGCGGTCCACGAAGGATTTCGACGCTCTCAACATCGTGCATCAGCGCCATCCCACTCTGTGGACGTGGGGAGTACAGCCCATCAACATGAATGCCAACTGTCGGATCACCGAGCTCGGTAAAGTTGTTCGACGTAATGCCGCGTACGACAACTTGAACGCCGGAGTCACTCGGAGAGAAGCCGACCTGCATGTTCGGAACAAGAGCTGCCATATCGCGAACATCCTGAATGCCATCGCGATCGAGTTGATCTTGGGTGAACGCAGACACGGCGACCGGCGTCTGCATCAGCGCTGTCGTGCGCTTGGTCGCTGTTACAACGACCTCTTCTAGAACTAGTTGATTTGCGTCTCCGGATTGAGCGGTTGCTCCATTCCCTAAAAACGCAGACATTGCTGCGACAGCCACAGCGAACGACGTCTTGTACTTCAGCATTTAAGACCCCTCCGAAATGCCTCCCCCTGTGGGGCGAGGCAGTTATCAATGCGAATCAGACTGACGCTTTTATAGGCGTAGATGGCAGCGCTGTCAATTTCGACGCTCTGGGCGTCAATGTCAGCGAGTAATGCTCTTTCGCTACTCTTTATAAGCTCCAACATATTGTTTTTAATAAGATTATTCTATTTTTAAGGCTTTTTTATCAAATCGGCTATCAAGATTCATAAAGACTTACGCTATACGGCAATGACATCGGTATCATCCAAAGTGGGGTTCATTAAAAACACCCGCAAAGCGCAAGCCTATCCGTCAGGAGGAGCTGCGTTTTCCGAGGGTGAAGGGGGATTCGTATGACTGGCTTTTCTTCGCTCGATTGGTGGGTGGTTGCCGCCTATTTCCTCGTCACCATTGTCGTCGCCTGGTTCGTTGAAAAACGGGACGGTAGCGAGACTACGTCGAAAGATTTCTTTTTGGCTGGCAGAAATACCGGCTGGTTTATTGTTGGCGCCTCTCTCTTCGCTTCGAACATCGGCTCAGAACACTTAGTTGGTCTAGCAGGGTCAGGCGCCTCATCAGGCATCGCGGTAGCGCAATTTGAGATTCTCGCCGGTCTGGTCTTATTGCTGCTCGGATGGTTCTTCGTGCCGTTCTACCTTCGCAGTGGCGTCTTCACGATGCCTGAATTTCTTGAGCGTCGGTACTCGAAAGGCCCGAGAAACTATCTTGCAGCGATGTCTATCATCAGCTACGTGCTGACAAAGGTATCCGTCACGATCGCCGCCGGCGGCATCGTTTTCGAAACACTGATGGGTATCAATTTTTGGACGGGCGCACTAATCGTCGTCGTTGCGACGGGCATCTATACGCTTTGGGGCGGAATGCGTGCAGTTCTGTACACAGACATGATCCAGATGTTTTTCCTACTGGCGGGAGCCATCGCGGTTACGCTGATCGGGCTTGACCGAATCGGTGGGTGGAACGCAATGGTCGCGGTAGCGGGTGAAGGATTTTTTGACCTGTGGCGCCCTTCAACTCATCCTGATTTCCCCTGGACCGGAATTCTTTTCGGTGCGCCGATTCTTGGTATTTGGTACTGGTGTACTGATCAGTTCATCGTTCAGCGAGTGCTCGCTGCCAAAAATATAAAGGAAGCTCGCCGAGGCGCAATCTTTGCGGGCTTCTTGAAACAATTACCCCTCTTTATTTTTGTGATTCCCGGTGTCATTGCCTACGCCCTGGTTCAATCCGGTGAACTACATCTAGAAAAGCCGGATCAAGCGTTACCGACTCTGGTTGCTACTCTCCTTCCAGCGGGGCTTCGCGGACTTGTTGCAGCCGGAATGCTTGCCGCACTGATGAGCTCGCTATCATCGGTTTTCAACTCATGCTCCACTCTCTTCACGATTGATATCTATCGCCGCTTACGCCCTGAAGCGAGCGAAAAAACGCTGGTGCGAGTCGGGCGGTGGGCCACCGCAGTCGTGGTGCTTTTAGGAATTTTATGGATCCCGTTCATGGATCTCATTTCCGGACAGCTATTCACGTACATCCAAAGTGTTCAGGCCTATATCGCCCCGCCCGTCGCTGCAATCTTTCTCGTCGGCATTCTATGGAGTCGCGTAAATGCTCGCGGTGCAATTGCTTCTCTCGCGGTAGGATTCGCCGTGGGCGTTGGGCGCCTTGCGCTTGAGACTCAGAAGACCGGTCTTGACGGTTGGATGCTCGGATTTGTATCAATTAACTTTTTGCACTTTGCAGCGCTGCTCTTCGTGCTTTGCTGTGTCGTATTAATTTTGGTTAGTTTTTCGGCGCCACCACAGCCCGAGACACAGATCGAGAACTTGACTCTTCAGTCTGTAACCGTCGAGGGACGTGAATCGGCTCCGGCGAATCGACTCGATGTCGTCCTGTCGGTTGTGTTAGTGGGACTAATCGGCTTGATTTGGTGGTATTTCAGCAACTAACGACAGCTGGAAGTATTGGTCAGAATCTAATCGCAACGCCACCTTCGCGCGTGGTTCGGATAGGCTGTAAGTTTGTCTTCGCTGGAGGACTGAGCCCGCTTGGATTCGAACCAAGGACCAAGGGATTATGAGAAGACTGTTCTCAGCGATCCCTGTTGGCCTTCAATGGCTTACACGTGTCACTAAGCAGTGTGTAAGAGAATGTGTAAGTAAATATCGGGTTTTTTTACAGCAGTTTTCAGCATCAAAAACACTTTCGCATACAGAGCTTACTCATCACTCAACGAAAGTATTTCGATCGTCGAATTTACTATTGCGCGGACAGCGCTTGCTCCCGAACAACAGATCACTAACGTTAAAAGTCGAAGTGATAACACCCATCGGCATCACGGATATCAACCCATGGGAATGCACACTCGAACCGATCGGGATGTCATATTCATAATTTGGACACAAGAATTGCTTCGGTAACGAGTTTTTAACGCTTGCCCTTCTCTCGTCTTGCATCAATTTGCTTCTTGGTAATCGTCCAAGTGGTCTCGTTGGCGCGTTGGTCGCCCAGCGGCGGCGGTATCAAGTAGTCAGGGTAGCGTGACTGCAGAATGCTCATTAGTTTTGGCGGAATTTGCTCGCTATCAAAGGTTGAATACCCTGTGGCATTGAAGATCATGAGACCTGGACGGTCACGCATTTTCATCCATGGCAGCCATCCGGAAACTCGCTGCCAAGAAAGTCGCGAATCACCGATCTGGGTTCTTTTACGATCAGTAAAATCTTCAGCTCGATAGAAAGTGTTGAAAATTTCCATGGCGTGATAGGTGCCACCAACGTATTCCTGATAGCTCCCCGCTAATGGATTTTCGTAAAACAGCGGGATTTCGCTCGAGGAAATAAGTGTATCGCCATAGCGTCTGAGCGTGACCATCAATGGCTTGCCGTCTGCAGTCTTGGCGTAGGTAGGCAGACGCATGTTGACTGGGTCATTGGCCACATGGATGATCTCGACGGACTCCCCTGTCCAAGGGTTTTCCCAAGCGTCAACGATCTCATTGGTCTTTGGATCAAGGTACGCCATGATTTCGCGAGACACACTGCGGAACCCCGCACCACGCTCTTGGCTTTGATGGCGTTCGCACTGTCGGGTATTGATGCCGATGACATTGAACAGATGTCGATCGCGCTCACCAGGTGTGCGACTGTAGAGCTTGCCTTCCCAAAGACCATAGCGAGTGACGCCCGCCGCTGTCGTGCCGCAGGTAAGTTTGGCTTGCCACTCGAGTGCCTCATCGCCTCGCCGCATCGCCTCTTCCGAAAGAAGCCCATCAGACGCGAAAACGGGTGATATTGGGAAAATCAGAAGCGATAGCGACGAAAGAATCAGCTTTGACACTTGCATATGACGATCTCCTTTACATTACAGGTCGTGCTTGATGACGCGGTGTCATCGCACAGTTGACCAAGATCCACTTCAGATTAATTGCGATCCGTTCGGCACTCGAGTCAGAGAAGGCGTACCCATGTTCCTTGGTGCCGCCGTCAGACAATCGCTCGGACACGGAGAGAACTAATGAGTTACGATTGAAGCTCCCGTTGGCTTCGTTTAGGACATGCCACGTTACATCGCGTAAACTCACCCCGACAATCTGCTTGTTAGGCGCTTCAATCCAATGCATCGCGCCCTTGTCGTGTAACAAGATGTTATCGAAACGCACAAAGGGGATATCTAATCCGCCACCTACCCCGGGAATATCTGCATAACAATGGAACAAGCGTGACCTTTCCATCCAATACGGTTCACCCGAGGAAGTCCCTGAAATTCGCCGGTTGTCAGCAATGAGCCACTTCTGGTCAGAGAGCCAAAGGCTGGATTTTGCAAGCTGAATTTCATTCTCGGTATAGACTTTTTGGCCTTCCCAGGAAAATCGGCAAGCTCGCGAACGCTGCTTGCCGACGTAGTGATCGGCCCGTCTAACGAATACATAGTCGCAACCCTCGATACGACGAAGCTCAGAGGGGCGGAGTCCCGGCAATCTTTCGGGATCAATTGCACTACCCTCGCTTAAATAGTGACGCATGGTCACTTCGCTATCGGCTGGTCCCGACTCAAGAGTCGTGATTTGCCAAGAGCTTCGGGGCCCTTGGGGAGTTTCGGTACGGGTGACCCAAAGAAAAGCGTTTCTCCCGAAGTTAGGCGCACTTATGCGTGTGATCGTCGTGGCGACTCGCTCGTGACGGTCATCTTGCGAAAGCTTTCGCCGCCCGTCGAAGTAATGCTGATTGGCGTTGTCGTAATGTCCAGGAAGCATCTCGGCCATCACCAAAAGATTACGCTCGCCAACAGTCGAGTCTTGCCCTTGGGCTGCAGCTCTCAGGCTTACGGAGAGACCAATACTTAATACTATTAGAAACAACATAGACCTTCGTACACGCATATCGACGAACCTCACTATTCGTACTTCAAGCCTTGTAGCGCTCCCCATTTAGGTCTTCGACAAGATTAAGTCACGGAGCTCTCCGACGCGTAACCGTTAGGAGTGCGCCGGGAAGGAATCGGTTTTGATGCGGCATACTCCATCGGCGTGCACCATGTTACCTCGGGTCTCTACTAATGATTCCGTTGTCGTTTAAACGACGTCGTGGCTGCCGCCAGAACCTCATCGATCACCGGCAGATTTGACCGCTCAAATTCCCGGGGCGTGAGATCGAGGCAACCGATCAACCCCTCGGCCAAGCGCTGCACAGACTGCGTGCTCCAGTCCCGCCCGTCATGGCCGAGGGCGACCGAAGCGAAGCGGGTCAGAAACCGAATCGACGCCTCAAGCTCATTGACCCGATGACCAACGAGGTAATCTTGGAGCGAGCCGCGCAAGGCGGTCAGTTCATCGAGTACGGCGTACGATGCGATATCCGCAGGGAAGTCAACGTCGCCCCGACCGCTCGATACCACGCGTCCAAAATCGTAATACCGACGCGACTCGCGGGCCGCTTGAGCGCTAACCCTTCGAACACTCTGCAGAGAGAGAATCGTCGCCATGAGAACCTCCGTGTTCTCGCCCCGCCGTCCTCAAAACAGGATGATCCGACTCAGCGGAATTGGCAACTTGCGCGATAGACCCGCCCCCGCCGATCGATCAGGTTTAGGCGTTTGCATAACTACCTCCCGGGCGCATACTGCGTTAAAGAGCAGCCCGGAGACCGAATATGCGTACCGCCGGTGAAATTCTCCTAAAGACGGCTCGAGGAGTTGTGTTCGTATCTCCCGAGACCTCCGTCTATGACGCGCTCGCGCGGATGGCAGAGGAAAATATTGGTGCAGTCGCGGTATTAGAGCGCGGCGAACTGATTGGCATTTTCTCTGAGCGAGACTACGCCCGCAAAATTGTGCTCAAAGGACGCTCGAGCACTTCGACCTCGGTCGCAGAGGTCATGGCACACGATGTCATCACGATCAGCGCATCAGCATCACTCACCAACTGCATGGAAGCCATGTCGGCGCATAAAATTCGGCATCTACCCGTCTTCGAGGCGTCGACCTTGCTCGGCGTACTCTCGATCGGCGAGGTCGTGCGTCACGTCATCGAGGAGCAGCAGCAGCTAATCGAGCAACTAGAGTCCTATATCCGGGGTTGATATCCAATTTAATGAAACGACGGAGTCCATATGAACGAACCGCATCCCTATCCACCTTATATCGGTGTCTCGGACGTCACCACCATCTCCCACGAACAGATGCGTGTCGAGGGTTTTTTTGAGGGTCAGCCCTCGCTCATGTTCGATGAGCCGGAGGGGTTCGACATCGGCGACCCCCCTGAGCTGCGCGGTCGCTCGCGGGGATGGACTCCCGTTCATGCACAGCTCGCTGCTCTTGCCGGTTGTACATCGATCACCATTGCGGTCGTTGCGCGAGATCAGGGATTTAAGCACTCAAGTCTCACTACTACACTTCGATCGCTTATCGATATCCGCGGCTTTTTCTTTGATCTGCATCTGCAACCTAAGTTCGAGCAACTGAATTTCGACTTAACGTTTGATACCCAGGAGTCCGTGAAAAAACTGCGCGCCCTCGCAGCGGAAACACACCGACGGTGTCCGCAGCTTGGCATCTTTCGATTGGCCAAAATCCCGATGCTGGTTTCGTGGTATCGCCAAGGTCGATCCAAGCCGCTCTTTCAAGAACGCTTTTCGATGAGGCGGGGTCGAACGCCAGAGGAACGACTGGTTCTAGTCGCAAAACGTCTGAACCGTAAGAAGCGGAAGCGATGAAACTGACTCCTGTGCGGAGCTCTGGAGTCTGCCCGGTGTTCTAATTCAAACGCCGCCCTCGCACCAATGGCAACTGCAATTCCCGCTCATAGGGTACCAAAAAGGGGCCTTACGGGTGACTGCGCCGGAATGGTTGAGTGACTGGGACCGCTTGGATTCGAACCAAGGACCAAGGGATTATGAGAAGACGTCGTCGTATCAACAGGCATACGCCTGGCTCCCAATTGCGACAGTCCTATCCACCCGCAATGAGGGCGGCTTCACTTCTACATCACGGCATTCCCGGTTTCAACACCACCGGCTGGATCCGCCGTACGAGCAGCATGATGCACGCCGCCGAGACGATGTGCATGAGCGCTACGGCGACGAACACGGGCTCGTAGGAGTACTTGTCGATCGTCCAGCCGATGACCGGCTGCGAAAACGCGGCGGCGAGGCTCCCGGCGGCACCGCTTGCGCCCCACACGGTGGCGACGGCCGTCGGCGGAAAAATGTCGGCCGGCACGGCGAACAGTGATGCACTCTTGACCTGGATACCGAAAATGCCGAGTCCCATGAGCAGCACAGCGAGCACCGCCGAATCCACGTACACGGCCGGCAGCGCGAGCGGCACGAGCAACGCACCGATCCAGATCATTGCTTTGCGCGAGGCATCGACGGTCCAGCCGGTACGGATCAATCGCTGGCCCGCGTAGCCGCCGACCAACGAACCGAGATCCGCGAACACGAACGGGATGGCAGCCGCCCACGCGATCTCCTTGAGTCCGAAACCGCGCACGTCGCTCAAGTAATTCGGGATCCAGAAAGCGAGGAAGTAGAACGCGCCGTCTGCGGTGAAACGCGCGAGCGCGAGTCCCCAAGTCTCGCGGTATCGGAACCAGTAAGTCAGGCGCGCAAAATACGCACGCATCTCCTCGCTCAGCGGTCGCCGCCCGGTCGACTCGACCGCCGGCGCGACGCGTTCGGCCATCACCAACGCTCGCTCGTCCTCACCGAGTGCGGGGTCGTGCTCCGGAAGGTGGAAGTGCCGCTTCCAGATCCACACCCAGACGAGGCCGAGCACGCCCGGCACAATGAACGCCGCTTGCCAGCCATGGGTGGGCGATAAGCCACGGGTATACAACTCGTCAAACGCGACAATCAGGAAGGAGATCAGAGGCGGCGCGATGATCGCGCCGATGCCTGTGCCTGCAGTGATGAAGCCGCTGGCCATGCTGCGCTCGGCACGCGGAAACCACTCGGCTACGACCTTGTACGCCGCCGGGAAGTTGACGGCCTCGGTGATGCCGAGGAATGCGCGGGCCGCAAAAAACCCACCCACACCCCGGGCGAACGCGTGTACGCACGAAGCGATGCTCCACCAAAACACCGCGAGTGACAACGAGCGCTTGCTGCCCAGCCGATCGACGAGGGGTCCGAGAAATAACTGGCCGGCGGCATAGGTCGCCAGGAACGCGAACGTGATGAAGCCGTACTGCTCGTTGGTGAAGCCGAATTCCTTTCGGACCACGGGCGCCGCGACCGACAGCGCGAGACGGTCCACGTAGCCGATCATCGTGACGGCGCAGAGCATGATGGCCACCCACCATCGCTTCTGCGTCCACCACGGACGGGCGATCCCCTGCGTCGTTGTTTTCATTGGCCTGATCATGGCATCGCGCTTCCTTTATACTCCAGCGGTAGAACCATGGTTAATGGATAAAGAGCAGTGTGAGCGATCGAGTCATTGTCGTCGGCGCCGGACCGGTGGGTCTCACGTGTGCCGCCGTACCCCCCCCCGCGCCGGCATCCCGATGCTGCTTGTTCGAAGTAACCTCGGAGCGCGCGCTTGAGCAGTTGTGATGTCCTGATCGTGGGCGGTGGGCCGGTCGGGTTGACCCTTGCGCTCAGACTTTCGCGCATGGGCGTCGCCGTCACCGTTTTTGAACGCTCTTTGGATATCGTGGAGGATCTGCGAGCGTCCACCTTCCACCCGCCAACGCTCGATCTGCTGGATACGCTGGGTGTCACCCCCTTACTGCTGGAGCAGGGCCTGATCTGCCCGCACTGGCAGGTGCGCTGGCACGAAACCCATGAACGGGCGCTGTTCGATCTGTCATTGCTTGAGGGCGAGACGGGTCACCCCTACCGGCTGCAATGCGAACAATATCGGCTCTCGCGTGTTGCGCTTGCCGCGCTGCGCGCTGAGGGCGTCGATGTTCGGATGGGATGCGCCGTGACCGGCCTCCACCCCGACGCGCGCGGCGTATCGGCCGACTTGTCGGACGGGGAGCACATGAGTGCCCGCTACGCCGTGGGCGCTGACGGAGCGCGTTCGATCGTGCGCGCCCTTGTCGACCCTGTGTTCGAGGGGTCGACCTATCCCGAGACGACCATCCTGGCGACGACGCGCTTCGCCTTCCATGACCATCTGCCCGACCTGTCTCATGTTAGTTATGTGTGGTGGGAGAAGGGCACGTTTTCACTCCTGCGCCTACGTGATCTGTGGCGGTGCAGTCTCTACCCTGACGAGACCGAGAGCATCGAGGCCGCACTGACCCCGGCCAGCATCGACGCCAAGCTTCAGCGCATCTGGCCACGCAACACTTCCTATGAAGTCGATGAAGTGCGCCCGTACAGGGTCCACCTGCGTCTGGCGTCGACCTTCAGGAAGGGGCCTCTCATGCTGGTCGGCGACGCCGCCCACCTCAACCCGCCTACCGGCGGCATGGGCATGAATGGCGGCCTGCATGACGCCTTTGCGCTCAGCGCTGCCATAAAACGCGCCCTCGACACCGAAGACGAGACGCCGCTCGACCGATACGCCAATGTCCGTCGCCGTGCAGCCGAGAAGGACATCCTCGACCAGGCGGCGCGCAATCGCGCGCGCATGCAAGAGCGCGACCCGGCCGAACGCCGCGCCCAGTTCGAGGGCTTGCAGCGACTAGCGGACGATCCGGCTCAGGCTCGTGACTACCTGATGCGCACCTCCATGATCGAGGGTCTGCGCCGGGCGGAGGCGATGCTGTGAGCGGATCTCACTGCGGACGAGCCGGCATCATGGCGACCGATAGGTCCAAAAGACCGGCTGATCGTGGTCACGATGGAGATCGCCTATGACATCCTCGCCTGATGCGCTTCGCGCCCTGGCCGAACCGCCCGTCCTCACGCCGAGTGTCATCGATGGCCATGAGCTCAGTGATGGGGCACACCGGCTTGCGGTCATCGATCCGGGAAGGGGCCAGCAGATATCAGAGCTTGCCGAGGCCTGCCCGAGAACGGTCGATGCCGCTGTGCAGGCTGCGGCGCGGGCTTTCGACAGCGGACCCTGGCCCCGGCTCCCGGTGGAAGTGCGACAGGATGTGCTGCGCCGCATCAGCGCATTGATCGATAGAGACTGCGAGCGACTGGCGAGCCTCGAGTGTCTGAATACGGGCATTCCGCGCGCCCACCTCCTGCGGGGCCAGATCGCCCGCGCGTCTCTGAATTTTCGCTTCTTCGCCGACTTTATCGGTCAAACTCAGGGCGATCTCTACACCCAAAACCAGGACTATCTGACCTTCGTGCGACGCGATGCCGTCGGAGTGTGCGCGCTGCTAGGGCCTTGGAACGCCCCGCTGGCCCTGACATCCATGAAGATCGCCGCGGCCATCGCCTTCGGAAACACATGTGTCGTCAAGCCATCCGAACAGACCCCGCTGACCGCCTACGCTCTCATGGCGATCCTGGCCGAGGCGGGCGTGCCCAAAGGCGTCGTCAATCTGGTCAACGGGCGGGGCCACATCACAGGGGCCGCGCTGGCTGCGCACCCACGCATCGATCGGCTCTCGTTCACCGGCGGAACCGGGACAGGACGGGCGATTATGAGCGCAACCGGTGCCAACCTCACACCTGTGACCTTGGAGCTCGGTGGAAAGTCGGCCAATCTGGTGTTTGAAAGCGCCGATCTCCAGCGTGCCATCGATGGCGCGCTCCTCGGCATATTCTCCAACAACGGGCAGCAGTGTCTGGCAGGGTCCAGAATCCTGCTCCAGGACAGCATCGCAGACGAATTCATCGAAGCGTTCGTCGCGCGCACGCGTCGCATCCGCGTCGGTGATCCGTTCGATCCGGCGACAGAGATCGGTGCGCTTGGCTCCATCGCCCACCGTGATCGCGTCCTCAGCTATGTCGAAGCCACGCGCACCGATGGAGGTGAGGTCCTGACTGGAGGACACGCCATCGAGGCGCTGGCACCCGGCGCCTTCATGGCACCCACCGTCGCGCGGGCCCGGTCGAACTCCGACCGGATTTGTCGCGAAGAGATCTTCGGACCATTCGCGGCTCTGCAGACATTCACGACACCGCAGGAGGCGTTCGCGCTCGCCAATGACAGCCTGTTCGGATTAGTCAGCTATATCTGGTCGGATGATCTGCGTGTGACCATGGCAGGCCAGGAAGCGCTTCGTTCAGGCCTGATCTGGGTGAACACCCCCATGGTGCGCGAATTGCGCGCCCCCTTCGGCGGTTTCAGAGAGTCAGGTGTCGGGCGTGAAGGCGGCAAGGCTTGCGAGGCCTTCTACACGGAGGAGAAGACGGTGACCATTCCGGTGCGCGATGTGCCGCTGAACCCTCTGGGTGGTCGATGATGTCGAGGCGATGATCTATCCCGCGCTCGGGTCACCAGCCGGGTGATTTTGGGCCCGATCGATTCTCGGGAGGGCGGCTTCTTCCCCCCCCCCCCCCCCCCCCCCCCGGCGGTCCGCTCTCGGCTTGGCGCGGCGCGTACCCGGATCTGGAGACGACGTCAGAGGGTGAGGTCAAAGGCAGCGCAGTTGCGTTAAAAGCTTGAATTGTTACAAACTTTAGAGAACGGCTTAAGCCGGGACACTCTCCTATCGCCGCCACGCAGGAACACATAGACCCATGAACCGCAAGACCATCTTTCGGCCCTCAATCACCCTCGTTGCCGCTACCGTGGCCAGCTTGCTCGCCGCGCCGGGACTAAAGGCGCAGGACGGTGATGGCGCCAATACCGTTGCGCTCCAGGAAATCATTGTCACGGCTCGCAAGCGTGAAGAGGCGCTTCAGGATGTCCCTTTAACCGTGACGGCCGTAGGTGCCGAGCGGATCGCGGAGCTTGCGATCAAAGACGCTCGCGACCTCGCGCTCTACGTGCCCGGGTTCTCCAATGTGGCATCGTTTGGCCGCAACTCCTCAGAAAGACCGACCATCCGCGGCCAGTCGAACATTCTAGGTGCGCCGAACGCCTCTTATTTTATTGATGGCGTGTACATCTCCGGCAGCGCGTCGAACACCGAGACCGCGAGTCTTGAGCGAATCGAGGTCATTAAAGGCCCGCAGTCGGCTCTCTTCGGCCGTGCGACCTTCGCAGGTGCCATCAACTATGTCACTCGTAAGCCGAGTGAGGATACCGAGGGTAAGGTCTCCGTGACATTCGGAGAATTTAACCAACGCGACTTGAGCGCCTATGTCAGCGGGCCGATCGGTGAGGGATCGGTTCGGTACTTCCTATCCGGCACGATGACAGATCTCGGCGGGTACTACCTAAATCCACTCGATCGGCGCGATAAGCTCGGTGCCGAGAAAACCGATGCGGTGACAGGGAAGCTGTTTTGGACGCCATCAGATGCCATAGAAGTGACGGCTCTTGTCACCTACTTGGAGGACGATGACGGCCCGCCGGCGTTTGGCTTCCAAGGCCGGCAGTTCAACAACATTAAGTCAGGGGCTGCTACGAGCGGGGGACCACCGCGTTCACCGGGCTACTATCAAGGCACCGCGTTAACCCCGGACAAACTGGTCATCGCGCAGCTGACCACCTTGATGCCCGATCCGGGCATTCAGCGCGAGCGAACTCGAGCAGCGCTGACCGCCTCGGTCGATTTCGGTGGCGGCTATCAACTCGTATCCACATCGGGTTACAGCACAGAGGACTATTCTCAGTCGATTGATGTCACCTACGCCGGATATGTGTGGACTCTTGCGCCCTCCGCCACCGTGCCCGCTGCCAGCTCCGCGTTGGATGCTCAGTGGAGAGCGAGTGCAACAGCTTGGAGTGCGAGTTCGTTAGGTTCTTTCCAACGCGTTGTCGGCGAGGAGCGGGAGGATTTCTCATCGGAGCTACGGCTGAGTTCTCCGGTGGATCGATCTTTTCGGTGGAGTGTCGGCGCTTACTATTTCGAAGGCGACGATAACGATGCACAAAACGATAAAGTTTATCCAAACGGCGGCGCGATCGTGCCGAACGGAAATGGGACTCTGACGTTCCGCAATGTCAAAAACACGGCTTTTTTCGGCGGTCTTGAGTACGATTTCAACGAGAGCTTGACGGTCACTGCGGAAGTGCGTCGTGGGGAGGACGAGATTATTAACACGAGCAGCGCGTTCACCACGCCAGCTCCCGGTCAAGCCCCGACCGCCGCTCTAAACGGGGTGCGTGTGGTCAGCGCGCCTCTGTCGACGTCGTTTGAGAAAACGACACCCCGCTTTACGATTCGGTACAAACTCAATCCCAGCCTGACCGTGTTCGCTAATTACGCTGAGGGTAATAAACCCGGTGGTTTTAACTCTGCCAGCGTTCGCAGTGCCTTGTTGGCGGCGGGGCGTACCTTTGTCGACGTGTTGGAAGAGACATCCGAAAATGTCGAGCTTGGAGTCAAGTTCTCGATCGGTCAGAGGGTCTCTGGCTCGATCACGGCCTATGACATCAAACTCCTCAATCAACAGTTGACACAAAATATCGTGGTAAATGGGATCCCGACGTCTTTCACCGAAAACTCAGGAGAGACGAGCTCGCGCGGCGCTGAACTTGAACTCGCCCTGCGTCTTGGAGAGAGCTTTGATGTCGGAATCGGCGCATCGGTGAATGATGCAACATTTGTCACGTACGTTAATGCCGATCAAGCTAATCTATATTCGAACCTCACAGCGGCTAATCTTCGCCCCATCGCAGCAACTAATCCGACTGGCTGCGGAACCCTCGGAGCGACCACCGCGGCAATTTCAGCCGCCTGCACTGCACTGATCGCCCAAGATTTACAAAGGTTCGGCGATGTTGCCGGTAAGAGAACCCCTCGCGCACCGGAGTGGAACGGCTATATTAGTGCCCGGTACACCCAGCCTCTCAGCGATAATATTCGGCTCGTTGTCGGCGCTGATATGACCGCTGAAGGGTCAAAGTTCGCTCAGGTTCATAACTTGATCGAAACCGGTGATCGTCAGTACGTCAATGCACGCTTCGGTATCGAAACGGACAATTGGAATGTGACACTCTGGGGACGAAATCTCAACGATGACGATACGGCGATCGATATTCTGCGTTATGTCGACGGTATCGGTGGCGCAACGTTCGTTACTCCGAATGGACAAACTTTCGGCAATCGTGGCTTCGGGATCTCGTTACCAAAACCGCGGCAGTTTGGGCTGTCAGCGTCGTATAAGTTCTGATCGGACGGCGTGGACCGACCGTCCGTGAACGGTTCGTCCCTCGCAGCGCTCAACATGGTCTGCTGGCGTGTCTCTCCACCGAGAGGGTGGCACGCCAGTCGTTCGTCGTTTTAGTGTGAGAAGGGGCGAAGGATTACGGCGTCTTACGGAAGGCGCGCAAGCTCTGCTCGAAGAGCTAAATTAAAGCGCTCCGGGTTCTCCATCATTAAAAAGTGGCCCGGACCTTCGATCGTGATGAGACGAAATTCAGGCGATAGTTCCCTGATCCGTTCCTGATTCACCTTCACCGAGTCGGTGTTAATCGCGATCAGAGGCACCCGCAGCGCACGAAGCGCCGCCTCGCCATCCCAAGTGCCTAGGCCAAGAAGTGCTGCGATTCCCACACGCGAGTTGGCATTTGCCATGTCTTCAACGATCCAGCGACGCAGCACCGGGTCGGCATCGGGCTTAAAGAAACTTCGGTCAACGAGCGCCCGGGTCGCGGCACGAAAGTCTGTGTAGAAGGGAGCAATCCTCATTTTGATCTCAGCAGCCGCTGGAATAGGCGCGCCGATACTTACAAATGTGTCGACTCCGATCACCGCTCGTACCCGATCGCCGAGGATCGCGGCTGCCTCAACCGCCACCGGGCCACCCATCGAGTGGCCGACCAGAATGACAGGTGCCCGCGTCGGCAGCGACGCAACAACGCGCTGCACATCCTCGCCGAAACTACGCATAGAAAAATCATCTCGTTCGTCACCCGAACTGCCGTGTCCCGCAAGATCGACCGTGACGATCGTATGATCAGGGCTCAGCGGAGCGATCTGCTCTCGCCAGTACGCGGAGTCACAGGACCAGCCGTGAATCAACACAACGAGGGGCCGATCCCCGACGGGTGAGCCATACACTCGGTAATGGATGGCGACCTGACCTGCGCCCTCGACAATGCGTTCAGCCGGTGCGGCTTCGCCATTCGTTGCGCTCGCCACGCTCTCGCCACCGAACGACAGCAATATCGCAAGGACCCATCCAGTTATGACCCCGCCTGACCGTAGGGGTCCCCTTCGCACTACGACCAGTTTGCTTACCGATGATTGCATGAGCGCAGCTTAAGTCGGCATCAGCGCGACAACGTCTGGTTCCCGCCCCAAAACTTACTGTTGCAGCCTACGAATCTCGGCGAGATCGCGCGGCGGCTCAAGCCAAAGCCGCGCCTCACTTTCAAGGTAGCTGCGAATCGACGGCGGAAGGTCGGCATATTGATCGACCCGCCAAGACACCATGTGCAGCACACCCTTGCCCAAGCCCGCCGGCAGATCGCCGAAGCGCAGCCAACTGATCTGATAGGGGTGCTTGATGTCCTGCGCCGCACCCTGATTGAAAAAATCGTAATGTTCGAAGGCTTGCATCCGTGCGCCCGAGGGCAGCGGCAGATCAAGGAAAAGCGGCGCCGAGAAAGCGACCGTGTTACCGATTTGGCGGGCGGTGATGTCGGTTCCCGGTCCGATGCGTTGCAGGCGCGCGCCCGCGCCTTGCTCGACCATGGTCTCGACGCCCTTACCGCGCAGGCTGTAGGTGATGTACTGGTAGGGGTAAGCGATCGGCGGTAGCGGTTTGCCCTGCCATTCGCGCAGGATGGCGTTGGTGGTGATGTCGCGATAAACGAAGATCTTCCGCGATATCTGATGCGCATCAGAGTCGCTCGAGAGTGTGGTCTCAAGTCGGGCGGCGTCGATACCCTCGATACGCATCACCGGCTGACCCTCAGGGAAGGTGTAGGCGATGCCGACGGCATACCAGTAGACCGGCTGCCCTTCGCCCACGCGCATGTCGACCCACTGCTTGAAAATCTCTGAGGTGAAACCGCGATCGGAGGCGTCCACCCTTGGTGCGCAAAGGCCACTCGCGATGAACAGGGTCAGGATGAAGATACGCATGAAACTAATCACCTCGGAGTAAGGACTTCGACTGCACATACTTTGTGCGATGACACCCGGCAGAGGCCGCTGTATCCCCGGATTCCCGCTTTCAAAGATCCCCTTCGGATAGGGGTCGATTGCGTAAGCCCCTATACCAACCAGGGTCTTGCCTCGACTCGGGACCTTTAGATGCGAGTGTACGCCGTTTCATCGAGGCTGATAGCCGGCTGTCCGCCGGATCCCCGCGGGCCGTATGGGATGCCATCGCGAGCGGTGTCACGGCGCCGTTATTCAGACCGTCTAAGCCGATCGGAACCGGGCGCATCTTCGGCGATGAGCTTCAAGGCCGCTTCGCGGCGCGCCGGTCAAACAACAGCCAACTAAAGCTGTCAATCTCACCGCGGATGCTGCGTTAGCGACACCACAGATTATCCGGGTACAGCAGCATGTCGAATTCCGCGTAGACAATGCCATCGTTGTCTTGCCGATACTTGCAGGCTACTGGATCCATGCTGCCGCGCCAGCGGCCCAACGGCTCCTCGCACGTGAAGTACAAATCACAGGTCGACTGGTGTCGGAAGCGTTCGCGCGGCAGCACCGCGACGCGGCTCGGATCGGCGGGAGCTCGGTCGTAGGTCGGCAGATCAGCGAAA
>Ga0194117_10001815_pt1 | contig 23776 bp, 14 predicted proteins | sample TA2MahsurfametaG_FD_160579 | JGI IMG/M metagenome (GOLD analysis project Ga0194117, IMG submission 160579) | Freshwater microbial communities from Lake Tanganyika, Tanzania - TA2015009 Mahale N1 surface | ecosystem: Environmental > Aquatic > Freshwater > Lake | place: Tanzania: Lake Tanganyika...
ACCACCTCAACAATCTTTAGAAGTTATTCTTATGCATGATTAAAGTGATTGAGCTTAAATAGATCATTATTGACCTTCTCTTCCACCTCTTCTTCTACCTTCTCTTTTTGCAGGGGCAGCTTTTTGCTCTTGAGGTTGCTCAGCAGCAGGAGTTTGTTGAGCAGCTGGTTACTCGACTTTTTCTCCTTCTTTCTTTTATTTATTCTCTCTTGGCTTTCTTTCTTTTTTTTATCCATCTCCTCTGGGTCTACGCTTGTTATCTCTGGCATTTCTTTTGGCAACTTCAGCTGCTTTTACTTCAAGATTCTGAGTAAGTTTGGTATAGAAATCTTCTCCAAATCTTCTTTTGATCATTTCTGAAGTTTCAGTGTCGACGGTAACCTATATAAAATGCTGATAGTACTTTATTGATGTTGATTTATGATTCTTTGGGAACCCAGTCCAATCTTCTTTCTCTCTCTTCTTCTTGCACTTTTAGAGAGATTCCTTTGACTGGACCTCTTTGGATTCTTTTCATTAAATGAGTAGCGAATCCTGCGATTTTGTTTCTCAAGCTTTTAGTGGGAACCTTGGCGACTTCAGAGAGGATTTTTTTATTAATGTGGAAATCATTAGTAAGCTTGAGGTAATGCTTTTCGAGCAAAACCTTGGCGGCTCTTTTGACTGTTTTTGTTCTAACTCTACCCATTTGTGACTAAAAATATTATTAATTATAATTTAATCTAATATTAATATTTAATTGGTTTGAAAAATAAGATTGAAGAAAGCTATCTAGATCAAGGTTGAATTTGTTATTGGAATGATCAAAATTACCGGCTTTATTCACAATCAAATTAGTCCAAAAAGTCATTCTTGCATGTCTTTATCTATTCATCAGAATTTTTTTTTGCAAAATACATTTACTCTACTTTTTATGCATCAAGCATCTCTTCAGTTATCTTGATTCCCAAAATTTGAAGAGCCAATATTTATAACTGCCTCTCTACTGATTCAGAAGGAGCTTATTCTTTTAGCTCAACTATTGGCTCCTCTATTTAATTTTATAAGAGCTCGTCTTCTTTTTTAATCAATTTGTTGCAACTTCTTGGCAATACAATTTTCTTCCCATCTTCTTTGAGTATGAGAGTAGATTGATCACCATAAGGTTTGAAAATTTTTGGTACTGTTAACTTAAGTTTTCCGTACCTAACCAAGTGCTAAGTTTAATGATTTTATTTCCAAATAGGATAAGAAATTCTTACAATATCGGGTAGTCTTTAAGGACTTTTATAATTTGTAGCATTTATGTTCTTTCTTTCCGAACATCCAGTTTCCACTTAAGTTAAAGCATCAACTCCATTAGGCTCTTCTTAGATTTATTGAGCAGTTTAATTTTCTTAATTTGCATTTAGATCAGCTAAAGTATAATTTTGTATATTCTCGCTATTATTGTCTTCTTTCTATATTATGCCAACATGTGTATCTTTTTTTATTTTTTTCGAGGGTTGACTATGCAACAATTAATAACTATTTTCTGTATCTTAGATTTAGATGTCCTAAACTTGAACGATGCTAGTTTAGATGATACATAATTTCAAATTTGTTTGTGATTCACTCAACGTTTTGTCTTTGATTTCTCTAAAGTGTATCCATCCTAGATTTTAGCATATTTTTTATTTCTTACAGGAATAGTAGATTTGAGAGTTATTATACTTAACTAAAAAGATATTCTTCCATTTTGTTTATTTTTCTTATTAAATCCCTCTTAATAACCGAAAGAGACCATCTTCCAGATAATTTATTACCTAATTGATTGTAAAATCTTCTTCGATAAAACCTTCAAATAGCAAGTTTTATCCTGTTTTTTTCTTTAAACAGATCCCAACATTTTTTCTGTTACTGAAGAGCAATGGCTTATTGAAGCTTTAAATTTCTTATTTTCGCAATATGATAGGAATAGCTATCAGTTTTCTGTTTTTCTTATCTTTTAAACTCTCAAGCTATTTCATCCAAATCTATCTATACAATTCAGGAGTAATCATTACCCAAGAATCTTCCCCCATCTCAAAAAGTTCAATCAAATTTTGTTTTAACTCTGGAGAGCACAAAAACAAATCCTAAGACTATCTTTAACTATGAATCGTTTAAAACAAAAATTAGTTTGAAATTAATTATCTTTTTCTCACCTCTTCGAGGCTTTGTTGCCGTCGAGACTCTTTGATTTATCTTTTGATAGAATTATACACTTAGTGTAAGTATTTTTTTATGCTTTCAAGTGATTTGATAAACTTTGAAGAGACTTACTAGCTAAATCAAATGTAAATTTACATAATTCCGACTTCGTATAGAAGTTAAAGGGGACTTTAGGAGAGTGTTCTTATCTATCTGAATGAGCGTATACTCTCGTTCTGATTAAGAAATTTTTTCCACCTGAACTAAGATTAAAGTATACCACTAGGCAGGTACAATAAAGTTTAGGCCTTTTTTTACGAGGTTGTTGTTTGTGATAAAATTTTGTTATAGCTTCATTTTTACAGTACAAATGTCTAAATAAATAATAAATGTAAATGAAAAGGCCATTTAGTAGTCTAAATTAGAACCAAAATGTCTATTTTATAAGATAAGTATAGATACAGACTTCTTTATATTATTTGCGACTCTATTATAGTTTAAAATAAGCAATAGTGATTCAAATATTTGGGACTCTTATCATATATAAAATTTTTAGCTCCCCTTACCCATATTTTACTCAATAATTCTATAGTTTAACTTAAATTTTCTGCTATTTATCCGAAAATTGTTTTCTCTGTTCGGTACTGAACAACTTTCAATCTTACATTTAAAGAATGGAAAGAATGGCTTTATTAGTTGCTCAGTTTATTTTTAGTTATTAGAATTTTCTCTTACAATTTGCTGAGTTCTGGGCCTCGAAGTTTTAGTTTCTCTTCCTGTTGATGAATTTCTGGTTCCGTTTGCGGTATTCCTCTGAGAATTTCTATTATCTAAATGAAGTAGATAAGACTCGAAATCATGAAAATTCTAGATCTGTTATATTCTCTTCTAGAATCTGTGATTTCGAACTGATCTCATTTGGGTCGTGTGCTGGAGACTCTTTGAGTTCTGTGCATTTCTGCAATAATTGTGGTAGGCGCCTTTTGGTATGACCATTTTCATGTTTTTGTTTGTAAGTTGTGACTTTTATTATAAATTTAATGGCTATATAAGCGTAACTGAATACTACTTTTAAACCTGAAATCTTCGTTTCGCCTTAGAAACATTTTTTTTACTGTAATTATGCCATATTAATGTTACTTATACTAAAAATATATCATTTTTCTAAATTAAAATTTTGAACTTTAACTGTTGGTCTTTTTCCTTTCTTCATTGGGATGCCTTCAAGGCATAAATTTAATCCTGCATTTGCAATTTTCTAGGAAACTTCTACTCCTTTATAAATTCTTTTCCATTTTGCAGTATCTATATTTTTCTTCTCTTTTTTGGGGGCATTGGCGTGATCAATTATTACTTTGGGCAGATCAGTTAGAACTTATTTGACCATTTTTGAAGTAACATGCTGAGTAGATAAAAAATTACAGTGGAGTAATCCATTGCAGGTGATGAGTTAATCTCGATTAACCATACTTTGTAGTTTTAGTCAATCATAAAATCATATCCATACATCTCATGTGTATTTTTTCTATTTTAAATACCGTCAAGTGCACATAACATTGATTGCTTAACTATTTCCTTCATTTGAGGTCTAATTTTCTAAATAAACAATATAGTACTTCTTCGAATATGTCGGCATGTTATTTTTCTTTAAGGTAATTTCTTAGATCATCTTGGAAGAACATATTACCTTTGATGTGAGATTTATCAAAGTCTTTATAGTAAGCCCCTATGCTGTTGTTAGTCAAATGTATGAATTTGTTATTCACTTATTTGGCATCATAGTCTATTGCTGAAAATCTGACATAACATTCGTCATAAAACCAGATTATTAAAGGATTAAAGTCTGTAATAAGGACCCACTGTCTTATGTCAAACTTTCTTTTAAGAATGACCAGAGGATTTTCAATGTATTTTTGAGCTATCCAAAGAGATTATTTACAACGTATATGATCTTGAATTTACACAAAATTATTATAGCAAGTTATACCTCTACCTCTTGAAAGCCCAGCAGGTTTAAGTATCCATATGTTATTATGGTGAGTTAAGTCATACTGAGGGAACCTTTTCTTATACTCTGTCAAAATTTACTCAACTTTTTCCAATAATTCATCAGTTCCTTCCTATTACTCATTTTCATTCTCATTTTCAGCAACTGATTTTTAACCCTCTTTCTATTATTTTTTCTTTTTCTTCTTTTTCTACTTCTCCACTTTTTTAGTTAATCCTGCGCCTCCGAATTTGCAATCGATCGATTTTAGCCATTACTAATGTTTCTTTTTGGCAAGACCTTCTTCACTCAATTAATCTGAGCCTAAAATCTCCCATTCTTTATCTGTTACAATTTTAGGTACTTTTTTCTTATCAATAATTTAGTCTAATTCTTAAATATTTTTTAGACAAACAGAAATGGCTATTTATGTTCTAAGTTTGAGATCTTAGATTAAACCTTTTTCTTTTTTATACTTTTATTCTTGACGATTTTTGGCTGAATCAGCATATATCTTTAAAATAGAAAGACCTTTGCAAACTTTGAAATGAGTTTAAAACGCTACATAGTCGTCTTCGTCGTTTAGGTCAAAACATTTAGGGTAATAAGTATCTTAGGATATATCATTGACCCAAACAGAATTTCTTAATGTTTTTGTGAGTCCTAACTTAGTAGTGATCACTCCATTTTTCTGAAAATGGTTGGTCATCTGGAAATCTTGGAGATGATCAAAATCGATTTACTTGATTTGTAAAGTAAACTTCAAATCAAAACAGGGACTGCTATAGTCCGGATTTTGAACCCATCCTCTATCTTTCAGTGCTTTTTTTAAATCTCCATATCCTCCTGTAATGATGAATACTTTGTCACTTTCTTATAATCTATTTTTTCGTTTCCACTAAGACAAATCTGTTACATGTGGGAAACTTCTCATTTTTCTTTTCTTCTTTTTATTTTCAGACTTATCTTATTACTAATCACTTTCTTCAGAAGCTTCGTTTTATTCATCTTCTTGTTGGGACTCTTTCATACTCTTTTTTGGTTTTTTATCTATCTAATCGTCATAGACACCATCCAACACATTCTTTTTAACTGTAACCATCACATAATCTTTTAGCTTTTCTTTAAGTCTCTATTTCTTTTTTCTCTCTTCTTCTTTCAGTTGCTCTTCTTCAGCTCTTTTCTTTTTGATTTTTTACAGATACTCTTCATTTTTCCTTTTGAAATTCTTATTTGTTTTGGGTAACTAGTTTTATGCGATCTAGATGAGTGACTCAAATTTCTCTGCTGATTGACTTCGCACTACTTCACATTCTTATCCATTTTATAAATTCTCCGATTTTTCCTTTTTTCCTTTCGCCAGTCCTATTTTGCTATCAACATTGGTATAACCTAACTCTTATTTTAATTTTTTGATCTTTTCCTATTTTTTCTTGGCCTCAGCTTCCTCGATTTCTTTTTTACTTTTATTGTTTTGATGCAAAGATTCCAAAAAAGTAAGATATCTCTGTTCATATTTTTTCTTTTCGACGATTTGCTCTTAGACCTCTTTTTATTTTTCCGTTGGAATTCTAATTTGGTAGATGGATTACTTAGGTAAGGATTAAAAATTGGTGCCGGTTCTATTTTTTCTGCTTTTGGTTTAATCTGCAGTATTTTCAATATCTTTGAGCTATCTTAGCTTATTCTCTCTGTTTTTGGTTGCTTCCTCTAGAATTTTCTTCTTTAGATTTTCTCTGCGTTGCTGTTCCTTTTTCTCTAAAAGCACTTTTTACTCGAGTTCGCGTTGTTTCTTTTCTTTGAGTTTTTATATATAATCCTGGATATCTGAAAATATACAAGGTTCTTTTCTCGATAGTTGATTTTGTTGGAGCCTTTGACTTCCTCACCGACGGATTCCATTTTTAAAATATAACAATGATTTTTAACTTATTAACCTTTCCAAATTAACAATCTTGAAACAATAAATTGATATCATTTATGCTTGATTGTAACTAGAGTATATAGCCACTGACTTTGACTCGCTAGACTGAATGCTATCTGGTAAGAATAGCCAGCTTTATAAAGTTTATAATTTGAATTATCAAGCAATGTCTTCCGAAGAATCAGTTGAGTTCGATCTCAATGAATTTTACGATATACTCACGTCTATCAATATCAAAGAAAAACTGAAACCATTCGTCAGACAATTCAAGAAAAAAAATTTGTAATTTTTTAACTACTCAGACCCTTTATCTACGAAACCATGGTAAACATCATACAAGTATTCAACAGCAAGAAGGAGATGCCACTAATGAAATTTAATGCTCTCATGGCGACTAAACTGTTTTTTGATACTGGAGAGTATATACCCATCGTCCTCATTGAGATATATCTACTTCCGATTATTTTTGAAGTGGCAGTGTATCGGATACAAAAACGGTCAGAGGAAGGTTTGACTTTGTACTTTATTGAGAAAGGATATGATACGACCAAATAAATGAAACGGATAGGCTTCAATTATGTTTTACTGGCTCTGTAATTCATATTTATGTCAGCTCAAATCAAGCCTCACAGAAATCTAGAAAAGTTTGAGCTGAAAGAAAAGTCGAGTTATGCCAAATTTGCGAAGACTCTATTGGAGAAGGGAGTACAACCCATCTAAACATATAAATTTTATTTGCCTTCATATGTGACTCAGTCAAGAAAGCGTTACATAAAAAAACTAAGCAAATTCAACCCTGAGTAGTACATTGATTTTTTTGTGAGGATGGTATGTGAAGAGGTCAATCTCAATAAAAAACCTTAGATATATCTCAAAAAAATGATGAGTTATGGAGATGCTTTTCTTAATATTCCAATCATGAATATCTGTGAAGACTAACTCGATCAAATGGAAACAAACTTTATCAATAAGAAAAAATATCTGAATTTATTGGGTGAATTTATGAGGGCAGGAGATATTTACGCTGTTTTAATTATCACAAGATCGTCGTTTGTCTAGTCTATTTTTTAGAAAGTAAAGACAGTTAATGGTTAGATTGGGTTGGATGTGGGTGAAAAAATATATCCTGAAGTATAGGTTTCGAAGTTAGACAAAAGATAGTTTTATATCTAGTTTCTGAAACATATGGAAATATGGGCTTCATGTCATCCTGTGGACGAAGATGGCGAGCCAACGACAGCAAAGAAGATATTTGATATTTTAAAATTACAGAAAAGGTTTGTATTCCCTCCCAATATACTTTTGAATAAAATCAAAAAAGAGATGGAGATCAACTTAAAGCAAAATCAATAGAGAAACTAACAAATAATAAAACTTGTAGATGAAGAAAGTGCTTACGAAAGTAGAAGGAAGAACAATGTTTCTTCCATGAAGTAGTCTAGAGGTAGTAGGAAGAGTGCAAAGCAGACTCGAAGCAATATAGTAGGGAGTTATATTTAGTTTGATTAGATTTAGGAGATGGTAGTCAAGGCTAAAAAGAAGCTAGATTTAATTATTCAAAAAGAAAAATTACCCTAAACGATTGCTTTTCTGTAGAAATTCAAAAAGTTTTGGTAGGCTATAAGCTAAAAAAATTAGATAGATCTAGACGAGTCAGCAGATATTTAGATTGTATTAGAGCAAGGAACTCTGTGTGCCAAAATAGTAGAGTTAATTTTGCCAGTATACACACTCTTTAAAAAAAAAGTCATCGATTTTGACTAATACATTAGCAGAGTAGGTCTACTCATGAAATCAGAATAGCTTGGGTAACAGTCAGGCGAAGCATCGATTGAAAAAGATATGGCTGAGGAGTCGGGCGAGTAAATCTAGACGATCAAATAATAATCCTAATAAAACAAAAGCAGTTATATGGCAAATATTAAAGGTTCATCGTTAATGCAGAGTAAATAAGCAAGTAGGAACTCTCCTTAGTTAGAATCTAAGGTATCCTCAGAATAAAATATTAAGTTTCACGGAGTTTCTAAGTTAAAGCCGAAGATTTTCAATGATTACGAGCTGCCAATTTATAAAAATGCTAAGCCTGATTAAAAACCTAACGCTAGTAAATAGAGTAGTTAAGTAAAGCAGTAGTTTTAAAGCAGTAAGAGCAATCTGAGGAGTAGCAGAAATAGCAGAGACAGTAGAAGAATAATATAGAGAAGAACTGCCAAAAATAAATTAGATTCTTTGTTGAAAAGCTAAGATGAAGAATAATTGACATACAAGGATATCATCAATAACAAAAATAAAAATCTTTTACCCAAACAAAGTTATTAATAATCTAAGTAGTCATTTATCAGCTCAGATAACAGTTTCATAAAATAAAATTAGAACAATAAAAGTAATAGTTCTTTTTCAAACAGGAACAGTGGAAGTATAAGTAAAAGAAGTTCACGTTTTAAAAATTAATCAGTAATTAGGAAGCCAGTAAATGCAAAAGACCCTACATTCGATGATTATTATGGAAGTTTGCTAAAATAACAGCCGATGGTTCAAAAACCCTCTAATATTTCTTAGGAATTCGATCAAAAGCCAAGCAAAAGTAGTAAAATGTCAAAATTGAAAGAAAAGATACAGTTATAATCCATGGTAAGCAAATCGTCTATAAGAAATTACAATTCCGGCTCATTCTAGATAATATAGAGTTCGCTTCCCATTGCAAAATAGAGTTCTCTTCCGAATGTAAAATAGAGTTCCCTTGGAAATGCTAAATAGAGTTCCCTTGTAAATGCAAAATCGAAATAGATTTTTAAATAGAAAAAATAGAGTAGATTTACTTTCACTTCTAAAGATGTAATTGAAGTAGAAAGCTATGAACACATCAAAGATATACCTTTATCTATTCTGTCAAAATATTAACAAGATTCATCCATAATACAATAACCTTCTGTCTTACCACTTTTCCATTCTTTTCATTAATTCAAAGAGTAATCCGTAACAAATCCTAGTAAAATAAGTTCTTTTAAAGAATGTTTTGACATAAATAATGAAATTATTTCAACTAAAGAAGGTGCATAGAGAATATTTAAATTCTCAAAAACAGGAAAGATAATTAACTTCGTTGAAACTCTACATTCAAGGCAAACTCCTAAAAATAGCACGATTTTTGATATGCTCAGTGAAAGAAATGCTAAACAATCTATTGAGTTATATCGAAATTAAAAACAAAAAATCAGATAAGCTGAAACATTGTCTGAAAGAGTCAGGTCTTTAGAGTCATTTAATAAAAATATGAGAATGAAATTTATAATGAAAAGACAAAATCAAAGTCGTAAAATTGAAGAACAACGAAGTCCTAGGAGTATTAAACAGCCTAAAGTTTCAAATGAAAGCTAATTCGTTTCTTTTTATCCATAATCTTAAATTGAAAGACAGCAAAGTGAGAAAAACTTTACAATTAAGCCTCTCGGACACTCAAACGATAATTATGTAAAATAATAAAAAATGAGAACCATAAATACGAATATTTATAAATCCTATTTTCCTCTATAAAAATCCTAAAAGCTCAAGAAATGTATGCTCAAGTCAAAAGGTCTAATTCTGAAGAACGAAGAATTCGAAATCGGAAGTGTGATGAATCGTCGATAAAAATCTATTTAATACACAATTTTTATTACTCCTCTGAAAGATAAAGTACAAGAAGTAAATTTTTAAGTAAATCAAGATCAAAATATGAATGTAAAGCTATATAAAAAGTACCAAGATGTGATTAATATAAACCAGCAGTATTCTCTCTACTTTCAGATTTCAATCGAAAATGTGCCCTATGTTTTGCCTACTCTAAGTTTAAAATTTAAAGCGAATCGTAAGTACTAACATAATCAGTTGTTAATTACGATACCCTGCAGTTTTAATAAATTTTCTACTTTCAACAAAGTTAGTGAATCCTTCACACAACAATTTTAAAACAACAATCATGATTTTATACATATTTCTCCGTTTAGGTACAGTACTAAAATACTCAATCCTTAAAAAGTTTCAGAATATTTCAACAATTTCAATGTGATTCCCAGTGTAAATAAATCAAACATCTACGCAACCGAAGCATACTTCAAAGGTAAAATCTTCTTACTGAAATTAATAGCAAACAATCGGGGAACTTTATAAATGCAGGGTAAAAACATGACAGGAGATCACAAAAACACGAAGTATCTTTAATTTTTAATGATAACTTTAAAACACATCCTCTAAATTTCCAAAAGCTGAGAGAAGAAGTTTCAATTTGATTGTTTATCTTTTTTTGCTATTATTGAATTTGGATAATAGAATTCTGGTCAAACTAGATCATTTTTTGCCTGTTATAAATTACCTAAATTAAGATAATAATGAGCTCATTACACCCAGAGCTTGAGAAGTATCTCTTAGCTACTCAAAACTGGATCATTTCTGAGGGAATCTGGGGAATGATTGAACATTTCATCGTTCTGATTGTTGTCATCAGAATCATCAAACAAGGACTTAAGATATAGTCCAGAGGGAAAATAGGACTTACTAGCTACTTTACAAAATTTATCTTAAGAATAGCAGGCAAGCTATCTTTCGTAAAATCTAAGAAGTAAGAATATTTGGAGAAGGAATCTACAAAGAGTGCTTAAGAGGCTTTTGCTAATAAACAAGTCAGGATGACTTATGAGAAATTACCATAAAAAGGGATAAAGAAGGAGTAATTGGTTTCTATTCTTGACAAACGAATAAATGCTGATATAAATCCTACATAAGGTAAAACTTTCGCCTATGTTTACTAACACTCCAAATAACATTCATAAACAACAGAAGCTTGCTTTGTCAAATACATGCATTCTAATGCTCTCAATCCTTTCCTATTCAACTCTTTAAGAGTTATTTAGAATGAAGTGATTAGAATGTCAGTAAATTTGTTTAATGGAGACTAGAACTGTGTGGGAAATGTAACTAGTTGTGGAACTGAGAGTTTGCTTCTCGCAATGAAAACCTACAGAGATTATAGAGGAAAAGGAGAAGTGATTATGTGTGTAACTGGTCATCCTGGTATCAATAAAGGTTGTGATTATGTAGGATTAGATATTGTTCAAATACCATCTGACCACAACAAAAAAATGTCTATTCCACATCTCAAAAAGGCTATTTCATCTAAAACTATAGTTGTTGTTTGCTCTGCACCTCAATATCCTAATGGAGTTGTCGATGATGTGCCTGAAATAGCTAAAATATGTAAATCTTACGGAGTTCCTCTACATGTTGACTCAGCTATTGGAGGTTTCATACTTCCTTTCATTTAAAAACTCGGTAAGGCCAAATTCAAACCTTTTGATTTTAGAGTGGATGGAGTTACTAGCATTAATGCTGATGTTCATAAATATGGGTATGCTCCAAAAGGTTCATCTGTTTTGATTTATAAAAATTCAACCCTAAGAAGACATCAATATTTTTCTTTTGCTACATGGCCTGGAGGTATTTACATTTCTCCTACAGCTATGGGAACTAGAAATGGTGGATGTCTCAGTGCAGCTTGGGGTAGCCTATTAGACTTAGGAATTTAAGGCTTTACGATAATTACAGGTAAAGTTTTGCTTTAAGTATAAAAAATGGTCTCTTTTCTTAAAAGTAACGAAGAGCTCTAGCTAATTGCATAACCTGAATCAACAATAGTATCTTTTAGATGTAAAAACTTTAGCTGTTATAAGTTAGCAGACGCTCTTGAGAAGAGAGGACTTTATGTGTAAAAACAATCAAATCCCGAATCCATCCATATGACTTTTATGCCCAGTCATATAGGCAAAGTTTAATCGATTATCCAGTCAATAAAGGAGTCTTTGGATGAAATATGTGGAAGTCCAACTCTATATGACATGGGCAGCAAAGCAGTATATGGAATGATGGCAAAGATTCCAGATTAAGCCATCGTTTAAGACTTTATTGTACATTACATGGACAAAGTGTACAAAATGAAATGATCCGAAAACAACATTATGTAATAAATTTAGGACAATTAATTGAGTTTAATCTTTTATTTTAATTCTAACTGTTTATTATGAATAAATAATAGTTTACAAAGTAGTAAAATGAATCCCAATCAGCTCCATCTACGGACGGAAGTTAAACGGCTTTCAGCTTTTGTTGTGTTCGTTTTGAGGAGACTATCCAGATATTTCTGATCTTTGATATGATTAAGCCTATCTTATTCTCTTTGTTGTTCATATTTGCTCCATACTAACTTCTCTTTCTCCAAACAAGCTTATTGAGTGCCTTTTAGGTCATTCGTAAACTTAATTGCATCTTCTTCTCTTTTTCTTCTTGAATCCCTTAAGGAATTTTCAAGATTCTAACTCAAAATCTTAACTTTTTAAATCCCTAACTAAGTGAAGTGTTACCTTCGTTAGCATCATTTGTTCTTTGATCAGCTCTTCTGGAAAGCCTCAAAGAATCAGTTCCAACGTTGAAAATTTATCTATCAAGATAGGGTACTCTAGAATAGGTGTGTACAAAGTGTTGGTAAACTCTTTGATCGTGATATCTGCCGTGCATTTTATTTGTATTTAACTTTCTATAATAATATTTATTTATATTTAAGACTATCTTCATAATTATACTTACATCACAAATGATCATTTGTCAGATATCGGCATCATTTATGTAGACGAGATCAAAGAAAACTATTTTAAACATCAAAAATAAAAATATTTGAGCTCCTCCCATTATCCCATATATTATGTAGGATTTCTTTTATAGAGTCTACAGATACTACATTGTGTTGAAGACCAAAAATGCTATTGAGTTTATCATTCCGTATATCATCAATAGCCAGTGCAACCACCCCCACGGAATGATGCACAGGAGGAATACTAGAATGAAACATCCAAAACTATACCCGTAAAGACATATCAACTGGATAATCAAATACTTACATGAGGTAGTTTAAGAGTTTCGCATTTCAGCAACTTAAGGACAAAGTAGAGTAGAACAGGTATTCCAAATCCTAGAGTATAAATGAGAATGGTTCCATAACGTACTAGTTCTAGTTTGAAGATATACTCTGTTTTTTACCAATTATAGAAATAACGTGAAAGATTGCCCGTCGATCCCAATAAAAATACAATTGTAGTCATAATCCAAAAAGGTCCATAGAAATCAGGGTTTTATTTGATTTTTTCAATAAACTCTTTTTTAAAGGGCAGAAAGTTTAGTTTAATACGCTCTACAACTTCTTCCTGAGAGACTAAGAAATACTGCTAGTAAAAAGCTAGTGATAAAAATCTTTTGCAACCTGTTTACTACTCCTATTTTTATAGTTGCTCTGTATTGTATCTTTGATCTGTATTTTAAGTCTGTTTTTCCCTATGACTTTCATTTTCAATCTGCATATTTCAGTCTTTACTTTTTAGAGCTGAGGTTAAGGAGGTTTGTATTCTTGTGTTCGAGGTGAGTGACTCACTTATTCGCCTTCAATGCTAAATTACTACATTATTTAAATATCAAAATTGCGATAATAAAGATGAATATCATGTGACAGAATCAATAGTTTCTTTCGGCAAATTTGGATTTGTTGAGAGAGTTGAAATAAGGATGATTCAAGGCTTATTCAGGAGTGATTCTTTAGAGGGGATCGTAAATCAACATCTTTTTGAGTAAGTCAATACCTTAACTTGATATTTTGCTACAAAGACTTTCGAGGTTGTTTTGGGTCCATTTAGGGAATGTTGTTTTGAAATCTTTTAGTTTGGTAACGTCTGCCCATGTAGTTTGAGTTGGAGTGCCTAAAATTCTAAAAATTCTGAAAATTTGATCAATTTCGGAGTCTCCACAAAACAAACATTTTTTGTGAGCGATTTAATAAAAGATACATCCAATTGACCAAATATCTACTGTAGGATAGTATTTTTCCATACCCAGCAACACCTCTGGAGCTCTATACCACAATGTGATAATCTAATGTGTGTATTCTCTAAGAGGATAGTTATAGATTCTCGCCAATCCAAAATCAGCAAGTTTGATTTTCAAGCTTTACCTTTCCACAAGAATATTTTGAGGTTTGAGATCTCTATGGACGATTCGATTAGAGTGACAGTATTCAAGAGCTAATAGTAGCTGGTAAATGATGCTTTTCAATTGTTCTTAGTTCAATGTTATACCTTCCAGATACTTCTTAAGGTCACAGTCAACATACTCAAAAATCAAGTTGAGTTTGTTTTAAGCAGAGACGACTTATTTTAGGTTGACGATGTTAGGATGACTGAGTTTCTTCAATAGAGATATCTATCTGACTGCAGTAGATGGGATGCCTTAGTCTTCATGATCCAACCGAATCTTTTTGATTGCAACGATCTCATTATTGATGGTATCTCTTGCTTTATAGACTACTCCATAGGTGCCTTCACCTATTTTGTTGATGCGTTGAAAGCGTTAGACTTAGTTGCCTCCTGAACTCTCCATTATCATTTTAACGATTTAATTAATAATAAAATATATTAACTCTTTTAGCTTATCATGCTACAAGTTTTCTTTATTAAACAATAAAAGGGTCTATAAATTGAATAATGTCAAGAGAGTACCAATTGATTGAAGGATGTGTAGTATTACAATTATCAAAGTTTATCATAGACAATTTAATTGTATGTTCTGATTGGGGAGTAGAGATAGCTGTACATTGACTAGAGGTGTTCTTTTCTTTGCTTCTTATCGTTTTAACGATTATCTATCTATTTGGGCTTCATCTATAATTTATATCGAGAACTTGTCTTCTTGAAAAGTACTTAGATTTTCTTCGATTACTCCTCTTTTTTCTTTAATAGTTTTGTTCTGTTTTAGAATACTTTAAGGATTCATTTATTTCTGTTACTTTTGTTCTTGCTTTATTACTAGCTCTCGATTTTCTTGCTTGGTAGCACTTTCGGAAATCTTAGATATTTATTTGGGCAAATAAAGTCCTTTCTTTCTTTTCAGTTTAAACTTTGGCTAATTAAGCTAATCTTCCAAAATGGGGCTTTTAACTACTAGGTTTTGATTACTCTGCGGTTGATGCTTTTTATTATCTGAAACAAAAACACTCTTATTTTTGAATATCTAGTCAGCTTACTTTTGTTTTGACATGGTTTTCTATATTTTTACGCCTGATTTATAGGCTCGATCGAGATAGGTCCTCGCTGATTTTAGCTGACTTGAAGACTATTTGGTATTTAATTCCTAATTCTCTTTTAATGCAGTTGTTTCCTCAAAACTTCATTTTAGTTCAGCAGCTGGATCATGCTGACAGTCAAAGATTGGTTCTATCTGTTCAAACGGTTGATCATACATGTGTATTCTTTGAGTTATGGAGCGTACAAAATATTCCTTTATGGTGTCTGAGTGCTGCTTTTGTAAACATACTTCATATGTCTGCCAGAATCCATAAGTTAATAATTTTAATTAAAAACAGTTTATATGCACGTAGCTTACAACACATTAAAATCTTTGCTATTTTTGTTTCCTAAATCATCTTGGAAGTGCTGTTTGAACCAAGACAAGTGAGATGAGTCAATTGTGATAGAAGTTTATAATATTATCGAACTTAATACATATGAGAAGTAATCATAGTGGGCTAGAACGGTAATAGCAGGTCAAAGTGGTAATTCGCTTGAAGCCCTAAGAATCATAGAACAGCTACAATAAGTGCGTGTCCCTATCGGAACAAGAAAATCAACTTGTTGTATCAAGTGATAATAAACAAGAAATATTCGTGTTCGACCATGTCGCACACCCAGCTACCACTCAACTTGATATCTATCGCATGATAGGCCAAGAAGCATTCTAAGTCAGTCTATAGGTATTCTAAGAAACACTCAGGGATTTAACTGCTGCATCTTTGCCTACGGACAGACTGGAGCAGGTAAAACATACTCTATCATGGGAGATATTAGTCAACTCAACAATGATAGCCATTTTGAGGCAAGAGGAATCCTGCCTCGGCTGATTTAGGATATCTTTGAAAAGGTTGCATATCAGACTGAGTCAAGTTACATGATAACCTGCTCTTATATCTAAATCTACAACTAGCAAATATTTGATCTAGTAATTGCCATTTTATCAAGTTATCAACAGATAAACGTGTGCATCAGATTAGATAAGACCATCGAAGAGGTGTATTTGTGGAGGGGGTTATCGAAAAGAAGTTGACTTCTTACAAACAAGGAACCGAGGCTCTTTTGGATGGTGACAAAAGTAGAAAAATAGCGTTTACTAATATGAACTCATAGAGTTCGAGATCTCATACCATTTTTACAGTCATGATCTAATCTTAAGTTAAAGAAGATTAAGTGATAAAGGTTCGGAAATCAAAACTGAATATAGTTGATTTGGCTGGAAGTGAGAGAGTGAAACATACCAATGTAGAAGGTTAAAGACTTAGAGAAGGCTGCAACATCAATAAATCTCTTCATGTGCTTGGAAATGTTATTAACTCTTTGGTTTAGTCGACAAAAAAGAAAAAGCACATACCTTATAGAGATTCCAAACTTACTTATTATCTAAAAGATTCACTAGGAGGAAACTCAATCACCAAGTTACTCACAAATATACACTGTGGAAAAGAGTATTATGGAGATACCATTTCCACTTTGATGTTTGCTAAAAGGGCTAAGATTCTGAAAAATAAAGTTGAGATGAACTAAAATTTGAGTTAAAACTTTGATTCATTGAGAAGAGAAGTAAAAAGACTGAGATAAGAGTTAGCTTAAGCAAGGTACTTTAAGGACATGCAAAAATCTTAGAGAGCAAGTTTCTTTCAAGATTTCGAAAAAACTTTATAAAAAGTTACTGATAATTCGGACTATGAGGTGTCCCCTAAACTCTAAATTATTCAAGTTTTCGAATAAAACTAGCTTCATTATAAAGCTTTGATAGAAGTTTATGAATAGCATATGAAAACCTGCCATAATTCGTTAAAGAAAGCGAATCAGAATATAGCAGTAGAATACAAAAATAACTAAAAGAAGAACACAGCTTTGACTAACCTAATGAAACAATTCCCTGCGTTTACTAAAATATACAAATAAAATATTTTGCTTAAGCAGTAAAAGGATAAACATAAAATTTATGATGAAAATATAACCTTGAGTCAATATGAAAGGAACATGTCTAAGAAAGCAGCTGAAGAGACCACTTTTATCACAATTAAATAAGGATAGACTACAAGCCCACTTGCTTCCGACAATTTCGAAGATGTAGTGAGAGTCTACTAAACTATAATAGATTAAATGAAAGCATAATTTTCGTCTGTAATTGAAGTTTTATAAAAATCGTTTACTTAGTTAGAACATGAAGTAAAAATGAAAGACCAAAATATAAAGTCTTTGATCAAATAGCAGGATGTTCCAGCTGATATCGAATAATTAAGAAACGAAAATGAGTACTTACATTTGAATATACTCAAGCTCTAAAATTAGATAGAGCAGCTAAAATAGAACTAGACAAAAATGGTATTTGAACTGAAGTAATTCAAATAATCACAATAGAGAATCATTTTTCAATAAAATGATCATTAAAAAGATGAGGAAACTATGAATATGTTGCTTTAAAAATTAAAAAAAAATAAAGGAATAAGCTTAGAGGTAAGCCTAAAAAGCTGAAAAAGAAAGATAAGAGATGTAAACAATCATTGCCCGATTAAGTGCTGAAATGACTTCTTTAGTAAACTAAAACAATAAACTTCAATTAAAGTATACTCGATGTGGCAGTCAGAAGAAATTAACATAGATGAAACAGAGCCAAGGATTTCTATAAATTCAGAATAAGACATCAATCGATTTACGTGACTTAATAGAACCCTGTCCTAAAAAGTTTTTTTCTCTGCAAAAATAAATGAATTAAGAGAAAAAAAACAACTTGGATTAAATATTGAACCTCAAATCGAGACAAAAATAAACCATAAATTTGATATAGAAATTCGAAGAGCAATAGGACAGAAATAAGAAGATACATGAAGAGTTTGGCAAAGATTTAAATCAATTGCTAGAAGAATATAGATAATGTACAAAAAGTTCCATAATCGATCCCAAAAATGTCAAAAATATAAATAAATACAAAGAACCCGAGTCAAATTTTATAACCTCAAAAATAGAAAACAAAGTGACAGAAAAGGTAAACCACAAAAAATCTATAGGAGATATACGAACTTTGCTGCAAAAACAAACTCCTAGGAATAATGGTAAAAAAGAAGTAGAGCTAAATCATTTTTTGAGTGCTAATTACATCAAACCAAAAAATAATATTAACAAATGATTGTTTAAATTGTTTATATTAGTTTTTGAGCAAGGTACTCTTTTACTTATCTCAAATTATTGCAATCTTTTGTAATAATTAATGACAAACTTTAAATTACCTTGTAATTTCACTTTTTGGCTGCAAGAGGGAAACACAGTCAAGTACGAACTTTACTCAGAGAGTCTTAAAGATATCGCTACCTTCTCAGAAATCAAATAATTCTGGTAGTTTTTCCAGTTCCTTAAAAGGACTAATGATCTTCCAAGTACTTAGTTTACAAAATAGACTGTGATTTGTATCTATTCAAACAAGGTCTTAAACCTGAATGGTAGGACAGTAGTAACATCGGTGGAGGCTTCTTTAAGATAAGGATCTAAAAAAAAAAATCGAATAAGTTATGGTAAACCAGCGTGTTTTGTATGATAAGTCCTAAGAACAAATACGTTGACATTATGAATGGAATCAGAATCAAGGTTAGAGAAAACTTTGATGAGTTATAGTTGTGGATGAATTCAGGAGTTAGTGATAAAGAAAAATTATAAAGTCTGAAAAACTATTTAAAAGAAAGCACTCAAATAACAGAAGATAAAGCCTTCAATGTAATCCCTTTTTCATCAAAAAAGTGATAAATTCATCATCTAATCTTACTAATTAAAATTTAAGACTTGTAATTAAGTTTAATTCTTTTAAGTATTTAAAAGCTCATAAAACTTTATAATCATTACTTGCAGATGTCTTTTCCTATGACTGTGGGCAAATATGAACTGTTATAGCTACTAGGTGAGGGTAATTTTGCTATGGTTTATAAAGCCAGGCATATCTAAACCAAGCATATAGTGGCAGTCAAAAAGATGAAGAAATTAAATAACCAAGTAAATCTAGAAGTATAAAGGATGTTGAAATGGTCAAAAAAGAGATTGAAATCATGAAGGATTTAAAACATAAAAACATCGTTGAATACATTACAGATTTTAGATAACGTTAAAATGGAGACTGGTATATAGTTTTGGAGTACTGTGGTAAAGGAGATATGTAAAAATACAAAAAGAAAGTAGGTAAGACACATTTTATAAAGGTAAAGTGCCCTAAGCACACTGCAAGCTATTTGTGAGAAATATACTATAAGCTTTAGTTGAATTGCATAAAAGAAAAATCGCTCATCGTGATCTCAAACTTGCTAACATACTCATCAACGATGAATATAAACTCAAATTGGCTGACTTTGGTTTCTCAAAGGATTATTAAACAGGGTATATGAGAAGTTTTTGTGGAACACCACTTTCTATGGCTCCAGAAATACTCAAGAGGTAGAAGTATAATGAAAAATGTGATGTCTGGTCACTAGGAGTTTTGACTTTTATCATGTTGTATAATAAACCTCCCTTCTTTCCAACTAGGACAGAAGGTATGGGTATTCCTGGTATCACCAACGCTGTGACTCTAAGAAACCACACGTTTGAGGATTCTGTACAAAAAGTAAGTGAAGTTTGTAAACAATTTATTAATGCGTGTCTTCAAAAGTATGCATAAAAAAGGCCAAGTACAAAATAGCTATTAAGCCATGGATGGTTCGCTGAGATAAAAAATACTAATTTTAGTGTTTTGAGAGTGGATGCAATGAAAAATAGTTTTAAGTAACCATTCAAATAGTAAGCAACTAAAATATGTGAATAGATGTTGTTTGGAGTGTTTTAAACACATTTAAGGAAGCTGAGTCAAACTATGCTAATCAATTATAATACAATTACGAGACTGCAACATATTTTTGTTGACTACTTCCCCACTCAAACTAAAATACTTGATTGCTACTTTTTGATCGTGTTGAAAAAATTACAAGAATTGGCTAATAGAGAAGTCATTTATGTGTTGGGCGATAGCAGTTATAAAATCAAGCTCAATGAGTTGAAGAAATTCAAAGAATTTGAGACATAGGTAGCAAAGTATATTGATACTAAGTTGATAGAGAAAAGTATCGTTGAAACAACTAAAATAAACATTGAAAAATAAATCGTCAAATTTTGTTTGAACTAGACTGAACTCCTCATTGACTGTATGGATGATTAGTAAATCCAATAAAAATTATTTTTGTTGAAGAGCCTCTGCAAATTGGTCACTACAGATTACCAAACATCTATGATTGATATAAAATGGGGGGATAGAAAGGATATGGCCAAATATGTCAACTACATCTCAGACTATTTCAAATCACTAAATTAAGAAATAATAACTAAAGTTATCAATCAATAGCCAGCGAGTGATGAGGACCTTGAGTCAACTTGGCTCATTTAAAACCATATAAGATAAAACAAGGTCAATAAAAATTTAGAGACAGAGTTGGGTAAGTTGGCTCTCTATGTGCTCAATATCCCTACAAATTTTTCGACTGATAAGTTCGAGCAAACATAAAAAATCTAGCTTGATCAGTAGAGCTGGTTGGAATGGATGAAATCTTATGATTGATTTGCGCAGTCTTTTTGAAATAAAACATAGATCTTAATTACTTTATTTTTTATTTGTTATTATTTTTTTATATAGAAAATTTTAAAGAATGAAGAGAAGATCTATCAAAAATCTTACAACTATAAATTGTCAGTTTCAACCATAGCCTGCTTTTTGAGATCTTTTATACGACTAATGCCGAATCTAACTAATATTTGATGTATTGATTTTTTTAATTGTGGTTCTTTTGCATTCTGCTCTAAGTCTATGACTTGTTTGAAGTATATTTTCTTATTTTTTTCTTTTTTCACTTGAATATTTGTCAGATATTTATGATTACTCACATTTGACTATACTTAATCTCCCAGAAATTTAGAAGAAAAGAAAGAAAAAGCGTGCGACCTATTTTCCTCTTATGTGTATGTTTGCGAACTACTCGAACTTAGTCTTTTTAACTATTGATCATACTAATAAGACTATGATTTAGGACGGTAGTTCACTGAGCGTGTCATTAAAGGCTCAGTAGTTTTTTTATTTTAATTAAAACTTTGATATTTATTTGTAAATCGCATGTTATGGGTATGTAGTTCTTTGTTATTGTCTCGAGTTCTAAACTGCATCCGAGGATTTGAATTGTAGCTTGATTGTGAAGCAATACTTCGAAATGGAATATTAGTATCACCATATTTGTTTTCAAATACTTTTTTATTTTTCATTTTTTCTATGCGTTAAGTAGTGGATAAAATACTATTCCAATCGTTGGTATCTCTGATTTTAAAGTAAGCATCACCCAAAAACTTTTCTTTTCTTTCTATTTACTTAAGAAGTTCTTTAGCTTTTGCTTCTGTTTCCTGTCGATACTCATATAGTTATTTCTTATCTTCTTATAGCTATGTTAGAGAGTGAGTACCCTTACAACGAAGTTGTTGATGCGCCTACTGTATTTATCGGTTAGTTATGGCTGTACATTATTTTTATAATTGTCGGTCCACTTCTTGAATTTTTTGATTCGTTTTTGTTAATTCTACTGTTACAGGGTTTGCCTTTTGTGAAGAAACGAATTATACATATAAACCTATTATACAAAAAGCAATCAGATTTAATTACTTCATGTACTTTCAAAACTAAACGTCAAGGTAATTTGCTTAAGAAAAATCACTCTAATGATTTACAAGAACAAAATCCTCCTATTGCTAAGGTAGATCACTCTAATGATAGAGAATAATTTAGTTGTAAATCATCTGTTGATAGAAAGTGGTTATAAATTTAAGCCAACAACTTGATTTAACTGATTGAACTAATCATTGTATTTCCTCCACTATTTTTAAGATATTACTAGCATATTCTTCAACTAACTTAAGGATCCCCATTGCTGTCTCTAGTTTCATCCTTTTCTATTGCTCAATTTTAACCATTTTTACGCAGAGTAAAGTTATGACATCTTCAACCACTGCTAACCCATATTTTTCTCTTTGGTTGGCTGTCATGAGAAGCTCCGATTTCCAGCTTGCAGCAATGTCTAGATGGAAGACTCTTGAAAAACTGACAGGCAGCTTTCTAAAAAATATCTCATAAATAATCATACCTACACTCCAATAGTCGATTTCTTTGTTTTTGATTCCTAACTCGGAACGTTACTTGTTATTTAGTTTGATCTAACTGCACTAAAGTGGAGAGTAAGGATGAGAACACGCATAATCACCTTCAAATACTGATATGTTTTCAGAAAAGCTTTAGGCGAAGTCTATGATTTTAATTTGATAGTAATTGGGGTTGTCCAAATTGTCACTTAATAAAAAATTCGAAGGTTTAATGTCTCTGTGTACAACTCCATAGGAATGAAGTATCATTACAGCTTAGATGATTTGTTTTGCTATCAGTATTTTGTGTTGTAATTCTAGTGAGTCAGCAAAGTAGTTTATATACTATTGCAAAGAATAATCATATTTTTCCATAAGTATTTCTTATAAGTGTTCGAGGTCTCGTTTACAGTAGTACTTTATTAAATACTTTGTATTTTTTATACTTTGCACTATCTCTATTTATTTTTTCATTTTTTTCTTATTCATTTATCTAGAATTTTCTTGAGTTTTTTTCTTTGATTTCAAAGTCTTTCTACAAAGGATGACCGTTTGCATTTATTATGTTTTTTTATTGCTGATTACGTATTGTTAGTTTTGGATGCTAAAATAACCTCCTTCAACTTTTTTTCCTGGCTTATCTTATGGACTCAGCTTGGATTCGTCAATTTTGATATCTAAATCTTCATCCGGACCAAAATAAATTACATTATTTTCTTCATTTTAATTGATCATGCCCTATTCATACAAATAGTCCTTCTTTTAGCTAGTTTTGTTAATCAATAAATTCAATTGTTCTTTGAGCCAATTTTTTTGATAGATAATTTTTTTCATCAGCTAGTTTTGATTGTCTATTTGAAATCCTATAACAGCCAGTAGATGAATAATACTCCTTTTTCTAGCCAACACTTCATTTTCACACTCTTTGACCCAAAGTTCACACATTTCATCAGGAAGGCCTATCACTTTAGCATTATAGACTAAGGATTATCGTGATTCTATGGAATATACAATTTGATGTTTTCCCTCTTCGAAATATTTGTTTAGAATCCGGTCAAACAAATTTTGATGAGAAATACTGATTACAACAGCTGTTCCATTGTTAAAGATTAACTATCCATGTAACAAATGAAGCCTTTTGTTTTTGTTCAAAGTGATGATTTGCTTGAATTTAAAATTAGGGGTGAGAGTTAAAAAGGTTATTTTTTGGAAAATACCGAGTTTTTGGTTAAACTTGCAACCGTATCTCGATTTTTATTGACTTGGTAACTCTTAAGCAAACATTAACTAATACGATTCACATATTTAAGTAAAGGTGTTAAGGTAGACTTACCCTATATCGCAGTATTCTCTCTAAAAAGACACACGCTAGAGATATAAAACTTCTTCTATATGTACATCATTTAATCTAAACTATACACTTGGCTTGTAAACGCCCCC
>Ga0194117_10001821_pt1 | contig 23754 bp, 15 predicted proteins | sample TA2MahsurfametaG_FD_160579 | JGI IMG/M metagenome (GOLD analysis project Ga0194117, IMG submission 160579) | Freshwater microbial communities from Lake Tanganyika, Tanzania - TA2015009 Mahale N1 surface | ecosystem: Environmental > Aquatic > Freshwater > Lake | place: Tanzania: Lake Tanganyika...
GGGGACATTACCTAAGCGTTGCCAGTATCCTCAGGCTTATAAAATCTATGCCTCTCTCAAAACTCAATATCCTTCATTGGCATATCGTTGATGATGAGTCTTTCCCACTTGAATTGGTTTCACATCCTGAACTTGCTCAATATAGTAGATACAGCAAATCTGAAGTTTACACTGCGGAAGATGTTAAACAGATTTTAAATGCTGCTAGCTTGAATGCAGTTCAAGTTGTTCCAGAAATCGATACTCCTGCACACGTTAGAGCATGGGGACAAGCACCAGCATGGAAAGCTTTGGGAGCCAGTATTGCATGCGCAGGTGGAACAGGATACAATGGTCAATTCGATGTTTCAATCCCACAAGTCTTCGATTTGGCTATGGATGTAGTCAAAGAAGTAAATCAAATGTTCGCTAGCTCACCTTATATTCATCTTGGAGGTGATTAAGTTTCCTCATACTGTTGGAACAAAAGACCTGCTATCCAAGACTTTATGAAATCCAAGAATATCTCAAGCTATGGAGAACTCCAAATGTATTGGAGAAATCAGTTGAAGAGTGTTCTTCCTGCTGGTAGAAAAGCTATGTTCTGGAGAAATGATGGACAAAATGTAACAACTCAACCCAATGACATCCTACATTATTGGGGAAGTCAAGCTGATGTAGCTTCAAGTAATTTTCATTTTATTTAGTTTCCGCTGGATCCTCAAGCAAAATTGTTCTTTCTCCTAGTGATATTTTGTATATCAACAAAGGTCAAGGTAACCTATGGCTTAATGGAACTCAGGGTACTTATACAGTTTGGAAAAATATTTATGATAACTTTATTATCTTCCCCAAAGGTCTCGATAGATCAAGAATTTTAGGAGCTTAAGTTACTCTCTGGGGTGAAGTTTCCAACGAAGATACTCTCTAAAACAATCTTTGGATGAGGTCATCAGCATTTGCAGCTCGTGTTTGGAGTGAAAAGATTTTACAAACTTACGAGATCGTAACTTATTTAGTCTAAATTCAATACAATCTTTATGACATGGACGTTGATGCATCTCCTATTACTAGTGAATTCTGTGAAAGAAAACCAATCGTTTGCTTCCCTCCACCAGCTGCAGAGTAAGCAATCAAGATAATCGAGATGTGATCAATCATTCTTGAATAATTATACTAAGCAAAAATATTTTATCTAAAACTTATTTATATCTAAAATTACTTCTAGTAAAATATGTCGGATATAAAGGTGGTGTTAGTCAACAAAAAGTCATAATAAAAAAAATAAGTAAAGTCCTAAATCGAACAACAGATCCAATAATTCAAAATTACAAACAATCTTATCAATGAGATCAGTTTCAACTCGACTGTTAATAGATTTGAGTACTTAGAGTAACTTCTCAGGAGGGAACATGAAGGATTTACCAAGAAGATGACTGATATAGTCAATCAACAAGTATGGATTACCTTACATAGAAAGAAATTATCAGGCAAATGAGACTTGTACAGAAACAAGTAAAAGAAATCAAACCTCCTTCAATCAATTACACCAAAATCATTGCGCAATCGCAAGAACTGATCAAATTGAAGAAAGAATCTGATAAGAATGCAAAATTATCACAAGGAATGCTTGTGGCTCTGTCTAAGATGTAGAAAGAGGTCGATAACTTGATGTTTCCCAAATAAAAAGTAGAAATGACAGATATAAAGTGATAAAGATAGTATATGTGTAGAAAAATCATTGTTTTTTTTTTGTATACACATAATTGATTTACAAAGACCTGTTAATCTATCACACTTATATAATAAAGATTACGAATCATAATTTATACTAAAAAGAAAAAGTAAAAGTCAAAATAAAGTAACTGATTTAGTGTTACATAAACTTCGCGGAAGATAAGATATCACCAAGGGCGATTGGTCTAGTGGTATGATTCCTGTTTTGGGTACAGGAGGTCCCGGGTTCAATTCCCGGATCGCCCCTTTTTATAAAATCATCAACACATTCAATAACTCCCACTTACTATTTTTATCAAACTAGAACATCCTGCGTTACATATTTTTATTTACTGTTTTCTCATATTATATTTATAATCTATGAATTTATAATAGAGTGACTCTCGTTCACAGTCTAGATCCAGATCTCGCGATAAATCGAAATCACACTCAAGATCCCAACAATACTCCGAAGATGAGTAAGAATTCTAAGCAAATCAAGAAATTATACGTTCTTTGTTGAGAATCGAACAGAATAGATAGCAACCCATTGATAAATTTGTGAAGAATGTGTGGATTTTTAAGGAAAAATTGCCTTTTGAATCTAAAGCTTAGGAAATTATGGCAGAACCAAAAATTTGTCTTGTTAAGTTGAGTGTGAACCAGCTCGAAGAAATTTTGCAGTCAACCACTAGTTTTTAAAAAATTTAAAGACGTCTAAGTAGCGAATATACACCCTACTGGAAAGCACTCAAACTTCTAACTGAAGCCGTAATCGCTGACAAAAAAGGACAAAATGCTATTAACCCACTTTTTAGGTCGAAAGTCGATGAAATAATATCCAAACCCGTTGAAGAGTTAAAAAAAATGAAAGAAACTATCGATTCAACATTGATGGGGAGAGGAGGGTCTAACGATGCTTTCTGGGGATGTGTAAAGAAGAAAATTGAAGAAAAATGTTGTGAACAGTAACTTCACCATTTTTATGAGAAATATAAAGCTGAGCATCCTCAGTAAAAAAGATAGGAGGAAGAAAGTTAATACTAAGAGTTTAACTAGCCTATTTCACCTATCTTAGGTCCTGTATCACTCGTTAATTCGCGCTTGATAACTAATGAAGAGCAGTAAATTACATAGAGGCAGGCAATAGCACAAAAAATATTCAAATAATAGTTCTAAAAATTGAGATAAAAACTATAAGAAAATCTGTCTTTACCTAAAAATCATAATCTTTTGAGCTCTGCAATTGTTCACGATTCAACAGTTGCCATAGACTTTATTACACAAGAAATTATTTAGTTTGAGAAGTATAAAAGACTTGAGGAAGATGAGGAATAATTTGATGATTGGGTACCCTGTGAGACATAAGGACGTTTTAGAGACAAAAAACCGCAGTATATTTGCCGTCGTAGAGTTACCATCGAATGGAACAAATACAATACTCAACATTACACTGAAGATAACCCCCCACCTAAAGCTGTCCAAGGCTATAAATTCAATATTTTCTATCCTGAACTCCTGGACAAGCAAAAAACTCCGCAATACTATTTATAAGCCACATAGAGTCCAGACTATTGCATAATCAAATTCAAAGCTGGTCCTCCTTACAAAGACGTTGCTTTCAAAATACAAAGAAGAGAGTGGGATTTCACATAAAAATCTGGATTTTAGAGCATCTTCCACAAAGGAATTCTTCAGCTCTACTTTAACTTCAAGAAGCCAAAATTCAGAATTTGATTAATCTAATTTATAACCCTAATTATACTAAAGTATCGATGAGAATAAATAATTCATCACGAAGTACAACTTTTTACTCTCTCATTGCGTTGAAGAAGCCCTATATTTTTCTTCGCTCCCCATTTGATAAAAATAGTTCTGCTCGAACTTTGACTTACTTTGGATTGAGCTTAACTCACCTTTGCTGAACTTTCTTGGTGGTTTTACTGGATTAAGACAATGGAGTTCTTTTTGAGTTCTTCTTGAGATTAACAAGGAACAGCAATCGGTTCATGTGCTATCAAGTTGTTTTATTAAGTCAAATTATTTTTCTGGAGTGTTATTTCGTTTTCTATTTTTTCATACTTTTGTTCATCTATTTTTTGTACTAATCGCAAATCCTTTTCGAGTTTTTCTTAATAATTAATATAATTATCTAACTTTTGACCAATTTAAACTTTTTCTTCTTATTTTTTTTATTCACCTCGGTTATTCTTTGAGGGTTCTTTACTTTAATATGATAACCGATAGATTTACTGTGCATTTAGCGATTAGGCTGGCTCTCTTTAATCATCGCTATGATATGCATCTTCTACTTCAGTCTGAGGTCCTCTAGATTTCTTTTTACTGCTTGAATTTCTTTTTGTTTAGTAATTTTCAGTATCCCTATGCCTTTCTAAATTTTAGACAATAAATATCTTGTCTTAATTGAGAGACATTGTCCTTAATTTGAAGGGATTTTCATTATTAAATTCTCCAAAGTCTATTCGATCATCATTTAGTGGAAAATATGATTAGTTGACTTCCATTGACAAATTCTTTACAACTTTGAGTGGAACCGTCATCTCATTCTGTTCAAGAACTTAGTAGTCTTGAATTGATATTATTTCTTTCGACTAATAGATAATATTATTTGGCTCCTTATTTACAATATTTTATGTTTTGTTTATTACATTATTTTCTTCAGGATTTGACTCTAAATATTCGTTTCTATTTTGAAAAGTCATCTCTAAGCTATCAGTAGAGCGAGCAAGTTTAGTATAGGATTTACATTCTTCTTAGATGTTTCTTAATTTTAATTCAAGCTTCTAGACTTGATTTTTTAGATAGTCTTTTTATAATCTCAACAAATTTTTTTACTAACAGCAATTCAATAGTTTTTTTTACATTACTTCTATTCTTTTGGTCAACTCTTCTAAATGAGTTTACTTAATGCCTAAAATACTTCTCATTTCTTTCAACTTAGTTGTAAATTCTATATCTTTATGCAACAACTCTACTCTAAGTTAATTCAGTTACATTTCATGCTGGTTATTTAAATCTTAACTAAATCTTAATTTTTACTCAATAGACTAAAGATAATCTGTAATCATCTATTGCTACTTCTTGGTTGTTTTATTCAACGCCTATAAACCTTCAATATCATTTTTTAGCTCATTATTTTCTCCCTTGATGTATTCAATCAACTCATCTTTATTTTATATGTCGTTGACTAAAACACTGAGCTAATTATGAAGATAGTTAACTTTTTATTTGAGCTATTCATAATTTAATGAGTGTAGACTCTTACACTGACTTTAAAATAAGTAGAGTTAATGTGTTTTTTAGTCAAGTTGCCTCTTCAGTTATATGATGATTTCTTATTTTTAGTTAAGCTGGGCATCAAGCTCTTCAAGCTATTTACGGTTCATAATATTTAACTCCTAGTTGCGGTTTATAGCTTGCCTTAAGAGATAAATAATGGCCTCTATTTATGTTTTTTACATTAATATAAAATTTTCCTTCAATACACTCTTGTTCAGAGCACCTTCCAGTAACTATTTGACCTGCAGCAAAACATTATCTTTAGTTTACAAATTTTCTTACATCTTTTCTTTAGACTTCAGTTTTAAATGGTTAATTTCATTCCAATCTTTCTCCATCTTCTTCAACTTCTTTTTTTAATTTTTCAACTCCCCATTTAATTTAGCATCTTTGGGTACTTCTGATTTACATCTTTTCCTGACTGTTTCATTGACTTCAGCTGACAAATCCAAGGTCTGTATTTTGTCTTCATCTTATAATCCAATCTTCCTTTCTTTTAATTATTTTTTTCTTTATAAATCCAGTTTAATATTATCAATATTTACTTATCTTATGGCCTTTATAATGAAATAGATACTAAACTATTGAGGTAGTCGATGAGCTTCATACGGTCTTCAGAATACAACTGAAGAGCAGCTTTATGTTCCTATGTGATAAGGCAACGAAAAAGACGATCTCCAGAGTCAATTTGATTTATGACTAGCCTTCTCAACTCTTTTAGAAGAGGGTTCGGAAATTACCTAATTTTTTGTGTACAGATAGCTTTGCTTAAATATGACAGACTGCATTTTGAAGTTTATGATTTTTTAGATGGTCGTGGTGGATGTTTTGATATTTTCCTACATAACAAAGATCAAACTATTTGGCCGAGATTTGTTCTGTAGTGAGTGCAAGGGCTACTGTTCTAACATCAGCGTAGATATATTTTTCTTCAGAGTTGATTCTTTTCCTCATACTTTACTATAATCACTCCAGATTTAATATTTGTCAGCCTCGAATATAAAATCGTATAAACATTCAAAAAACAATCTGAATGTTAGTCACTCTATGCTTTATCATTTATGATTTTTTGGTTATTTTGTCCCTCACTGAATGTTAGAATAAAGGGCTTTAGTTTTATATAAAAAATACATGACATGCATAATGAAGATGAAAATGACCAGTTTTGTTTGATTATATTTGTATTTATGATTTGGGTATTTTTGGGATTAATAACTTATTTAATTATGATATAAAAAGCAAGATTCTACCCATAATACCAATACGCACCCTAAAAATATCAACTTGATCATTTCCATAATCCTTATCTTGCTAAACTCAGTCTCAAAATCACACCCAGATTGCAACCATCATAATCCAAATTTATGTTTATATCACCTGTGTCCACATCTAACAATCTTTATCTTTCGCACTCCATTCCCATACTAAAAAATGATCATCTTAGAATAGCCTTAGTTTGGAGAGAATATTTGGGGAAAAAATTTGCAAGAGCTAACTTTGGTCTCAGTATCGAACATAAAATCTATCAAAACTATAAAATTAAAGGTTTATTACTAACTGGAACAAACTCATTAATGAATATCGAGTTTTCCAAAAGATTCAAGAATAACATATAAGTACTTTTTGTTTTAATTAGACTTTCGCAGGTTACTCTGGCTTCATGGAAAATACCCAACTATATAGTAACTTAACTTTGGGACTCAGAAAAGATATCTATTCTTTTGCTATAACTCATAAACTTTAATCTCAAACTGAATTTAAAATGGGTGCAAGCAAACAAATTAAAGAAGACATCAATCTATCATCTACTCTCAATGGCAATCCTCTCGAACCCTAAAGGAGCTAAATTGACTTAAGATTGACACAATAAATTGATAAAAGTAACTCAACCTCTCTCGCTCTTACCTGCAATCCCTACTATAAAGAACTCAGCTTAAAAGTATAATACTAGAGAAGTTTGACAAAATACCATAAACTTCTCCTGTGTAACTAATACACTGAGAAATCAAATGTTGTATATTTGGGCTACAAAAACCTAAACTTTAATATAGCCTTCCCGATCGTAGTTATTGACAGTGTAATTCCAATAATTGTAAGCATAGTTGCCTTTGGAGCAGCTTGCCTCTACCAAAAGTTGAGGAACAAATAAAAAACAAAAGTTATAAATCTAGATTAATAGGAAGAAGGTATCAAAAAAGAAAGTGAAAGAGTCGAAGAATTGAAAATTATCAGCGAAAAGGCTGCAGATATCTATGAAAAATAGAAGAATCAACCCAATGGACTTTTAATTGAAGAAGCCTATATCGGACCAGAGGGAGAACTTGAGGAGTTTATGAATAATCCAGAAAGACTTCATTTGCTGCTCAGAAACTAATAAGTAATTTTACATGTATTTAGTATAAAAATAAATTTGTCGACTTAACTGTCAGCTTTAGATTTTATGTATCCAAAAATGAACTCAAACTAAGAAAAGGAGACAAATCTAAAATTTTAGGTTTTTATCGGAAAAACAACAACTGCAATAAAATTGGAGTACGGTATTCGAGGAGAGGAGTTTCAAGGGTGGAATATTTCAACTATAGTGACCCAATTGTAATCAAAAAAGATTAATGATTCTGTGGAAGAAGTTAATTTTATTTTTATTTTTAAAAAATAGTTAAGAACATGTTTATTAATTAAGGTTAAAGGATTTATAAATAAATATAGTTTAATGTAAAAATTTTATCATAGACAGCACGGACAACAAATTTTTTGTGTTTATAAAGGTATCCTTCTCAACACCTTTATCTGTCCAGTCTTAGAAAGAGAAGATCTCTTCAAAACTAATCTCCTAGGATGTGTGAATCTCATATACTACCCATCGACCTAGAAGTAAGTTCTATGATTTTACTATTATGGATATTTATTGAAAACAATTTCAAAAGGTCCACTAGCTTGATGGACTCTGGTTGCTCTACCTCCTATGATGTTTTCAAAGCCTAGAGACCATGCTCCCGGAAATGAAAGTATTTCTATTTTACCATCATTGTGACTAGGTTTCGTAAAAATGGAATCTTTGAGATGATTGGGCAACCTAGCGTTATCCCATACATCTTTGACACCTCCCATAAAGCTATTGATATTCAGGGCTAATAGATTCAGATTTTCTTTGATTATTCCCATAGACTAATGCCCATTTTCAAAAATAATTGTCGTGTTCTATTTTTTTTTCTGTTCCTCTTGAGATAAAGGTATAGATTTTTATTAAGTAACATGTTATTTTATAGAGTATTTAAACTCGGAAATCAACTCTCCTAGATTTTTTATTTTAGTAAAACTTTTAATACATCCCATCATCCCATATATTCCAAAATTACCCATCCTACTACTCGTCCTGTGTAGATCGAATGAATATCCGATCTTTGAATCGATGCCTAATGAAAAATAGTTGCAAAAATGTTTAGTAAAAGTTTTTGTATTCAATATTCTCTTATGCAAGTTTTATACTTTTTAAAATTTACCATAATACCAAACTTATGCCTAAACTGTCCATATGTCTAAATATTATAATTGAGCACTCAGACAGGAGCTTATGAATTTTTTTAATTTGCCATAATTGTGACTAACCAGATCGCTAGCCTTCTCTCCCCAACCAAAAACTTGAGCTAAATCGTTACCTGTACCTAATGGAATAATAGCTATAGGCACTTTCAAGTGGTCAATATTAAAATTAGACATTTCAGTCACTATCCACATGAATGTACCATCCCCACCACAAATAATAACAATGATGGGCTTATTGTAAAGAATAAACTATGCTAATAACTAAAAACCTTCATTTCTATTTTACTCATTAAACATGTCAAAATGATTGACGCTAACTGTGACAAGATGATTCGTGTCATCCGGTTCTTGAGATCTTGGTACTTCAAATGTTAACCTTTTAGTCTGTAACTAAGGTGCAAGTTACTCTGGTGTCAAGCAAGTGTTTGCCTAAACCTGCACCTGAGCAGGAATTGACAAATAAAAAAAATTGTGGCTGAGTGTTTTAGATTTGCATTTACATGTAGTAAATAATGATCAAATTTAAGAATAACCTATATAAAAATCAGTATCAATTGTATTTGAAATACAAAATGTTTGATTCGCTAAATTTCTGACGGCATAGAGGACATTCTCTTTTTCTAACTTTTACGAGAGACTAAACACAAGGTTTACAAAATATATGCCGACAGTTGAGAATTACATTTGCCTCGTTGCCTCTACCACACGTGCAGCTTATTTTCTTCAGCAGTTAGTTCACTTCCATCTGTAGTCTCATTTAGTTCTAACTGCATTGATTTTGATCCAAAGATTGCTTATTTTGTGTTAGTTTGTCAAGTTAAAGTTTGAGCCTGTTCGTCTATTAAAACTTTTTCTTGTACATATCTTAATAGTGACTCATAATTTTCTTTTTTTATTAAAGTTCATTCTTCATTGATGCAATTTAGAAAAGATATTTGCCCTCTTTTTCCTTGATCTACAACTTTTCAGTCTGAATTACGTTATTGAGATTTTAACTCAAGCTCACGAGCTAACCATAGAGTGGCATTTTTAGTTTCATGGCCTATAGATTTTACTAAAGTTAAGTTCGCTTATTGATCTACTTCCGATACTTGAAAAATATTTCAACATTCGTCTTACCCAATCTAAACTCACAATTAATTAATTAGTTTTTGATAACTTTAAAGTATTATGTAAGTTAATCCAACACTTCTTCATATTTCTCAAGATGTTTTTAGATATACTTTTTAGGTTTGTTGTGTTATAGTAATTACTGCTGGTACTGAATTTGATTTCTTATATCTTGATTTTAATCATACAGTAGACGCAGAGTTCGATTGTACTCTATCCACTGTTTCTTGACTTTGCTTACTGAATAATTTTTGTACTAGATGTAAGTTGCAAAACTATTGTCTGCTATCCAGTCCTCGATGATATTATGGATATATTTGATATTACTTTTCTCGTAAATGTTGTCATCTGCCAGTTTCTGACTATACTTGATGGTATTATCATATGAGTTCATCTGATTTTGTGTAAATTTCTTCATCTTTTTCTTGAACTCTTCCAAATTGATCAATAATTCTTGTATTTTCTCGCCAATTTTATCAAGTTTTTTGGGCAGTTCTGATTTCATCATAAAATCTTCGCACTTAACTTTCTATGGATCGAACTCGAATTTCTTCAACAATTATATTATCTATTTTTTCCGCTATTACTCGATCTTCTCTATATATGCTTGCAGATTCCTTTGTTTAGTTATGGACTGAGAACAAAAAAACAACAGATCTTTGCATTGGTTTTTCAGCTCATTGTAGACAGCAGATTTCATAAAGTTAGGGGAAGTAAATTTATGATTAAGTCTACATTCTGAAACTTTTTTCTACAACTTACTTATCATCTCTTTTAGTTTTTGATTTTCAATAATAAAAGAGGGATTGCATTATGTTCCCGATTAATAGCTATTACTCAGTGTCTGTATACTCTATAGTTGTTCCGGATAAACTTGAACTGATTGAGACTACATCTAATTCATTCGTTTATTCTGAAACTTATGAGTGTAATATTCCAGCAGTAAGCCGCCACAATAACACAGATTTTGTTGATGGTTTATAACTTGTTAGATAGATACAGTTTAATAGCGATTAAGGAGAGTTATCCTTTGTTTGAGCAAGTTATTTTAATTTTTAAGCTTCTCTATTTAAGATCTAAGTATATCGTTTTCATTTGTCTGTTCGGAAGTAGTTTAAAATGATTCTAATAAACCCTGAAGATGTGTGATTTCAGTCTTGAGTTCTGCAATTTTGGCCACTAAGCATAGATTTTGATGTATAAGTATTTTTTTATCAAATTAGTCTTGCATTCAAGTTGTTTTGCTTCATATATGTATGTTTTGTAGTTGTATTCATATAAAATAGTAGAAATCTAAGGGAGATACTCAAGAGAAATTATTATAGATTTAAGAATTTTATAAATTGTGTTATCACACTAAAAAGTATAAATTAAATAAAAATAAAATATTGGGATGTATGCTTATGATAGCTAAATCAACTACACACCCACCGTTTCTCTAATTATTGTACTTTGATTTATTTATCTCAATTTATTCCATGAAAAACTTTCAGAAAAAAAAGTCATAAATAAGTACAGACCAAAAATCAATCATTTTTAGCGAAAGGCATCGAATTAAACCTTAAAAAGGGCAATAATTAATCCTCTATGTGCTTTCTGTGAGTCTTGAATTATAATCGTAATAATCAGAAGTGATCTTATGACCATTCTCTCTCAAGTTTTTTTCCAAAATTTTTTAACCCCAAGATTTCCAAGATCTCCAGGATTTCCAAGATTTTTTGCTCCATTCATCATTGCAAGCAGGTCGACCACAAGAGTTGCTGGGCTTGCTGCAAACATTCTATCTATTGCATCCCCATTTGCAACCATAGGGAAACATTGGCTGGTCTACGGTGTATTTGCCTTTAATTTAACCGCTCTTCAGGCTGCCTTATATTTCATAAGTTACTTGCTTTCTTGACATAGATTGTAAATATGATGTATAAATTATAACACAATATAGACAGATTGAGGATGATAATGTCTCTGTGATCAAGATAGAGTCATATAAGGCTGGCTTGAGTATTATCGATTTTAATTAACTGCATGTAAAATAGTCAAATATCAAATATTATTTTGAGTAGACTTTGATTTGAATATGATTTGAATACCTAGCTTACATCATACAGTATCAGTATTTAATATGTTTTCAAGGGATATTCATCGCTTTCTTCGCCTTCTTGAATGCCTTTCTCAAACGTTTTATTTCCTTCTCTTTGGCACTGTATTCTTTATCCATATCTTTTTTGTGATGATAACAGTTTACAGATAAAATAGTTGGGATTAATCCTTATCTTGCTCTTGCATGCATATTCAATAGACCATTCAAAATCTAAGGAACATTTTCTTTAAGTTTATTAACATGACTAGTTTATATACCTTATTTTATTTTTATTTATTTCTATTAATTTTCTCTGCTTTTTTTCTCAGAATTGCAAATCACACTTATCAAAGCTTTACTCTAGAAGTAAACTCTCATCGCTGCAAGGGTTATACAATTGACTACCAGACCTATCATATAATAAACACTAATAAGCTGTACAAATTAGCTAGCAACGTAAAATATTTTGACTACAGAAAGACATATAGCTGCAAAAACAGTGAGCTCACATATTATGACTCCGAACATACTGATTTTGGCATTATAGGGGCGTTTAAATATTATCCTGAGGATGTATATGAATTGAAGACAGGCCATGAATATAAGTATCTTCCTAAAGCCAACTGATATTCCGATTTGAATGAATAAACTGCTGATATAGCCACGCAGGATGAATAAAGCTATGTACCACTTGTTGTCATTATTTTAGTCTAAACCTCTGATTTAAACGTCTTTGAAAAAGTGTATTTTGAAAGGAAAAAGAAATTCGAAAGATAATATTCCAGCTAGCAAAGTGAAAGTGACAAATAATATAAGAGCATTTATTTCATCTGAAACAATTTGTGTTGACTAATTTTCGAGCCTAAGACTAGAGATGTAGTATGAAATTGATAAAACAAGATAAAAACTTGCTGCGATTGGGAAGACTAAAAAACGATATAGAACTTTAATTATTATGTCTAACTTTGTTGTATTGATACTTTTCTTTAATCTTTCTATGTCATTTACTTTTTCAGTCAGCTCTCTGTAAGCTACGAACATAATCCAAACTAAACCTAAAGCGACGAACAAACATATCACAATCAGATTACTCTCTGTGAATTTTTTGCTAAGATCAACCCTATCAGTAAAAGGATCAATAAGATTTCGATCACTTTATTTATGAAAAAGAGACCATCCACCGGTTACCCACCCCAAAGACTTTAATGCACTCAAGGATGTTGATGAAGTTTAGTCGAAACAGTTAGAGATATAGACAATCTGACAGCAATACATAAGTTAAGCCCCAATCATTTTATGCTTAAGACTGAGGATAAAGATAGCTAGAGCCAAGCAGGATAGAATTCGGACTATAAGATTAATATTTTGAAACTATTTCACTCTAATCACAACTAAAGGCATATTTTTAGAGATTGCTTTGAAATTTATTATGGAGGTATCATTATTTTTGACAAGAGCTGGATTGAAATAGATTTATAGACTACAAGATAATCCTTACATATCTTTTGTATAATCTGTAGCTATCGACAGAATTCCGTTGGAGTATGTTACAGATGAAGTAGTATATTAACCTGATGGGCAGTCCAATTTAATTTCATTAGTTTTATCTAGCTTACTGATAATTGAGATAGCAGGTGTTATTTTAAATGAAAATATTCCTGTATTCTGGCCATCTACTCTTTTGATTTAATTCAATGTAATGGCAGGCAAAAGTCCCACATAATTACAGATTGAACCAGATAATATTGAAGTATTAACACAAAAAAATCCGTACTCGATTTTACAATCTGAAGAACAACCATCTCCCGACTCAGTATTTCCATCATCACATCTTCCTCTTTCCATTGTTAATATTATTCCATCTCCACAAATATCCTAGCATATTTTACTTGAGTTGAGTTTAAGATAATTCATACATTAACATAGACCATTTATGGGTAAAGATTGAAATACCTTTTTAATATCACAGTATTTACAGATAATTACTCCGCTACTGTTAATTGGAGTTAGACATCCTATCATCTCATTACAAATTCCATTGACCAATACACCCACTAAACAAACACATTGATTGTTGACAGGCACTGATTGAAACTACGTTGTATTACAACTTTTACAGAGGATACTTCCACTCATCACATTTAAACCTAGGCAACCTGTGATGTTAATACAGTAATTGTCGACATCCTTGCCTATTTTACACTCGCAACCACCCGCAAATGTGGTAAACCCTTGGCTACAGCTAGTATAACGTTAACTGTCACAAGAAGTGCATAGATTAGAGTATAACTTACAATCAAAACAGGTATAATCAGTTTTGTTTAACCCATAACTAACATTACATTGGGTGCATTGAGGAATCGAGTTTCATGTTAGACAAAAAGGTATTCTTGAAGAACATATACTGCAAAACTTATTAGGATTGATAAAGTATGAACTATTTATACATTTTGTACAGTAAGAGATAGCAATAGTTGTGTTGACATAACAAGTTAAACAGTTTGGAATCAACTGGATGCATGGTATACATTTATCATAGTTAATACTCAGAAAATATAGACTATTTACACATTCTAAGCAGTAACTTTTATTTAAACATCTAGAACAATTAGGAATAAATATGGCACATGAAATACATATAGTTCCTCCACAAGGCCCAATCTGCTTTACCAAAGAATCTGATGCACAAGTTTGACAGTACAGTGACATGTTACATACTCCGCAAGTATTATTATTAGCATCTAGACAACTTGCAGCACAGGTTACTCCATCCCATGCGGTAGATCCCATACAAGTTTTGCAGACTGAGAGAGTCGCACATTCTACACAATTTGGGATGTTGCATGGTCTACAAGTGAGAGTAGTAAGATTAACAGCTGTATTGAAGGGACAAGCGAAAGAAATCAAGCAGATGACCGTATAATTAACCATAAAGTTCTCATAGACACCTCCGATTTGATAAACATCATTAGCTTGATCTGAAATGGGATTCGTAGTGGCATTAAACCACAGACTACGAACAAATGAATTCGAACTCGATGCCACTATCATTGAATTAATCCCAATAACACATTTCTAATTATATCCCTGACTAAAAGCAGGTGAGCCAAGTATGTTAAAATTATTGGGAGTAGTAGTAAGAAAATCACCAGATTTAGCATTAATTTTTATATCAGTTTTGAAGTATCCGACATGTCTGAAATTTGTATGATTGCTGTCAATATAGATAGTGACGTAGCCTATTTTGTACATGACACTGCCTAAGTATTTAGAATCGTTGAATATTCTTATCGGCATAGACGGAGCTAGCAGAGGTCCAAAAATATTTTGGCTTAGATTTACACTGATATTCTGACCAGCACTGCTTTTTACATAAAATCCTTTCAGTATGTGATATTCTTACAGAAACCATTGGCACGTAGCCACTGTTTTATTCAAGTAGTCGGTAAGCCCTCCAGTAGGAGGAGATGTCGAGTTTAAACCTATATCAGTTGATTGCTACCCACTTTCTGGTACTCCTGGATAAACACCCAGTCAGAGTTGACGCCAACTAGCAAAACATAGACTGAAATAGCTTGAAATTTTGTATCATTGCCTACTGTTACCACAATCGTAGCACCTGAATCTATAGTAGGAGTTTGTATCGATAGATTAAAATTTATAATATTCTGATATTGCATCTTAAAGCCAGCTAAAACTACACTTCGACTGTAGTCGACAGCAGGATAAACTTGCGAAAACACCACGCTCACATTTGATACACCTAAAGTATAAGGGAGAGTAGGTTTTAGGCTATATTGATCTATCTAAGGCGAATTTTACATGAGGCAAAATCGGGTAAAGCAGAGATCGATATAAAAAGCGCGAGGTGAATGCATAGGCTAGTAATAGAGATGGAATATTTGAGGGTAGAGAACATTTTAATAATTTAGATTTAGAATTCATTTTATTTATGATATTAAATAGGGTTTATCAAGGCGTAGAATTATCATCATTGAAATAAAATCAACTTATCCAAATCAATAATTTATCAATTTTAAAGGTAGAAAAAAGCATTCTTCCTAGAAAAAGAACGAGCATTCACTCAAAATTTTCGATTTTACTTTTTTTTTGTAATCATTGATATTCATGAACTTACTTATTTTGAAACAATCTAAATAAAATTATATCATAAGACATCGTTAAATGTAATTGAGATATTCTTCATCTTGAAACCAATATTTAAAACTAATCTACTTTAACATTTTTATTATTTATCCAAAATATCAACAATTTTACACAAACTCATCTTTTATTTTATCAAGTAAAGTACTACATCAATCAAAACAAAGCAAAAACGTAGCCTAACAAAAAACAAGCCAACGCTAAAAGTATTAGTCCAGTAAATGACGTGTGATATTACTCACAGTTTACCCCCAAAGATCTCCCCACTTGGTTTTTCAGCATTTGGACAGAATGGTTTTGTATATTTTTTTCAGCAATCTCTAACTGTTGCACCTAAATCAGCCATAAAATACAAGTCTTTAGTTTCGATTCAGCTCATCTTTATACTTCCTGTCCATTTAATCTAAAGCATACTGCATCTACCCCCTTTCTTCCGCATCGAGATACTTTTGCCGCTATATCTCAATATGTTTCATCACTTTCTTCATCGATTGTTCATTTTTCTTGATACCTCCTTTGTTCAACAAATACTAAAGCTCAATATCATACTTAATCGAAGGCAAAATCTTTTGATTATTATGTCGTGTTATCCTTTCTTATTTATTTGTCTGACTCTTTCTGTTTTTATGTTAGACACTTTTAGGCCTGATATAGCTTGAGTCATCTAGTTACTCAGGCTCTTCTTCGTCTTAATTGCGTAGATTTATGTTTATCATTGTGCTCTAAATACCGTTTGGATTTGTCTTTAGTTTTTTCCATGCCTCAGCATAAGGCAAGTTGGGATTAGTCAATTTCCCATATAAAATCTGTAATTTAGCCTTAAAAGTTTCTCTAGTCAGCACAGTTAGCATAAGTTCAAGTCGAGTATGAGACCTGAGACATCCAGCATTCCGATCAATTTAAAAATATCCTGTGCTATTCGAAAGAATCTCAATCAAGGCAGATGTACTTTAAAAATGACAGCATCTTCGCCTTGGTTAATCAATTTTATGTTATACCTTTTCTGAAACGTGTGGAGGTTGATTGTAGTCGGGGTTATTTATAACATATTGAATTTAATAACTTCATCACATTTTGCGCACAGGTGGAGGTGGAGGATTTTTTCTTTCACCTTTTTGGTGAGGTCCTGGAGGCCTACGTCCGACTGCTGGTGCTTGTTTCGGTAAGTGAGGCATAGGTCTGGGAGTTTCTTCAACCACTATTGATGGTTGTTCGAATTTAAAATCTTAGTAGACTTATGTATTGTTTGATGGAATAGTCACTTCCTATTTGATGTTTGTCTAATCATTAAACACATGATTTGTATCATTCACTTTAGTCGGAGGCTGATTTTATTAAGGAGTAGACTCAATTTTTTATTATATACCATTTACTACTGTTTGTTTAAATTTTTGGTGTTCGTCGACAGGTATTTATTGTACAGGATATTTATGATCTTCAATAATTTTTTTGGGTGCTTATGGTACTTCTTTTCTTTTTGGAGGGATTTAAGATTTGGGGGCCTTTGAAACAGGTTATACTCTCTCAACCTCTGTTTTTTTAATTTAATCGCTCTATCTTATCGTCTAATTTTTAAAAGCTGGCAAACTGGCAGGTGTCTTTACATTTTTAGTATTAGATATAGGAATAGTATTGTTCGACTTCAAAGGAGAACTGATTCTACTATTACTTCGTTTCAACTCTCTGACTTCATTCATCAACATAGTCTGATACTCAATTAAATGCAGAGCGATTTCTTCTCTCTTCACCCATGATTCTTTACAAGAACTAATAATCTGTCTAGTACTTTGATTCGATTTCACTGTCTGCCGAGAGGATATCGATGATTTACCCACACCATTTTGCTTCAATTATTGAACTGTCTTCTGCATTGCTTTTAATTATCTTTTAAGATCTTTGATTTCTCGAGTTGCACCGCAATTATCAGGTTGGTCCGATATGGTTTGATTTTTTTTGTTATTCCTGAACTAAGTGATTGCAATTCTTATCAACTAGACAAACAAAACTATAAGTAATACCATGAGGATAGGATTATTCGTTGTTTTCAAACATTCGATGCCATAGTCGATAGGTGGCAGGAGATGAGAGATACAAGCTTATTTAAAGTTATTGATAAACTCGGGTAGTTACAAATTATAGAGAATTGTCTAAGATAAAGCCATGATTATTTACGTGTTGCTTGTTAACTCTGAATCAATTATAAACATGTTTCTAAGACAAATATACAACAAAGCACTCCTACCTAATACCCTCAATAAAAATCTATTCTCAAAGACACGCAAAAGACCTTCCAGACAACCTGCTCAAAAACAGAAAGAAGAGATGTAGTTGAACTTTGAAGAATACATCGACTACAATTATGAACATTTTGATTGTTTGGCATCACTCAAAAAAATACATAATGCCTACACCCGTACTCTATAATACGACAAATTATTGGAAGCTAAGCAACTCTACGACAAAATGGATGAGCAATTTACGCAGTTGCTACGGGAGCAGAACTAGAAACTAATAATTAAAATTAGTTAGGGCTAAATTTGTTATGAAGATTTGAAAAAACTACTTAACATGAAAGTAAAAACCTCAATATAAAGGTATTCATGCAGCTGCGTTTCAGAAAATGGGATGATATGGTCTTAGATGTCCATAACTATATCCAGGCTCTCAAGTATGAACAGTAAGATAAAAAAATCGCAGAAAAAATGGCTGTTCAATCATACCACAAACTGTGTGCTATCTTTATCATGAATGATCATGACCAGCTCTATGATTTGTTCGACTATGAACTTAAACTTACTCCCTAGCGCAAGAGAAAAATCAAAGAAAAATCAGACAAAATCAGCCCTTTTGGTTTCGGTTTCGATACTTATCATAAGGTATAAATCGAAGTCATGAATATTCCAAATCCAAATATATAGAGCAGCGAGGTATTGCTTCTCCAAGGAATGGTAGTTGTGATATGATATAGGGTTTACTTGTATTAGGTCGCAAGGAAGTTGGATTGAAAAAACTATCCATACTTACTGGTTTGAATTTCAGCAATGAAATTAGATGTATTTATTTCATGATGCAGAATAGGCATTTATAAGTATACTTACTTCTCTCAGTTTCCCTTCTAAAGGATCAAAGCCTATCACTCAAAAACAAGTTGAAAACATCAAAAAAGCCAGAACGATCACTCTCTTTGATGCAAAATAACTTGCAGAGAGCTATATAACAGTATAGCAATGCGAATAGATTCTCAATTAATTGCTGTTAGTCTTCTACAAAAAGGATATATCAAAACTGAGCACTATAATTTTGAAGAAATACTTTAATATTTTGGCGTTGATTTGCTAAAACTACTACATTGAGGGCAAAGAAAATGAATATAACAGATTGAGTACTTTACTGAAAGGCAAAGCAGACGAACATCTTAATTTTATGCTCTCCTACTTCGAAATAGCCAGGTACATTGATAAAAATGATCTCGACAAGGCTGAAACTTTGTTCAACTAAACTAAAACTTATGACGAATAGCTCAAAGATGGTATGAGACAATTCTATCGTGCTGACAAAATAGTTTTCGATTTACTTAGGGTCAACATCTACAAGTTAGGCTGTAGGATCTTTGAACTGAAAGAAAACAAATAGCTATTTGAATAATATTTATAGTAAGCCGCATTGCTTTAATGTAAACTAGGAATCTATACAATCAGATAGCCTAGTGAGTAGATCCTAAAAGGAAACGAGTTGACTGTTGATTGGCGCAAAACTGTTTCAGGCCGCGTGCCCTACCATTACTTAAATCTGAAACTGTAGAAGATACTGGGGATGGATGATGATATTTTTGAGTAGACTTCTTTTTGATTTGTATATAGCTAGTGTTAAATTTTTATTCATTCAACATGGAGCACTATGTCATTATCATATAATTTCATCAGAATTTGTAAGAAGAATAATGTTTCAACTTGATTGTAAAATAATCAAAGAATAATATTTGGTTATGTAGTCAAAAAAATAGCAAAAAATTCTCAACCATCATGTCAAATCAATGCACAGCAGATAGGATAAAAAATCAAGGAAAACCAATAGGCAAGAATAACAAAATCTTTTCTAAACTATAAGAAAAATGTAACCAGAATAACTGCTCATCTTCATTGAACAAAAACTCGATAAAGTTATACAACATGATGAGGAGATAGAATTCAAACTCAAAACCATCCTTGCCGAACCCATCAACGCTGTCAAATAAAACTATGCAAACTTACATAAAATGAGATATAAGAATCTATTGGTTAGAGGAGGCTACAAGTTAATCAGCGATGATGAATATGAAGACGTTATCAACAATAGAATATTATACATACCCAAAAATTGTAGGTATACAACCAACAAGGTGAATAATATTCGCTACAGTGAATTCATTATTTTAGGTGATAAAAAGTAAGTGGTTTAGAAGGCTAGATTTGTTTTTTGCAAACTACCTGAGCATTTTAATTATGAGCTTGAAGCTAAGAGAGTAAAAAAAGAGGGAGGAGAGTACATAAGGAAATTTATAGAGTATAGAGAATAAATTGGCAAGATCATTAACTTATTATAATTTCAAACATTTTGATGCATATTATTTCTGATATAATTATAAAGGAAGATGATTGAAGACTCAGTGCTTGATCTTATACAGGAAAACATCAAATACTCAAATGTGTCACAAAAAAGAACAAATCAAGATGAAATAAAAAAATAAAGGGATAAAAAAGATGAAGAAAATAATGCTAGGAAAGACGAAGCTGGTAGATGCCTCTATAGAGCTGATTATCTAAAACCCGCAATTTTAAGTATTCAGAAAGTGAAAGTTATAATATGCATTGATCACTTGATTTAAAACAATTATTTTTGTATTATAATTAAAAGAATGTCGCACAAAGATAAACCCAATACCACGAATCAGCCTAAATCTAATAAAAAGGCACAAAAGGCAGCTAAACAATAATAAAAATTAAAACAAGCACAACAAAAACCAGAGAAAAAATAGTTCAATTAACTGATAGGCATCACTATTAGAGGCAAGGAATAATTCCCTTCCTAGAACTATCTCGTCATCAAAAATAAGAAAGTTCAATAATATGCTGAGGAAGGCATGACTCACTGGGAAAAAGGGAAGGTTGAAATCGTAGGATTTGGAAAGTTCATACCAAAAGCTATCAGCGTAGCAGAGGCGATCAAACACAAGTTAGGTGTTTATGATGAGAAGGAAGCCAAAATACCTCAAAAGACATCAATTTATAAAGATAAATAGTCCCAACCTATAATCGAAATAGTGTTGAGCAAGGTCTGATATGTGTTATGGAATGATTTTACTTATCCGCACCATACTTTCTTTTAACTTTATTGTTAATATAAATACTTAGGATAGGTAAAGATTAACAAAAATTTCACCCAAATGCAAAGCCTACTGAAAAGAAAATATTTGATTTCGTGATTTCACATCTGCTTTCGGTATAAACTAAAAAAAATTCCTCAAAAGTGCTTGCTTAAAAGTAAAAGATATAATTCTTGCTAAATAAAAATTAGAAATGATAGTCACAAATGTGATTTTTCTTTGTAATATTTATAAGGACACTAAGTGAGATAATTATATCTAGTTAAGTATTACAGGCAAAGCAGAAATTGAATATCTTTTTGAATCTAATACTCCTAAAGTTCTTCAATTAAAATTTTGCCTTCAGAACCATATTATAAATTTTCTAAATTCATAACTATGCTCCAAAGACAAAGACCACATACCTTCAAGTAAAAAGAATACGACTACCTCGCAAAAATAGTTATAATCGGCAACTCTGCAGTCGGCAAAACCAACATTCTGCTTAGATTCGTATAGTAGACCTATAAAATCATACATACGCCCACCATCGGAGTAGATTTTAGATCGAAAGTACTCACTATCCCTTTGGCGAACGGCAAAGAGAAAAAGAAAATCAAACTTCAGCTTTGGGATACAGCTGGTCAGTAAAGATTTAGAACTCTCACTGATACCTACTTCAAAGGCGCATCTGGAGTCATAATTACTTATGCGATAAATGATCGTAAATCATTCGAAGATGTAAAGAACTGGATTTCACAACTATAGTAAAACGGTGTAGATAAAATTCCGAAACTGATAGTCGGTAACAAATGCGACTTACAAGACGAACGAAAGGTGAGCTGCTAGTAGGGAAGATTGGTCGCAGATTAAAATAACTGTCCGTTTATGTAAGTCAGCGCAAAATAAGACATAAACGTAAGTCAGATGTTCAATCAACTATCAACAACAATAGTGGCTAATCTTCAAACATAGTTATCAATAAAAACAACTTCTCTTACCGAGAGAAAACTTTCGAACATTCTAATCAACTAGCAGTCGAACAGTAGAAAGAATTGTTGCTCATATATTTGAGTTTTTAAATAAATCACCATATATTTATCAATTAAAGGTCTAAAAATATGGCTCGAGCTAATTCTCATCATCAGCTATTATGTAACGCTATTGTGGGATTTTACGGGATTTAGCTTTCGATTAAGCTTTCGTCTTGTTACCGCAAAAGATCATCGTCTTAGTGGAATAACCCTTGACTTTGTATAAAAGCTATAGCAAATCGATACCTGCTTCAGTATTTTCTTACTTTTTTTAGCCCTTCCATTAGGTTCGAGCCATATCAGATATCAACTTGAATTTCAGTCCCTTCCAATTCAGTAACCATCCAAATTACTGTATCCATTTTTCAGCAGCTTTAGTGCTAGTCACTTGAAGAATCTCAATACTCTTTTTTAAGTGAAGGAAAAGTTCATATTGATTGACATTATAGTGAGGGTTATCATCTACCCAAAGAATGATGTTTTTTCTAAAAGTTACAGGTGATGATATTTCTGTTAACCACACTTCATCATAAAGTTCTCCTTCTTTTACTCTTTAAACCAGGAAATAAGTAAAGGGAGCAAACATAATTTCATTCTTTTATGGGAACAATGAGAATTTTGAGATTGTCTTTCCACTGGTTGATTGGATGTAAAATAGTGTACCTGCATTTCCTTTTAGTTATTAAATTACATCTAACGATTTTTAGTAAGCCACAGTAAAGTTGTAGAAATAGAAGGTTTGTTCTGGCTTAAAAAATAAACTTGCTCTGAAATTCCTCAATCCATAATGACAGATTTTTTGGAAATTTTTCAGCCAGTTCAGGTTACAGTAAAGATCACGTATAATTGAAAAAACGGAAGTTTGCTTTTCCATATCTGCTCTGTATTAGTCAAAATATCTAATATTTCTGTAGATTTCTTAGTTGAATTTGCGACTTGAAAACAACAAGAAAGATAGGTAAAAATATTATTTCTTAAACAATTCATTATGATTATAGTTTAGAATCGAATCCTTGGCCTTCTGCAGGCTATCGACTATTTATGGAGGAATTTTTACTTTAATGTTGGAAGCCTAATTCATATTTTGAAATTACTCATGATCTGAGAAAATGATGGAACTGAAAGTTCTTATCTTTTAATTTTAGATGCCCATCGCTGACAAAAAGGAAAGCTTTTAGTTTCTAATCGCAATTACTGTAATTTCAGGTTACTCAAACTACGGTAATCCCTCTAGTTTTTTAAGCTTCTAGTTTGAGTATACTATGATATTGGAGAAAATCAAAACATAAAATGACCCGTTTTCAACTCTCAGATATCCTTTCAAAATATCTTTAACAGTAAAATCAGACACGGTTGAATATTTGATTGAAACACTTTCTTTGTTGAGCTGGATAATGATAGTTTTATCTTCAATAATTTCATTCAAGTCTTGATCAAATATGAGACAACTTTGATGTATTTTTTAACAGTTATCAATGATCAGAGTG